>PVMK01114623.1_pt1 | contig 75746 bp, 71 predicted proteins | sample 1853481 | NCBI WGS metagenome assembly PVMK01 (sample SAMN08533507, study PRJNA380276) | Marine sediment metagenome, whole genome shotgun sequencing project.
CAGCTGACATGAATTCATTGGTTTTGTAAATCCGCGAATCAACTGAAGATTCACTGGTGCTTCATTTCAAGAAAGCCGTCACACTGGCGGCCCTTTTCTATTTAAACCGATACTCTCCAGGCGGCAACTGGTGAACATCGTAGGGAAATAGAACAGGCTCACCGTCAATCAGATAGTCCTGCCACACACCCCTGGTTTTGCGCTGCAACACTGACCCTGGGTCGCTTCGCCCGAAGTCGATGAGCAATCCCAAGTCTCCGACTTGATACATCCATGGGTTCATTCTAATTGTTATTCCGCTTTTCACCCAATAGCGGAAGTTAAATGAGCCTGGATTTCACAGACGCAATGTTCCGAGTTCGGCCAGAAGCGGTCATTCAATCAATGCGAGAGGCCCTGTAGCAAAGGGCGGCTAACAGCCAAAAAACGAAATCTATATTGAACTTTCCGCACGATCTTGGCAGGCTTAGCCCCACAGGGCCGGAGAGGCGGTGAGAGCAAATATTCGAAGATGAAATTTCAAATTGCACAACTAAATATCGCCAAAGCAAAAGCTGAGATGGACACGGCGTTGATGAGTGATTTTGTTTCTCGGCTGGATGAGATTAATGCACTTGCAGATAACGCCCCCGGATTTGTCTGGCGATTACAAACAGAGGATGGGGACGCTACGTCTCTAAGGGTTTTTGGTGACCCGTTGATGCTTGTCAATATGAGCGTCTGGACAAGCATTGAGCACTTGATGGAATTTGTATATCGATCGAGTCACGTTAATCTGATCCGGGATCGCGAGGCTTGGTTTGAAAAGCTGGGCACTTTGCACCAGGTGCTTTGGTGGATACCAAAGCATCATATCCCCACGATGGAAGAAGCAAAGAAAAAACTAAAGATCATCCGTAAGCATGGCCCCAGCGAGAGAGCATTCACCTTTGGCAAGTCTTTTCCTCACCCGTGATGTAGCAGCCCTCGTGACGTTGCATCGGAACGGCCCAGGTTTGCGATACATGCGTGAGGTTTGTTACGCCCTTTCAGGACAAAGTTTGCTGCCAAGTAAGCATTTTTACCACAAAGAAATGCACCCCGGACACATCGGAAAATGCAATGGTAGTAGGGTGTGTCTTGCAATGAGACCTGGCGTTTTCTGGGTTGAGGCATGGGGCTCAATCTAAACAGGTACACGCACCACCAATAGAGCAATACGGCTATGAGTTGTGTAGGATATTTGATGAGATGTGGGTGTCGCGGTGTTCTCGCGGTGATCTTGGCGGTGTTCCTATTGTTACCTATTACTTTTGGATTATCGTGGAATTCTAACGACTTAACTGGCAGTATGATCTAAATGTTTCCTGTCCTCAAAGCGAATCAGCCATGCCAATAACCAACAAATCCATCCTGCCCCATGTCAGTTTTGTACTATTTATATTATTTTTCATAAGCACTTTCTCATCTTCCGTGTTTGCCGTGGACAACCCCTGTGACCCTGATTTTGTAAGCATACGTGCCAACGGGGGTTTTTTTGTCTCACCAAGCATGGACACGAGCGGTGTGACGGACACAAGCAACTTGCAATGTGTACACAACGCGATTGAAAACCAGTCTTTTCATGCCGTAAAACTCAATAGCGGGAATTTTTACATCAAGGAAGTCACATTAAACTGCCCACCCTCCAAAGCATGTACGTTTGCAGGATCAACCCGGAGTGGCACGATTGTGGATGTCGTGGATGACAGCATTGATTGTCAAGGTAGTTTTGATAACAACGTGGTGCCCGGTGGACTACGCTTTCGCGGCACAGTACTGGTTCAGTTTTTTACAATAAGGGGCGATTCACCCTGTATGACTGACCGCGTCCTTCCAGGCTTGCTTGTTTTTACAGGTAAACCTGCAGTTGTGGGAAATGAGTGTGAGAATTCAGTGCTCTTTGGCAATCTGAACCGGGTTGATGTCATCGCACACAGTTGGGATGTGGACGCCGGTGTCCTGGTCACTCCACAAGGCCGTTATATTTATGAGGGGGTCTGCCAGGACGGACTATCTGGCTCATTTACAAGTACCCGAACGTATGTTGACGGCCCCTGGTTTGGTATTCTGGCTTCAATGCACGCGGGTGCACGGCTTGGTATTGATTTTTTTGAAAGCGTAAATTCAAGAGTCGGTATTGAAATTTTGGATTCCAACGCAATCACAGCCGTGAACTTCTGCAGAATTACGGGTACGGCCGCTGCAAACAGTGATTTTCAGGGCGTGGCAGTTACCAGGTTTGAAAGTTCACCGAATACAACCACAACCAGCGTTAACAAGTGCACTTTCGATATTTCAAGTGATCCTGAAGCTTTTGGTGCAATTGGCGTAAACGTCCAGGATTATGGCCCGCCAGCAAACATGCTCACCGTGGTATCTTCGAACATCTTCAACCTTATGGGAACTGCTACTTTCGGAATGGAATTCGGCGATGTCTCAAATTGCACTGCTACCGCTAACACGTTTAGCGGGAACGTAGGCTTTGGAATAACCATTTTCGCCTACGGTGCATCACCGAGTGGGTGCACCGTGACTGCCAATAAAGGCTTTGCGGGAACAAGCGTGTTTAATGTACACATCTATGCATCACCAGGGACATTCGACAATGTACTGGGTCTACATCCGGGTGCAAGTGTTTTAGACGATGGTTGCAATTTTGACCTGAATGCTCCTGGTGGTGGTTGCGCGCTCGGGGGTGGTGACCCTTTCAAGAACAGTGTTTCGGCAAAATCACCTGAGTCCGTTGCTTCAGGACAACGCGGCCACGGCCGCTCTCGGGCGATTGGTTATCGAACGAAAAGCGGGTACACCCTGTCCAAGAGAAATAACTCACAAATCACCGATTGAACCATTGAGTGACGAGTGACGAAAGCGTGCTACAAATAGTGAGTGCGGCAGCGGTTCAGGCAATCCTGCTCGTGCTATTTGTTCCCAACTACGCAGCTTCCGGTGCAGCCCTGCCTAAAACTCAAGTAATACCATCGTTAATAAACACCTCAGAACCAGCCTGTACGAGGCACCTTGTTCCGCTTCGGGTCGAAAGCGACCTTCAGCAGTCCAACCAGCCGAAGTCCGCTATGCGGCGGACAGCGGAACTCCTTCAACCCTGAAATTCAGCAAAATTCAGGACGCTAACGGCCAATAGCGGAACCACGCCAAGACGAGATCCGCACATGCCATAAACTATGGGAGATTGACATCAAGGACCGATTAGAGAAGCGGACAATCACAAGCGTGTAAAAGAGAGTCACCAGTGATTTCCGACCCGCGTCATGCACAGCCCTTGTAAGTGCCGACCCTGGTAAGGGGTAGTCAGTCAGCCTGAAGACGCGCAGAACTACTGAGCCCGCATTCCGGAGGGTTCAGTGGATGGCCGGGCGGAATAGCTTATTTGCCACTCATTTTTGCGACTGCCTCTTCCGTGGTGATCACACCGTTGGCCAAGAAGCCGTAGTTGACTAGCGCCGACTGGTAGCCGTCGCCCAGTTCAGGAGAAATTGCGGCGGCGGTTGCATCTTTCACGACTATGACTTCGAAACCCTGTTCCAACAGTTCGCGCAGATGAGACTCAACACATACGTTGGCAGACATGCCGCCCGGAACACCGTATCGACTTTGCGTTTACGCAGTTGCAGGACCAGGTCATTTGTTTCCGGCCCGTACACCTTGTGAGGGCTGGTAACAATGGTTTTACCGTCACTGATATAGGGTTTGTATTCCTCCAGCCAGTCTGCTCCCGAGCCTTCAAAACCCTCCAGGCTCAACGCGTCCTTGCGGTCAAACATGTTGATATTGTGCATGACTTTTTCCAGCGTTCCTTCAAACTGCCAGCCATGATCCGTGGGGTAATAATAGTGAGGGGAAATGAACACCGGTATGTTATTGGCCTTGGCGGCTTTGAACAACATACCGATGTGTTCCACCGTTTTGTTGTCTGTCACACTCTGGCCAACCAAACCCCAGGTCACCCCGTCCGGGCTCAAAAAGTCATTTTGCGGGTCCGTGATAACGTCCGCCGCATTGGCCAGTGACGGCTCGGCGGCGGATTCAGTTTCAGCAAATGCATTGAAACCCAGTAAAATTGAAACGATGCATATAAGAAATGGAATTGTACGCATGGTAAAACCTCTCTCGCTATGTACTCAATCAAAAACAAAGCCGCTCAGTTCTGTTGCAAGCCCTGGCGCCAAGTCGCGGTAATAATTTAGAAATCGTTAATTTTAGTATAGACGTATTGGTAGAAATCTTCGACTCAAACGATGGAGTTCCGCTTTTCACCCGAAAGCAGCCATAAATCGACCGAGAATTTCACCACCAGCTAGTTCGCCTTTCGGCCAGAAGCGGTCCCCTAGGAAACCACCAAACCATGCTTAGTAGGCTAGACCTGGAGAAGGTACGGGCAGAAAAGCATCTCTTAGAAAAAGACTCAAGCGGTGCCATATGCTTTGACGACGTACTCCAATTCCGCATTGGAGGACTTTTTCAGGGGCACAACATACCTGACTGGTTTCGAGTTTGCTCAGACTTTCTCTATATCTCAATGTCTACCGTCAATTTTGTTGAGACACGTTCATCCGTGCCTGTATTTGTAACCTCAATTGTGTTAATTCCTTTTGCAAATTTCTTGATTAAGGTTTTGATCTTTATTTGAGCATTGATGACGGCTTCATCGTCTTCGATTGTTTCAGATAACACTTTTAGCTTTAGCGGTTTGATCTCATCAGAGTTCACTCGGTCAATGACAAATGTTCTCGGTGCGTCAACTGGCACCGTAATCTGGAACTCAAAGTATTTGGGTTTTTCTTCAGATTCCAGTTTGTCGTAAAGAAGCTCAGCTTCGATATCAGAACCGAAATAAGACAAATCAATGGTTTGTACGCTTGCAGCAGCACCGACATCAATATCCCAGTTTCTATCAACATTGGCATCAAATATCGTGCCAGCGGGTAACTCTGCAGCTTTTCCGGGAATAAAAATAGGAAGGATAAAAAGAACGCCCAGTGTTATGGATAACGCCATGCGGCTTTTACCATCTTTGTTATACCCGCCACTGAGTTGAATGGCCTGTCCGTCTACGCTTTCTGTCTCGTAAGCCCCAACAGTCATAGTTCCCTTAACACCTGCTATATTCCTGTACTTTACTGCATCAACTCTTGCAACTACTGGAGCACCAGCGGCGATCAGTATATGTCCGTTTACAACTACGTCGCGCCAAATTTCTGCCCTTACGGACTGTCCCTCTTGAGCTTGATCCCTCTTGCCAATAAGTCCTTGCGTGGTTTTGACGTACACACGCGTGTTTGTCGACAATTTGACAGATGATGCATAAGCCACTTGAAATTGAAAGAGAATGCAAAAGGAGGTGACAAACGAAGCAATATATCTAGTTCTTGATGATCTCAAAGTTACCAATCCTGTTAGTGTACGTCGTCAAAGCATTCAGCGCGTCGTAGACTGCGACCATTCCATCGAAGGCTCCCACCCTATAGCAAAAGACCCCAGCAGGGGCTGACCGGGGCTACGATTCAAGCGGAACACCGTTGTATTTATACTGGGCCTGATGCTGGCAGGGTTGTCCAAGCGGTAAATGTTCGCCTGTTATGCAGCGGTTTGGAATCGATCAACTAGCCAGTTGTACAGCCAGGCAAAAATGGCTCCTCCAATCAGGCCATCAACCAACCCCCAGGCCAAGCCGATAAAGCTGCCGATGGGGCTGATGTTGTAGCCCCGGTAGACCGCGCCAATCACGGTCGCTTGCCCAGTCGCGCCGTCAAAAAAGATGATCCACCAAGTGCACAGGAACAGGAGCACTCCCCAGAACAAACCAACAGCAATAGCGAATGCCTTGATATTCAGTTTCATATATCCTCCTCAACAGCCGTCCATGGCGAAAGCTTTCCTTTTTCTTGTTTAAGAGAAATCTGTGGCTTAATGCTTAATGTTGCGCGTTTGCTGCGAAACCTGCCATGACATTAGTCAAATTAGAATTCAGCTTTTGGTTTAAATGGTAATTGTGCCGGTACCGGTGGTGTATTCCGCATCGACAGAGAAGATGTCCTAGACTTTATTTCCGGTTATTATCCGTAAATATTGCAGTTATCTATTGACTGGAAGCTTCTAGTCAAGAACAAGGGCCCGTCAATCTGCTGGCGGGCCTTTTTTACCTGCCATAGTTATATAGAACTTATATAAATGCCATTTCAGACGTAAATAAAGACCGCCTATTGGCCGCCTATTTTCATATTATTTCCTTTTAGTTTCAGTGCCTTGTGATTGGCGCTCCCTACGAGAATCGAACTCGTGTTTCAGCCTTGAGAGGGCCGCGTCCTGGACCGCTAGACGAAGGGAGCACGGTGAAAAAGCAATTCACTCAATTTCAATCTATATCGGGCGCTCATGTTAAACTAGCGCAAGTGCATTATTCAACCTGTCACGGCGCGTAAATCGATATTAATAATTTTGTCACCATTCCCCAGGCCGAGCATGGCATCCGGCTAAAAGACTTCTGCCCGAACGCGACCGATGTAGTACGCGAATTGCAGGAAGCTGGTTTCGAGGCTTTTATAGTCGGTGGCAGCGTTCGGGATTTGTTGTTGGGTAAAATTCCAAAGGATTTCGACGTGGCTACAAGCGCCACGCCTGAAGAGGTTCAGGATGTCTTTCCGCGTTGCCGGCTGATCGGCCGTAGATTCCGCCTGGCCCACGTGCGCAAGGGGGGCGCCCTGATCGAGGTTGCAACGTTTCGCGGGTCGGCTTCCAGTGGTGGCGATCATGAAAAAAGCAACGGAAGAATACTAAGCGACAACGTGTTCGGATCAGTTGAAGAAGACGCGATTCGGCGCGATTTTACGATCAATGCGCTTTTTCTCGACCCCGTCAGTGGCGAGATCCGGGACTATGTCGGTGGCTATGACGATCTCGCCAACAGGCGGCTTCGCCTCATTGGCGATCCGGAAGTCCGCTATCGGGAAGATCCCGTTCGATTGTTACGAGCCGCCCGTTTCGAAGCCAAGCTGGGGGTTGATCCGGACGAGAATGCTGAAGCGCCGATTCGTGCGATGGCGCCGCTGTTAAAGGATGTTCCTCCCGCCCGCTTATTTGAAGAGGTGTGCAAGTTATTTCTGACCGGGCATGGCGTCCGCAGCATGGAGGCACTTCAACGCTTTGGCCTTAGTACTACATTGTTTCCCGGTCTGCCCAGGGGCTCCACGCGCGGAAAGGTCCGGATCGGCACAATTCTGCGCAAGGCGCTGGAGAACACCGATGAGCGAATCAGGATGTCAAAACCGGTGACACCTGCATTTCTATTCGCAGCTTTACTGTGGCAGCCCGTTGCGGAACAGACCAGCGCCCTGGTGAAACAGGGTGAATCGGAATACAACGCGATAATGAGGGCTGCTGAGGACGCCATCGCAACCCAGACCAGGAGTACGGCTATTCCCCGCAGGTTCAGTGCAGTGACGCGGCAGATATGGGTGATGCAGTTTCGCTTCTCGCGGACCAGGGGAAAGCGCTGGAAGCGCTTGCTTCACGAACAGCGATTCCGGGCAGCATACGATTTTCTCCTGTTGCGGGCGGTCGAGGATCCTTCGCTGGAACCGCTATGTGAGTTTTGGACGAAAGCGCAGGACGGAATTGATTTTTCGACCAGGCGTTTCGACAGAGCGGATGTGAACAGGCGCCGGCCGCGGCGCCGTTACCGGCGACGTGCCCCATCCAGTTAAAAGTCATAGTGCCCTGGTGAAAGCCTGGATTGGACTGGGCGGCAACCATGGAAACTCAGCGCAATTGATAAACCTCGCGCTGTCGAGTCTCGAAAAACACGATGAAATTACTGTGCTCAGAAAATCCAGGATGTACCGGTCTTCACCCTGGGGTGTCACTGGGCAACCTGACTTTGTCAATGCCGCCGCAGAACTGGTGACCTCGCTGCGAGCAGAAAAGTTGCTCGTGATTCTGCTGGAGATTGAAAACCGGCTGGGCAGAGACAGGAGTGGCCCGCGCTGGGGCCCCCGTTGCATTGACCTTGACCTGCTTACGTATCAAGATTTGATGTTGAATTCGAACCAGCTGGAGTTACCCCACCCGCGGATGCACCTGCGGGCCTTTGTGTTGGTGCCTGTTCTGGAACTGGAACCCGGTTTCGTGATACCAGGAATTGGCGAAGCCCGTCATGAACTGGATAAACTGGACCTTGGGGAAGTTAATTCCGTACAGCCGTTGGCCCAGGCAAAATAGGAAACAGGTTTTTATGGAAACCACAAAAGCACTAACCATTGATCAACTTCTTGCAATGAAGTTTGATGGCGAGAAAATTGCCATGCTGACTTGTTATGACTCGACGTTTGCATCGGCCATGGACCGGGCAGGAGTCGATATCGTCCTGGTGGGTGATTCACTCGGAATGGTTGTACAGGGCAGAGCATCTACCGTTGGCGTCAGCGTCGATGATGTTGCTTACCACACTGCCTGTGTGGCGAAGGGCTTGGCCAGAACATTCCTGATCGCCGACATGCCATTCGGTAGTTTCCATAATGAATCGACAGCAATGGAAAATGCGGTGGAGTTACTGAGCGCCGGAGGCTCCATGGTCAAGCTTGAAGGCGCCGGACCGATGGTTGATATCGTTCACTATATGACCGGCCGTGGTGTGCCTGTCTGTGGCCATCTCGGATTGACGCCGCAAAGCGTTAACCAGTTGGGCGGGTACAAAGTTCAGGCCCGGGATGAGGAAAGTGCCCGTCAACTGCGCAAGGACGCGCTTAGACTGCAACAGGCGGGCGCCCAACTGCTGGTTATCGAATGTGTTCCTGCATCTCTTGGCAAGGAAGTGTCGGCTGAGATCAATATTCCGGTGATCGGGATCGGGGCCGGTGTGGATTGTGACGGCCAGGTGCTGGTCATGCACGACATGCTCGGCCTTGGCGGCAAGCCACCAAAATTCGTGGCAAATTTCATGCAGCAAAGTGACTCGATTCAGGGCGCGTTTGAAGCATATGTGCTGGCAGTACGGGAGGGCAGCTTTCCGTCGCAGGAACACCAGTACCAGGACAAGTGTTGACAGGCGCAAAAATGCAACAAGCAAATGACCAAGAGGAAATTCATGCCGTCACCGGTCAATGGCGGCAGGACGGGCTGCGCACGGCATTGGTGCCCACCATGGGTAACCTGCATGGTGGGCACATCGCTTTGGTCGAAGCTGCCAGACGAGAAGCAGACCGAGTCATAACCAGCGTTTATGTGAATCCTACCCAGTTCGGCGAATATGAAGACTTTGAGAATTATCCCCACACGCTCGAAAAAGATCGCAGAACGCTTGAGCGGGCAGGGTGCGATCTGCTCTTCCTTCCGGACCACCACACCATGTATCCCCATGGGCTGAAGAATACAGTCCGCTTGATTGCGACGTCCCAAATTGCAGCACAGCTGGAAGGTAAATCCCGGCCGGGGCACTTTGACGGTGTGATTACCGTGGTCGCCCGTTTGTTCAATCTGGTTGTTCCGAATATTGCAGTTTTCGGCGAAAAGGATTACCAGCAATTACTGGTGATCCGCCAGATGGTGGATGATCTGGGATACGGCATCCGGATTGTTGGCGTACCCACCGTTCGTGAAGCGAGCGGTCTGGCCATGAGTTCCCGCAATAATTACCTGGAGCCGTCAGAGAAAAAAGCCGCTGCTGAACTGAACGCCGTATTGCTCGAAGCTGCTGAGCGGATCAATGGCGAAGCTGCTGATACAGCCCGGGTGGAAAGGGATGCTGCGGGCAGGCTTGAAAGCCTTGGGTTTCGAGTTGACTACGTAGCCATCCGGCGCTCCGAAGACTTCGGCAAGCCCCAGGTTGCTGATCAGCGGCTCAGGGTTCTGGCTGCCGTTTGGTGCGGACAAACGAGGCTTATTGACAACGTAGGAACATTCGGTGTTGGCATTTAGCATCATTAGTGGTATTATTACCACCAACCTTGGAAAACTTTCAATGTTTGACAAGGTCGCAGGGCGCGAAAGACGGATACATCACCCCAAAAGCCTGCCTCTCCTCTTAACCGGGGAGAGGCTTTTTTTTTGCTCTCATCCAGGGCAATATTCTCGATCGAGATTTCACTGGCAAGTCGTTATGCGGCTTTGTTGAGCGGTTTTCAGGGATGTTTCAATTTACCTCATTTACGCTTTGCCGCCGCCGTGCATCGAGCCGGAGAAACGTTCCCATGCCGGGTTTGTTTACACCCAGATACGAGGAATAAGGAATACAGATGACCGCACAAGCTGAACGAGTCACAGAATTATTTGAACTGGTGCAAAAATGCAACAAAAAAGGAGCTTCTCTATCTGAACGTCTGTTCACCGACCCGGATCGATTTGACCTCCTGTCCCGTTCGATTGACGGATTGCTGGTTGATTTTTCCCGCACCAGGATTGGAGTTGAGGAATTTTCTGCCTTGATTGAACTTGCCCAGGCCTGTGGAATTGACAAAGAGCGGTCCCGCCTCTACAGCGGTAAAAGAATAAATTTCACGGAGGGTCGCGCGGTCCTGCATTCACTGTGGCGCGAGCATAACTTTTCCGACTTGCTCTGCGCCGGCGAGGCTGCATCCCTGACAGCCGCCGTACAGTGTATGCGGGTGATCGCCGCTGCCCTGCACGAGGGCAGGCTACCCGAAGATGATTCAGGTACCAGGATCCGACACCTGGTGCATGTTGGTATCGGCGGATCATTGCTTGGGCCGCGCCTCCTGTGCGAAGCTTTTCCGCCGAGCGGGGAGTGTCCCGGGATACATTTCTTGAGTTCGGTCGATGCCCAGGATCGCGAATGGCTGCTGGAGCGGCTTGACCCGAGTGAAACAGCAGTTATGCTCGTGTCCAAGAGTTTCACCACAAGCGAAGTCCTTCTGCATGCCAATCGAATCCGCCAGTGGCAATTGAAATCGTTGGACCAGGCAGAAGCCGACCGGCGGCTGTTTGCGGTTACGGCCAACGCGGACAAGGCAGAAGCTTTTGGAGTGCCGACCAGCCACATACTGCAAATGGGAAGCTGGACCGGTGGGCGGTTTTCAATCTGGTCGCCGGCAGGGGTTACTGCTGCAGTGGCGATGGGGCCGGACGGATTTGATGCATTCCTGCAGGGTGGCGCATCAATGGATCGACATTTCAGGGATGCGCCGCTGGCCGATAATCTTCCCGTGATCCTGGCCATGCTGGCGGTCTGGCACCGCAATGTCTGTGACTACAGTGTGCATGGCCTGGTGCCCTACGACAGTCGCTTGAAAGGGCTGCCGGGATGGTTGCAGCAGGTCGAGATGGAATCGAACGGCAAGTCCGTTGATATCAAGGGCCAACCCGTTTCCATGGAAACATCACCTGTGGTTATGGGTGATTGCGGAACCGATGCCCAGCACGCGCTGTTCCAGGCATTCCACCAGGGTACCAGTATCGTACCGTTGGACTTCATCGGCGTTGTCAATCCTGATCACGATGATATTGAAGCCCAACAGCAACTTCTGTCGCACTTGCTGGCTCAATCTACTGCGCTTGCCGTAGGCAGCACCCCCCGGCAGGTCCAGGCACTCATGCGCCGGCAGGGTGTACCGGAAGCAGAGATGGAAACGCTCTTGCCTCACCGCGTGATGCCTGGAAACCGGCCTTCAATTGTCATCCTGATGGACCGGCTGACTCCCGAAAACCTGGGTAAGCTAATGGCGCTTTATGAACACATGGTGTTTGTTGAGAGTGTCATCTGGAAGATTAACGCGTTCGATCAATGGGGCGTGGAACTGGGCAAGATACTGGCGAGCCAAATACAGCCGGCTATTGCTGGCGAAGGTACCGATCTCCCGGATGACATCCCCGGCCTTGATGGCCTGGTGACTTTCATCAGGAACCAGATCATCTCTTCCTGATTACACCGAGTATCCCGCGCATGATTTCCCGCCCAGGCGTGGGGCTCACGTTGCGCGGCCAACCGGCTGTAGAAATTGGAGGTATTTGCCTTTGCCAATAAGGATTGGATCAATTTCACTCATGACCAGGTCTTTCCTCTGCCGGGGGGGTCGGTTAAGCTGCGTTTCTTGAATTTTTATTTGCTGAAGGAACGACGAGTTTATGGCAAAAATGCCCTACAATCCCGGAGAAATCGAACCAAAAGTGCAGGAACAATGGGAACGTAATGATGCATTTCGCGCTAGCGAACAGGCCGGTGCGGAGAAATTTTATTGCCTGTCGATGCTCCCATACCCTTCCGGCGCCCTGCACATGGGGCACGTTCGAAACTATACGATCGGTGATGTAATCAGCCGCTACCACCGTATGTGTGGCCGAAATGTATTGCAGCCGATGGGCTGGGACGCATTCGGGCTGCCGGCTGAAAATGCAGCCATAAAGAACAACACGGCCCCTGCGGTGTGGACTTACGCCAATATCAAAAATATGCGGGAAAAATTCAAGCGCCTGGGTTTTGCTTACGACTGGTCGCGCGAAGTGACGACCTGCAAACCGGACTTCTACCGGTGGGAACAACAGATGTTTACGCGCCTGATGCGCAAAGGCCTGGCTTATCGCAAGGACTCCGAAGTGAATTGGGATCCGGTGGACCAGACGGTACTTGCCAACGAGCAGGTCGTGGATGGCCGGGGTTGGCGCTCCGGAGCGGTGGTCGAACGCAAATCAATTCCCCAGTGGTTTTTGAAGATAACCGATTACGCCGAGGAATTGTTGCAAGGTCTGGATGATCTCGAAGCCTGGCCGGATGCCGTCAAAACCATGCAGCGGAACTGGATCGGCCGTTCCGAGGGATCCGAATTCCAAATGAACCTGTGTGACTCAGAGGGCAGGATCGATGAGCAGGGGCGAGGGATTCGCGTATTCACGACCCGGCCGGATACTTCGTTCGGCATGACTTATGCTGTGCTTGCCCCCGAACATCCCCTGGTATCAGAAATCACCAGCGCTGAACATTCCGCGGCTGTCGCTCACTTCGTGGAGCAGGCCAGCCAGGCCTCCGAGGAAGACCGTCTGGCGGTGGACGGCGGCCTGGAAAAGAGGGGTGTGTTTACCGGAGCTTACCTGCTCAATCCATTCACCGGAAAACCGGTTCCCCTGTACCTGGCGGACTACGTAATGATGGGATATGGCACCGGGGCCATCATGGCGGTCCCCGGTCAGGACCAGCGGGACTGGGATTTTGCAGTCAGTCATGACCTGCCGATCGTCCGGACCGTGGCGCCACCCGAGGGCTGGGAGGGTGAGGCCTATACAGAGGACGGGCCGGCCATCAACAGTGAGTGGCTGGATGGACTGGAGGTCTCGGAAGCAAAAGAAAAGGCCATCTGCTGGCTGGAATCCGAAGGACTGGGTGAACGAAAAGTGAACTTTCGCCTGCGTGACTGGGGTGTTAGCCGGCAACGATACTGGGGCTGCCCGATTCCTGTGATCTATTGTGACAGTTGTGGGGCGGTTCCGGTCCCGGAGGACCAGTTGCCCGTTGTGTTGCCCGAAGATGTAAGTTTCATGGGTGTGCAATCGCCAATCAAGACAGACCCGCAGTGGCGCAAAACTTCCTGCCCTGAGTGCGGGGGAGTTGCTGAACGCGAAACGGACACCTTCGACACGTTCATGGAGTCTTCCTGGTATTACGCGCGGTACTGTTGCCCCGATGCGAACGACCAGCTGGATGAGAGGGCCAGGTACTGGCTGCCAGTGGACCAGTATATTGGTGGCATCGAACACGCCATTCTGCACCTGATGTATTTCCGCTTTTATCACAAGTTGATGCGGGATGCCGGCATGGTGGATTCGGATGAACCGGCAACCCGCCTTTTATGCCAGGGCATGGTGGTTGCGGATACCTATTACCGAGAGGACGAAAGTGGCCAAAAACACTGGCTCAACGCCGGCGAGATCGACGTAGAACGTGATGCAAAAGGCAGTCCGACCGGCGCAAAACTCCGCGCGGACGGCTGCCCGGTCGAGTTCGGTGGAGTGGAAAAAAATGTCGAAGTCGAAGAACAACGGCGTCGATCCCGAAGGTCTGATAGACCGCTACGGAGCCGATACGGTCAGATTATTCTCCGTGTCGGATTCACCTCCCCAGCAGTCGCTCGAGTGGTCAGAATCCGGCGTGGAGGGTGCGTCACGATTCCTGAGGCGGGTTTGGTCGCTGGTGATGGATCACCTGGAGGGCGGGCCTTGTGAAACACTGAACACGGCTGCGCTTGATAGTGAGCAGATAGAATTGCGCCGCCTTCTGCACGACACGATTGCAAAGGTCAGCGACGACATCAGTCGCCGCTATACCTTCAATACAGCGATCGCCGCCATCATGGAGTTGACCAATCACCTGTCGCGATTTAATGCAGATAATGAACAGTCCAGGGCCGTTTTGCAGGAAGCCTGGATTAACGTTATCCGGCTGCTGTCACCGATTACGCCGCATATTTGCGAAGAGCTGTGGAAATCGTTGGGCGGAAAAGGCCCGCTCTGCGAGGCAGCCTGGCCCGTTGCGGATGAAACGGCCAGGGAGCGTCTGCAGGTCACGCTGGTGGTACAGATTAACGGCAAGTTGCGCGCACGCCTGGAACTGGAGACGGGGGCCTCCAAAGAACATGTATTGGAACAGGCGCTCGCGATCGAAAACATCCAGCGCTACATTCAAGGCAATGAAGTTCGAAAGGTAATACACATTCCTGATCGCTTGCTGAATATCGTGGTAGGTTGAAGCCGATGACTATTCGTCTGATTGCCGGAATTTTGAGCCTGGTGCTGTTGTGTACCGGCTGTGGGTTTCAATTACGCGATGACGTTGAGTTGCCTCCTCAAATGGCGAAAACGCAAATGGTGGTAGACGACGAATACAGCCCGCTGGCCAGGAAGGTCAGGGTTATGCTGGAGCAGAATGGCGTTCAATTCGTTGGTGGCAAAGCGGCTTCAGCAATTCTGGAAATTCCGGTCAATAGCGTTGTGACGGATGTCCTGACCATCGGGAACAATGCGCGTGTCAGGGAGTACCGCGTCAGCCATACTGTTCGTTTTCGCCTACTGGATGCGAACGGCGGGGTCCTGTTGGACTGGCAAAACCTGCGGCAGGCCCGTGAAGTCAGTTTTAATGAACAACAAATCCTCGCAGGGTCCAGAGAGCAGGAGTATCTGAAAAAGGAACTTGCGGAGACGTTGTCTCGGCTGATCATTGCTCGCCTGGAATCCGCACCGGTTGGCTCGGACTGATCGCTGATGGTCGTCAAAGCGGATCAGCTTCCCGTTCTTCTCGCAAAATCCCTTGCGCCGGTCTACCTGGTTTCCGGAGCCGAACCGCTACTGGTGCAGGAATGCAGGGACCGAATTATCGAAACCGCCCAGCAGCAGGGCTTTGCTGAGCGGATCGTTTTTGATGTGACTAAAAATTTCGACTGGGGACTCCTGAGCGAAGACGCGGCAGCGCTTTCACTGTTTTCCAGCCGCAAAATTATGGATATCCGATTGCCAACAGGCCGGCCGGGGCGGGATGGCTCCAAGGCTCTGCTTGAGATGGTCAGGGCCGAAGACCCCGATATCCTGCTGCTGGTTTCCTGCGGCAAATGGGACAGCAGCCTGCGGAAGTTGAAATGGGCTACGGAATTAGCCAGGGCGGGTGTTTTGGTCGAAATCTGGCCAGTTAAAGCACACCAGCTTCCGCACTGGATCAAAACTCGCATGGTTGCGGCGGGCCTGGATCCGGAGCCTGATGCTATTGCCATGCTGGCGGACCTGGTTGAAGGGAACTTGCTGGCTGCGCAGCAGGAAATCGACAAGCTGGTGATGCTGGAGACGGGCGCCCGGGTCAGTTCGGATGATGTGACGCGGGCCGTAGCAAACAGCTCCCAATTTGATGCCTTTCGCCTCGTCGAGTGTGTCCTGCAGGGCCAACTGGGTGAATCTCTGCGTGTTGCTTCCGGTCTGCGCCGAACCGAGGTGGCGATCCAGGCGGTCTGCGGAGCCTTGTACCGGGAACTGAGTGCTACGGATACGGTGAGATCAGCTATCCAGTCCGGGGAGAATGAGTCGTCGGTGTTCGGTAAGCTGCACATCTGGCCGGCCCGGCAGGCCCCCATCCGCCAGGCGTTGCGGCGTCTTTCAGAGTTCGATTTCGGGGATTCTTTCAGGGCGCTGGCGCTGATCGACCGGCAGAGTAAAGGCCGGGCGCCGGGAGATCCCTGGCAAACCCTGGATCGCCTGCTTTGGTTTCTCTGTGACCCGGGTGCGGTCAGGCCGCATTGAGAAGCTCCCGTGGGCAGCCTCAAAAACAGTTCACAATCCGCGATTGGCATATTTGGTGGCACCTTTGACCCGGTACATTACGGCCACCTGCGAGCTGCGCTGGAGGCGAAGGAAAAGCTGGGGCTGGCTGATTTTCGCCTGCTTCCCGCCGGAACCCCCCCGCATCGCTCCAATACAGCAGCTTCTGCGGTCCATCGCCTGGAAATGCTGCGACTGGCTGTTTCGAAGTATTCCGGGTTCAGGGTTGACGACCGCGAAGTTCGTCGTGAGGGTAACTCCTACATGGTCGATACTTTGCGCGAAATCCGGGAAGAAACAGGCGCTTCGCCATTGATACTGATGATCGGTCAGGATGCGGCAAACGCACTGGATAGCTGGCACCGGTGGCAGACAATATTTGACCTGGCGCACGTCGTGATCATGCGCCGGCCGGAATCAACGATTTCCTGGTCCGGAGAATTGCAGGATCAGTTGCAGCGCCGCCTCGTCCAGGACACGCAACAGATCAAGAAAAAACCCGCTGGCCTGGTGGTTTCACTGGAAGTGACACAACTGGCCATTTCAGCAACCGGTATTCGAAATTTACTGCGTGCGGGGCGGTCACCGAGATTTCTTCTGCCTGACAAGGTCATTGATTACATCGAGCAGCACCAGCTTTACTTTGCGGGTCCGGCCAGGAAAGGATAAAATCTCCGGATCGAAACCCGGGTGATTACATTTGACCAATAAAACCGCTGACGACGCACTGACGTCGGATCAACTCAGGGATCTGGTGATCTCTGCCCTCGAAGACCTCAAAGCCATCGATATACATCAGATAATCGTTGCTGGAGAAAATCCATTGGCGGACCTGTTTGTCATTGCTTCGGGTAACTCCAGCCGGCATGTCAAGTCAATGGCTGAGAAACTGGTCATGAAAGCCAAGGCGGCAGGGTGCCAGCCACTTGGAATCGAAGGAGAAAAAGGAGCTGAGTGGATTCTGGTCGATCTCAACGATGTCATCGTTCACCTGATGCTGCCGCAAACCCGGGCGTTTTATAACCTCGAAAAGTTGTGGGAAGCCAGCAGCCAGCAGCGCAGTAGCGCAAGCCGTTCAGCCTGAACAACAGTCTTCTCGAATGTTGATGACCGTCGCCGCCGTTGGCCGCCGAATGCCTGCCTGGGTTCAGGCAGCCTGGAAGGAATATTCACGGCGCTTTCCTCGTGGCATGTCACTGGAACTGAAGGAAATTCCACTGGCGAAGCGATCTAAAAACGCCGTTGTAAAATCACTGCGAAGTGCTGAGGGCGCTGCCCTGCTGGCTTCTGTACCGGATGGACACCGCGTGATCGCACTGGATGAACGGGGTATTCAGTGGTCAACCCCGGAGCTCGCCAGCCAATTGGAAAACTGGATGCGCGAAGAACGGGGTGTGTGTTTCCTTGTTGGTGGTCCCGATGGGCTTGCAGAGGAATGCCGGGAGAAGGCCCATAATGTCTGGTCGCTGGGCCGCCTTACCTTGCCCCACCCAATGGCTCGAACGATTCTGGTCGAACAGCTCTACCGGGCCTGGACCATAACGCAGAACCACCCTTATCACCGCGGGACCTGATTGAGCACGTGTTGAGATGACAGTAAAACCAAAGGAGCCGCAGGCGACCCGCCGGTACCGGTTGGGTAAGTCGAGCGAAGCGAGCGGTACCAGAGGTGCCGAGCGCCCATCTAATGCAGTCGAGCGCAGCCGCCTTCCGCCGCAGGCGGGAGCAGGGAAGCGAGACTCCTTTAAGCCCGTAATAGTGCTCGCCTCGGCATCGCCCAGACGCAGAGAGTTGTTGCAACAGATCGGCATTGATTTCCGCGTAGTCGCGGCTGATATTGAAGAAAAGCCGCTGCCTGATGAAAAACCGGGTGAGTTTGTCCTGAGAATGGCTCGCGAAAAAGCACTGGATGTAATGCGCCGGGAAGGTTCGGTTATGCCGGTGCTCGGCGCTGATACTGCGGTGATTCTGGAGGGTCGAATTCTGGGTAAGCCGGTAAGCAGAAATGATGCCATCATCATGCTGAGCAGCCTTTCGGGAAAGGCGCACGAAGTTTTTTCCGCCGTAACGGTCGCTGTAAACGAAACTGAAATCCACCAGGCGCTAAGTGTCACCAGGGTTACGTTTTCGGACCTCGAGCCGGGCTGGATCGAGGCCTATTGCGAAACAGGTGACCCAATGGACAAGGCGGGCGCTTATGGCGTTCAGGGCAAAGCTGCAGAAAAAATTTCACGGATCGAAGGGAGTTTTTACGGTGTAATGGGCCTGCCACTTTATGAGACCGCGGAATTACTGAACCGCGCTAAGGTGTTATTCTAGTATGAGTTTTTTTAGGGCAATTCGCGTGTGAGCGAAGAGATTCTGATTAATTCGACACCCTCGGAAACCAGGGTAGCACTGGTAGAGAATGGTATGTTGCAGGAAGTGTGGCTGGAACGAGCCAGTCACACCGGTTACGTAGGCAACATATACAAAGGCCAGGTATCTAGAGTACTGCCAGGGCTGCAGGCGGCTTTCATTGAGATTGGCCTTGAACGTACTGCGTTTCTGCACGCCCGCGACATGGTCCGAAATGACCCGGTCTCCGAGGGGGATGAGCCTCCGTCAGAGCCCCTCATCTCCGACCTGTTGCGCCAGGGAGACGCGATCATCGTGCAAGTTATCAAAGACCCACTGGGCAGCAAGGGCGCACGCCTGACCACTGACATTAGCATTCCTTCCCGATTTTTGGTGCTTGTTCCAAATTGCGACATCATTGGTATTTCGACCCGGATCGAAGAGGAGCCGGAGCGTATTCGCCTGAAGGAATTGGTGCACACCCTGAGGAATGAGAGCGAAGCTCACGGCTATATCGTAAGAACCAATGCCGAAGGGGTGAACGATTTCGCACTTTCAGCGGATATGGTTTACCTGGGCAAGGTCTGGCAGGCGGTCAATGAGCGCTCCGCTGTTGCCGCTCCGGCAAGCTGTATTTTTGAAGACCTGTCGCTGTCTCTCAGAGCATTGCGGGATATGATGCACGAGGATGTGGAACGGGTTCGCATTGATTCAACGGAAACTCTGGGGAAGATTCGTGATTTTGCACAGCGTTTCGTGCCGGACTGGCTGGAACGAATTGAGGAATATTCGGCTGAGCGCCCAATTTTTGATCTCTTCGGAGTGGAAGACGAAATTGAGAATGCGCTGAAGCCAACGGCACCGCTGAAATCCGGAGGATACCTGGTTTTTGACCAGACCGAAGCGATGACGACGATCGATGTCAATACCGGTGGCTACGTCGGCTATCGTAATCTTGAGGAGACCATTTATAAAACGAACCAGGAAGCCGCCCAGACAATCGCCCGGCAGCTTCGCCTGAGAAACCTTGGCGGTATTGTCATCATCGATTTTATCGACATGAGCGATCAGGAGCACCGCATGCAACTCATGAGTGCATTCGAGCGAGCGCTGGAAAGAGACCACGCCAAGACCACTCTGACGGAGATATCGTCGCTGGGCTTGATTGAAATGACCAGGAAGCGGACCACCGAGAGCCTGGAGCGGCGGCTGTGCATTCCTTGCCCGTACTGTGACGGCAGGGGAACCATCAAGAGCGCTGAAACAGTTTGCCTGGAAATATTCCGCGAAATCATGCGCTCCAGCCGGCAATTCGAAGCAAGCAAGTTGATGGTCGTGGCCTCTTCCAAAGTGGTGGAACTTATATTGGACGACCAATCTGCAACTGTCGCGGAACTGGAAGAAATGATCGGAAAGCCCATCCATTTCCAGAACGAGCAGCAGTATGCGCAGGATCAGTACGATGTCGTACTGCTCTGATCCTTCGCAAAACCGGGTATTCCGACTTCTGAAATGACTACATTGAAGACCATTTTTCGTCGGATAAAAACGTTGTTTTGGACGGCTTTTTCCATCGTGATCATATTGGCGGCTGTATTGGTCGGTATCGGGGAACTCATGATGCCCTACAGCGACCGCTATCAACCCAGGCTGGAAGCCTGGCTGTCCGAGGAGTTCGGCCGGCAGATAGTACTGGAAAGTTTCAGCGGCGAGTGGACGGCATTCGGCCCAAGGCTGTCATTGCAGGGAATGAAGCTGATGCCGCTTGAACCCACTGCCCTGGATGGACTTCAGGTCATTGAAGAGGAAGTGGTCATCGAGTCTGCAGCGCTTGATATCAAGCCGCTTAACGTGTTGATTCCCGGTCGTCCACTCTACAATTTTCGCGTAATCGGCGCGGATTTCGAGCTGAGGCATACAGCAGATGGCAGACTGGAGCTGTCAGGATTTGGCGTTAGCGGACGCGGAAGGGGAACGCAGGGCTCTGCGCTGAAGGAGCTCGCCAGGGTTGGAGAAGTGATTCTTCAGGACTCCAGTCTTATTTACCAGGATGAAAAATACGGAATTTTGCTGGGCTTCTCCGATATCCAGGGCAAGCTTCGACTGGAGGGGGATAAGCTGTCAACAGAAATCCAGGCCAGTATTTACGATGCTCGGAGTGAATTGGTTTACGGGGAAGTTGAAACCACACTGCTGTTGACCCTGGATGAAGATCAGAAGATGGTGAATATCGCCTGGCAGGCAACTGCGCGTGAGCTGATGCTGGCTGCATTCCAGGGCCGCCTGCCACAAAATCCTTTTCTGCCATTGACCGGCTGGCTGAACGCTGAGTTCTGGGGTGAGTGGTCCAGGCAGGACGGTCACCAGGTCAAAGGTGTGGCTGATCTTCGCCAAGCCCGCCTGGTTAACGATTACCAGGACTTGCGACTTGACCGGATCAACGCCCGGTTTCAATGGCAGTTCATGAATAAGGGTGAATGGAACCTTCATCTTGCAGATTTTCTATACGACGACGGGAATCAATCCTGGACCGCGCCCCGGATTTCTCTGGCGAGGAATACAACGGATGGTCTTGGTCTTTGGATCAGTGCCGATGAGTTACCGTTGGGGATACCGGCCAACCTTGCGCGAGACGTCATGTCAATCTATGGCACGGATTGGCCAGCATTCCTGCCCAGGGCTGCGGACGGAATAGTCAACGACTTCGACCTGGTCCTGGATTCTTCGTGGCAGCTCGAACTTCTCGAAGGGAAAGTGACCCAGGCCAGCGTGCTGGACTGGGAACGCTGGCCCGACTTGCGTGGCCTTGATGCCGAAGTTTCCATGCGCCGTGCTTCCGGTTTGTTACACCTCAGCGGCCGGCGGGTAGGTGTGGACTGGCCCCGGATGTTTCGAGACCCGCTGCAGTTCACGATTCCTTCGTGCAACCTCGATCTACGGTTGGGAGAGAACTGGCAGGTAGGGTTTAACGATTGCAGCTTGGAAAACGAAGACCTTGCTGTTCACGGGGAGGTCAGAATCAGCAAGGATGACGGCAAGCCGAATGTCGACGTTAACGTGGCCCTCACCCGTGGAAGAATCGACAGGCTTGGGCCTTATTTGCCGGAAGCCATACTCAAAGACGGCGTTAAGCAGTGGCTGCGCCGGGGGCTCATAGCAGGTGAACTGGCGGCAGGAAGATTTATGATTACCGGCGACATGGACGATTGGCCATTTCGCCAAGGCAAAGGCCGCTTTGAGGCAGCGGTCGAATTTGAAAATGGAAAGGTCAACTACATGGAAGATTGGCCGATCGCCCGCCAGGTGAGGGGTTCGGTTCGGTTCGTCGGTGCGGCTATGGATTCGAAAGGAAGTATCGGCGAGATAGGTGGTGTAGCCGCAAAAACGGTCAGGGTGGGGATCGCTGATATGAAACGGGCGGTTTTGAAAGTTGATTACAGCGCGGATAGCGAACTCCCCAAGTTGTTACATTTTCTGGAGCAGACACCACTTCAGGAACAGATCAGCGTCGATTTATCCGAATTCGTCTTCGCCGGTGCGGCACATACCCAAGGCTCGCTGCTTGTGCCCCTCGGATCAACTGCCGAAAAGCTGACTCTGAACGGCCTGGTAAACGTTCCGGACGGCTATTTTTCCGACCCGGTCTCGGAAATCACGCTGGAAAATATTACAGGTGAATTGCAATACGATGAAACGGGTTTCAGTGGCTCGGCACTGGACACCCGCTTCAGGGGCTATCCCGCCAGGCTGGACCTGGTGGCAGGGACCGATCGCGAAGAAAAATTCCGTGCCGATGTGGCGGGGATCTTCGGCGTCAGGGACGTCATCCCGGCGTTCCTGCTGGAAAGTTACGCCGAGCTGGCCCAGGTGGAAGGTGAGTGTTTCTGGGAAGCTTCGCTGACCGTCGCACCCGCCTATGGTACGGATGAGACAGAAGTGCTGTTGAGAGTCGAATCGGACCTGGCCGGAGTAGATTTGGACCTGCCCGCTCCTTTGCACAAACCCGCAGGCGAGCTCTGGCCGTTGGTATTTCGATATCCCCTTTCGGGGCCGAAGCGGATCCTGGATGTCGAATTCGTTGACCGGGCAACACTGAGATTCGACATGTCCGGAGATTCCGGCTCACCGCTCAGTTCGGTTATTCGTTTGGGTAGTGGGGTGCCTGACTTGCCGCCGGAAGGGTTGATCCGGATTGAGGGTGGATCGCACACGATTGACCTGGACGGCTGGATCGATGTCATCATAGACGGAGCGCTGGGAGGGAAGGGCATGGGAGGGCTTGACCTTGAGAAAGGTAGCCTGCATGCACAGAAATTGCTGTTCCTGGACCGTCATTTCGATGACGTCAGTATGCACTTCGATGTGGTGGAAACAGATATCCGCGCCACGTTTTCGGCAGTAGATATAGATGGAAAAGTCCGGTTTACGACCGGCGACACCGGTATGAGCAGCCTCTCTGCCGAGTTCGAAAGACTGGCGCTTGCAGACCCTGTTACAACCGGAGTTGACATGGAGTCTGACCCTGCAGACCTGCCAGCCCTGCACCTGTATGCGAGGTCATTTCGTTATTCTGGGGTCGAACTTGGTGAAACGCGTATTGAAGCTTACCCGACCTCAACGGGCTTCCATTTCGATAAAGTGGATGCCTCGTCGGAGCAACTTTCCTTCCAGGCCAGCGGCGACTGGTCACTTGGTGAACAGGGTCAGAGGTCTGATTTTGAAATTCATATGGCATCGGAGTCTTTGGGTGCCTTTTTGCAAACCATGGACATAAGTTCTTCCATGCAGGGCGGACAGACGATGGTTGACTTCAGTGCCTGGTGGCCCGGGTCGCCTGCTGCCTTTGCCCTTTCGCGGTTGAATGGCCAGATTGAATTCAGTGTTGTCGACGGCAATATTACCAATGCCAGCGCAGGAAGCGGGCGTCTGCTGGGTTTGCTGAGCATCCAGGCTCTGCCCAAGCGGCTGTCGTTGGATTTCCGCGACGTATTCGATTCCGGTTTCTCGTTCGACGAGGCTGCCGGAACATTTGCGATGGAAAATGGCACGGCGACGACAGATGATATGCTGCTCAAGTCCTCTGCTGCCAGTATTTCGATCAGCGGCAGCACCGACCTGGTGGAACAGCAGTACGACCAGTTGCTGACGATAAAGCCAGGCCTGGGAAATACACTTCCCATTATTGGTGCACTGGCGGGGGGTCCGGTGGGGGCGGCGGCGGGCCTGGCACTGCAAGGGCTGTTGCACAAGGAAATCGGTGAGGCATTACAGGTTCAGTACACCATTACAGGAGACTGGGATGACCCAGTATTCGAGGCGGTGAAAGTCGAGCGGGCGGAAGCTGAATTGCAGCGCGAGAGTGATTAGAATCATTCCAAGTTGATGAAAGGACGTTTTATGGGCGACAGGCTCAAATTGGCACAACAGGAACTACTGGCGCCCGGAGGGGTGGACCAGGTTCAGCTCGAACGGGTACTCAGCGACCTGATGGGGCCGGCAGTCGATTCCGGAGATATCTATTTTCAGCGTAGCAGGCACGAAAGCTGGGTGCTGGAGGACGGTCTGGTCCGGACGGGCACACATTCCGAAGAGCAAGGAGTCGGAATTCGAGCGATTTCCGGGGAAAAAACCGGCTTCGCTTACGCGGATGAAATTATTCTGCCTTCACTTCTCCAGGCAGCAGGAGCGGCACGGGCCATAGCCCGCCAGGGAAGTCAGGGCCAGGTGCAGGCCTGGAAAAGCCAACAACCCCCGGCGCTTTATGGCAGCGGTGATCCGATGCAGGCAATGGGCGCGGCGGAAAAAGTAGACCTCCTGCGCCAGGTCGACGCTTATGCGCGGTCCAGGGATCCCCGCGTCAGCCAGGTCATCGTCAGTCTCGCGGCGACCCATGAAACTATTCTGGTCGCTTCCACCGATGGCACGCTGGCGGCTGACATCCGGCCGCTGGTTCGGTTAAACGTCAGCGTCATTGCTGAACAGGAAGGGCGGCGTGAACAGGGCAGTGACGGTGGCGGTGGACGATTTTCCTACCGCTCGCTAATGGAAAATGACACCTGGCGCGGCATGGCCGATGAAGCGGTGCGTCAGGCCCTGGTCAACCTGGACGCGGACGCGGCACCCGCTGGAACCATGACCGTTGTGCTCGGCCCGGGATGGCCCGGTGTGCTCTTGCACGAGGCGGTTGGGCACGGACTGGAAGGAGACTTCAACCGGAAGGGCACTTCCGCCTACAGCGATAGCCTGGGGAAGAAAGTCGCCGCGGATTGTGTGACAGTAGTCGATGATGGAACCATCGAGCGACGGCGGGGATCGCTGACAGTCGATGATGAGGGAACCCCAACGCAGCAAAATGTACTGATCGAGAATGGTGTGTTGCGAACCTATATGCAAGACAAGTTGAACGCCCGGTTGATGAACACCACTCCAACTGGCAATGGCCGGCGGGAATCATTCGCTCACCTGCCCATGCCGCGAATGACCAACACCTTCATGTTGCCCGGAGAGTATCCGCCTGAGGAGATCATTGCATCGGTGGATCGTGGGCTGTATGCGGCTAACTTCTCAGGAGGTCAGGTGGACATTACATCGGGACGTTTCGTCTTTTCAGCCAGTGAAGCCTACCTGGTGGAGAACGGCAGGATCACCAGGCCGGTCAAGGGCGCAACCCTGATCGGTAACGGGCCGGACGTGATGAACCGGGTATCGATGGTGGGTAACGACCTCAAACTCGATGCCGGCGTGGGGGTGTGTGGAAAAGACGGCCAAAGCATTCCTGTAGGCGTGGGCCAGCCGACTCTGCGCATCGACGGGCTTACCATCGGAGGTACCCAAGGCTCATGATCCGGTGGTGGGGGGTAATGGATCCATTTCGTCCATCTCGCGCAGGGCGCGAAACAGAGCCCTGGCAGCAGCAGGGGGTTTACCCCGAGCGGCTTCTTTGTGAGTGTTCCGGATCAATTGCCGGATGGACTGAGTATCTGCGTCGTTACGTTGTTTCATCAGGACACTTACAGCCTGGTCGCCCGATTCAAGCAACAAGTCACGCCATGCTTCTACGCGATGTTGACGGCCGGTGAGTTGCCTGGCCTCGCCTTCAAAATCTTCCAGGGTCCGGACAATCGGGCCGGGATCTGTACGGCGCAAAAGCTTGGCAACATATTGTAGCTGGCGTTTGCTGGCGACATTGGAACGAATTTGCCGGGCTTCCATGATCGCCGACCTGACTGCGTCATCCAGGGGCACCCGGCCCAGCCTTGCCGGGCTAAGTTTGATCAAATCAGATGCCAGGGATTTCAGTTCAAGTGCTTCGCGGCGTCTTTGGCTTTTGCTGGCGAGCGGTTGTTCTTCGTTATGAATTGCCTTGCCTTTCATCATGTTCCCAACGAGTATTCCCAGTCTGTAAGGGGGTTTAGATGCCTGCTCATTCCATGGTAACGCAGGAGTTGCTGAACCGTGAAACTGAACTCGATTTACTTGAGGCGCACGTTCTCGAGGCTTTACGCCTGGCCCGTAAGTCAGGCGCGAGCGCTGCCGAGATTTCGGCACATACCAGCCAGGGGCTCTCGGTTTCGGCCCGGCTTGGTGAGGTCGAAACACTTGAGCACATGCAGGACCGCGGCATATCCGTCACGGTATTTCTGGGAAAGCGCAAAGGCCACGCGAGCAGCGCTGATCTGCGCAGGGAGTCAATGGAAGCCTGTGTCAGTCATGCAATAGATATCGCCCGCTACACGCAGGAAGATAAGGCAAACGGTCTGGCAGACCCCGCTCTGCTGGCGGTAGAATTTCCGGACCTGGATCTGTGGCATCCTGTAGCCACGGACGCCAACGTCGCCATCGAACGTGCCCTGGCTTGCGAGGCGGCCGGGCGTCGCCATGAGCAGATCAGCAATTCGGAAGGGGCTTCGTTCAACGCCGGCCTGGGTCTGGCGGTCTACGGTAACTCCAGTGGATTCGTGGGCCGCAGCGCCGGAACCCGCTACGGCCAGTCCTGTATATTGCTGGCGGGCGAAGGTGAGGGCATGCAGCGGGATTACAGTTACGACAGTCGCCGTAGCCTTGAAGATCTCGAATCACCGGAGGTTACGGGGATCGAAGCGGCCCGTCGTACAGTCAGCAGGCTCGATGCCCGTCAGTTACCCACTTCCAAGATGCCCGTTCTGTTTGCACCGGAGGTAGCCCGGGGCCTGATTGGCCACTTGCTGGGAGCAATTTCAGGCCCCGCCCTGTACCGCAATGCCTCCTTTTTGAAAGACACGGCCGGCGCAGCCTTGTTTCCGGATTGGGTGAACATATTTGAGCGGCCTTTGCTGCAGCGCGGCGTAGGAAGTGCTTCGTTTGACTCGGAGGGTGTGGCGACCCGCGAACGAAAGATCATCGATGCGGGTATCCTGGGTGGATATGTGCTGTCTTCCTACTCCGCCCGGCGCCTTGGCATGGAAACAAGCGGTAATGCCGGTGGGGCGCGCAATTTGCTGCTTGAACCCGGTGGCGAGGGTTGCGGGAATCTGGTCAGGCAAATGGGGGACGGTTTCTATGTAACCGAAGTGATGGGCCAGGGAGTCAGCATGGTGACTGGCGATTACTCCAGGGGGGCATCTGGTTTCCTGGTCGAGAACGGCGAAATATCCTACCCAGTTGAAGAAGTCACCATTGCCGGGAACTTGCGTGACATTTTCATGAACCTGGCAGCGGCAGGTGAAGATGTCGACACGCGCGGCAACATTCACTCCGGCTCTATTCTGATCAGTGCGATGATGGTGGCTGGCGCTTGAGTGTATTCAAGCTCATGCGAGTCGTGTTCTTGCTGACGGTTTTTTTTGTCATCCTGGCCAACACCTGGATGACGGAAAGACGCATGGCAGCGTGGGAACGGCCTATTCTGGTTACTATATATCCCATTGCGGCGGATAAAGAATCTGCAACACTCAGGTTTGTTGAAGAGATTGATGAAACAGACTTCGATGAGGTGAATCTTTTCATGAATCGGGAATCCGGCCCCTACGGATTTGCGGTAACCCCTGCGTTTCGATTCCAGGTCGCCCAGACTGACTGGGATCTTCCCCCTTCGCTACCCCCCCGATTTGAAGCGGCCGGGATAGCCTGGTGGAGCTTGAAAATGCGCTGGTGGGCCTGGAGAAAAGAACTAAAGGACGGCCTGGTTTCTCCGGATATCCAGATGTTCGTTCTTTACCACCAGTTGAATGGGCAAAATGAAATTGGGATTTCAGTGGGCATGCGCAAAGGACGCTATGGCATTGTGAAAGCTTATGCGCGGGATTCCTTGAATGCGCAAAACCTGATTGTCTTCACGCATGAAATGCTGCATGTTCTCGGTGCGACAGACAAGTACGTTTTCTCCAATGGGGAGCCCATTTTTCCTCACGGTTATGCTGAGCCGAACATGAGGCCTCTGTTTCCGCAGAAACGGGCTGAAATTATGGGGGGCCGCATTCCCATCAATTCATTTTCTTCCGAGACGCCGGAATCGCTCGCTCAATGCAAAATTGGGCACCAGACCGCTGAGGAAATTGGTTTTTTTGCTCAGTTGATCAAGCAATAACTGTCGACGGTGGTTTTTTCTTTCCCCGGGTTCGCTATGAAGTATTCCCCGAAATGCCGCTCCGTTTTCTTTTGGGTTTGCATGACTGCAGTCAAATTTTACCGGTTAACAACTTGAGATATTCATGCGTCATGGGTATTCTAGCGCGCCCTGACATACTCAGTATAAGGACTCAGTCATGCGCAAAATTCTGGTCGCCGGAAATTGGAAAATGCACGGTTCAGGCACCATGGTGCAGGAGCTTCTCGAAGGTCTCCTGGCCGGGGCTGACAACGAAGGTGCAGTGGATATAGCGGTATTCCCGCCTTTCCCTTATCTGGCACAGGCCCGCTCGCTGCTCACAGGCAGTTTCATTTCCTTGGGAGCGCAGAATCTGAACCCCGTATCTCAGGGCGCACACACGGGCGAAGTATCTGCCGGCATGCTATTGGATCTGGGCTGCAGGTATGTGCTTGCCGGGCATTCTGAGAGGCGCGCGGCCTACGGTGAATCTGATGATGACGTAGCGGATAGATTTGAGGCTGCGCTGGCCTCCGGGCTCGAGCCGGTGCTCTGCGTGGGTGAGACCCTGGAAGAACGCGAAAAAGGTGAGACAGAAGCGGTCGTTGCACGGCAACTTGACGCGGTGTTGAACCGCTGTGGAATTACCGGTTTCGAGAGAGCGATTGTGGCTTATGAGCCGGTCTGGGCCATTGGAACCGGCCAGACAGCAACACCGGATCAGGCGCAGGCAGTCCATGCGTTTATACGTGACAAATTTATCGCTCAGGATGATATAATCGCGGGTCAATTACGAATTTTGTACGGCGGCAGTGTGAATGGTTCCAATGCCGCCGATTTATTTGCCCGGGAAGACATAGACGGCGGGCTGGTCGGAGGAGCTTCACTCAAGGCCGAAGATTTCCTCGCAATTTGCAACGTTGTTGCCTGATCTTCCCTGAGAATCGGATTTGTTATGCAAGCATTGAATATTTTTCACGTACTGATTGCGATTACCCTGGTGGCATTCGTCCTGATACAAAAGGGGCAGGGCGCTACGGCCGGTGCTGCTTTTGGCAGTGGTGCTTCCGGCACGGTTTTCGGATCCAGGGGAGCCGGTAACTTTCTTACCCGGTCGACCTGGGTGTTGGCAACACTGTTTTGCACGATCAGCCTGACGATGGCTGTGATGATTTCAAGGATGGCGGCAACCCCTGAAAGCGACCTTGGTGTCGTGGGTTCGGCGCAACTTGCGCCTGCCGTTGAAGAGAGCCAGCAAGGTAATGAAGTTTCAGTTACCTCGGACGAGCCACTGGTTACAGACATCCCCTCGTTCGACACTCGAAGCGATTACTTGCCGGTGTCGGATACCGCTGGTGGCGAACCTGTTGATGACGCCATTACAGAAGAACTTCAGGCTGTTGAAGATGACCAGGAAGGATTGGGGACAGGTAGCGAAGACAGCTGATTCCAGGTGGAATATCGGGTGGATGAAATATTGGCCCAAGTGGTGGAATTGGTAGACACGCTATCTTGAGGGGGTAGTGGCGATAGCCGTGCCGGTTCGAGTCCGGCCTTGGGCACCATTTAAATGAAATGAGAGACGAGCATGCTCGCAGAATATTTTCCGGTTCTGATTTTTCTCGCGATATCAGTTGTACTGGGCGTCATTCTTCTGGCCACTGGTGGAATACTTGGCGCGCTACTCGGCCACATCAGTCCCGATAGTGAGAAATCTTCTCCTTACGAATGTGGTTTTGAAGCCTTTGAGGACAGCCGCTCGAAATTCGACGTCCGCTATTATCTCGTTGCGATACTGTTCATCATTTTCGACCTTGAAATAGCTTTTTTCATACCCTGGGCGCTGGTGTTGGACAAGCTCGGGGTTTTCGGACTGGTTGCAATGATGATTTTTGTCGTTGAACTCGTCATCGGATTCTTCTTTGTGTGGAAGAAAGGAGCCCTGGAATGGGAATGAACAACCCCGTCCCGTTGGATTCGGTTGACGATATCCTGCGGCCGAAAGCCGACGCCAATCCCCTGCTGGATCGCGGCATGGTCACAACCAGCCTGGACGCCCTGCTCAATTGGGCACGAACAGGTTCCATGTGGCCGATGACGTTCGGTTTGGCCTGTTGCGCGGTTGAGATGATGCAGGCTGGCGCAGCCCGGTATGACCTGGACCGTTTTGGCGTGATATTCCGGCCCAGTCCAAGACAGTCGGATGTGATGATTGTAGCCGGCACGCTCACAAATAAAATGGCGCCAGCGTTTCGAAAGGTCTACGACCAGATGCCCAATCCCAAGTGGGTAATTTCCATGGGTTCTTGCGCAAATGGTGGCGGTTACTACCACTACGCATATTCGGTAACACGCGGTTGTGACCGCATCGTTCCGGTGGACATTTATGTTCCGGGCTGCCCTCCGACTGCCGAAGCTTTGATCTACGGAATTCTCCAGTTGCAGGCGAAGATCCGCCGCGAAACCACGATCGCCAGGTAAGGGTATGAGCGACTCAGCAAAAGCCATTTCGGAATTATTCACCGGCCGATTCGGTAATCGCGTTTCAGTAAATGGAATTCTGAACGGCGTCGCTAGCATCGACGTCAAAATAGATGCATGGCTGGAGGTGTGCCGTGCGCTACGGGACGAAGAAGAATTCAGCTACGAGCAACTGACTGACCTCTGTGGTGTTGATTACCTCAGTTACGGCCAGTCCGAGTGGGATACGGCCGATGCCTCCACAGAAGGATACGGCAGGGCCGTGGAAGGCCTGGGTCCCGGTCGTTTCGATTGGGCAGACCGGCCGGAAGCAAATGATGTCGAGCGGCGTTTCGGGGTAGTGGTTCACCTCCTGTCATTCAAACATAACCGCCGTTTGAGAGTGCGCTGTTTCGCGCCGGATGAGGGCATGCCCATCGTTCCGACGCTGGTTGAGATCTGGAGTTCCGCCAACTGGTACGAGCGGGAGACCTTCGACCTGTTCGGAATCGTGTTCGAAGGTCACCCTGACTTGCGCCGGATATTGACGGATTACGGCTTTACCGGACACCCCTTCCGTAAAGATTTCCCCTTGATCGGTAACGTCGCGGTGCGTTACGACAGTCAGAAAAAGCGCGTGGTTTATGAGCCGGTCGAGATTGAATCTCGAGTCAGTGTACCGCGAGTGCTCAGAAATGATTCACGGTACAACAGTAACGAATTCGATCAGGCCGCAGATGCAGCGGCCGAAGAAATTGCTGCAAAAGACGCGGCAGCAGGCGAGCAGAAAAACTGAGATGGCAGAAATACGCAATTACACGATGAATTTCGGCCCTCAGCACCCCGCTGCTCATGGTGTTTTACGCCTGGTGCTGGAAATGGATGGGGAGACTGTGGTTCGGGCGGATCCGCATATAGGGCTTCTCCATCGCGCGACAGAAAAACTGGCGGAAAGCAAGCCCTTCAACCAGTCTATCGGCTATCTCGATCGAATGGACTACATGTCGATGATGTGTAACGAACACGCTTACGTGCGCGCGATCGAGGAACTTCTCGGCATCGAGCCACCACCCCGCGCGCAGTACATTCGCACGATGTTTGACGAGCTCACCCGCTTTTCCAACCACCTGCTCTGGATCGCGTCCTGTGGAATTGACCTGGGTGCGATGACGGTGTTCCTTTACGCATTTCGTGAACGTGAAATGATCATGGACATGTATGAGGCGGTCTCCGGCACGCGCATGCACGCTACTTATTACCGCCCTGGAGGTGTCTACCGCGATTTGCCGGACACGATGCCTGCTTACAAAGAATCCCGCTGGACCAAGGGCAAGGATCTGAAGCGGCGAAACGAATGGCGTGAAGGTACGTTGCTTGATTTCATCGAGGCGTTCGCGACTGATGTTCCAGGCAAGATCGACGAATACGAGACCCTGCTTACCAACAACCGTATCTGGAAGCAACGCACGGTCGGCATCGGTGTACTTTCGCCGGAAAAAGCGTTGCAGATGGGGTGTTCTGGTGTGATGTTACGCGGCTCAGGCGTTGAGTGGGACCTGCGCAAGAAACAACCCTATGCAATGTACGACCAGGTTGATTTTGACGTGCCCGTGGGGGTTGGAGGGGACTGCTATGACCGTTACCTGGTTCGAGTCGAGGAAATGCGGCAATCAGCGAGGATTGTCCTGCAATGCGTGGACTGGTTGAAGCAACACCCCGGCCACGTGATGCTCAAGAACTTCAAGGTCATCCCTCCTAACCGGGAGGAAATGAAAGATGACATGGAAGCTCTGATCCACCACTTCAAACTGTTCACAGAAGGCTATTGTGTGCCAGAGGGAGAAACTTACGCCGCAGTGGAAGCACCCAAGGGTGAATTTGGCTGTTACCTGGTATCCGACGGTGCCAACAAACCGTTCAGGGCACATTTCCGAGCCCCTGGCTTTGCCCACCTATCCGGGATAAACGAACTGGCCAGGGGGCATATGCTGGCGGATACAGTCGCTATCATCAGTACGCTGGACCTGGTTTTCGGAGAGGTGGACCGCTGACATGCTGACTGAAAAAACACAAAATGCCATTGATCACTGGGTTTCGAAATTTCCGCAAGACAAGAACCGGTCTGCTCTGATTCAATCATTGATCGCGGCTCAGGACCAGAACGGTGGCTGGCTCACCCGGGAACTGATCGAAGCTGTCGCGCAATACCTTGACTTGCCGCCGGTGTGGGCCCACGAGGTGGTTTCGTTTTATTCCATGTTTTTCACCGAGCCCGTCGGGCGCCACAAAGTCAATATCTGCACCAACATCTCCTGTTGGCTCAACGGGTCCGAAGGAATTTTGGCGCACGCCGAGGAGAAACTCGGCATCAGGCTCGGTGAAACCACCGGGGATGGCCGCGTCACCCTGGTGAGAGAAGAAGAATGCCTGGCCGGGTGCTGCGGCGCTCCGATGGCAGTAGTAGACGGGCACTACCACGAGAAGCTCGACATAGAGAAACTGGACACCATTCTGGATGGGTTGGAGTAGAACGACATGGCTGAACACAACGTCGTATTCACTACGCTTCATGCTGATCAACCATGGTCAATGGATACTTACCTTTCAATCGACGGTTACCAGGCGTGGCGAAAAATTCTGGCGGAAAAAACTGCACCGGAAGACATTATCGAAGTAGTCAAGGAATCTGCATTGCGCGGTCGTGGCGGAGCGGGATTTCCAACCGGACTCAAATGGAGTTTCATGCCGCGCTCGGCGCCCGTTCAGAAATATATACTTTGCAATTCGGACGAATCCGAGCCAGGTACCTGCCATGATCGCGATATCCTGCGTTTTAATCCCCATGCGGTGATCGAAGGCATGGCCATCGCGGGTTACGCCATGGGCGCTACCGTCGGATACAATTACCTGCGCGGTGAATTTCACCATGAGCCTTTTGAACGGTTCGAGCAGGCTCTGAAAGAAGCTTACGAAGCAGGGCTGCTGGGTGAGAACATTCAGGATTCCGGTGTGGATATGAACATTTACACGGCTTTGGGCGCCGGTGCCTATATCGCTGGCGAAGAAACAGCCCTGATGGAGTCGCTCGAGGGCAAAAAGGGACAGCCGCGTTTCAAACCGCCGTTCCCGGCGAATTTCGGCTTGTACGGCAAGCCGAGTACCATCAACAACACCGAGACGCTGGCCTCGGTACCGTCCATCATGCGCAATGGCGCAGACTGGTTCCTGAAAATCGGCAAGCCGAACAACGGCGGTCCAAAATGCTTCTCGGTATCGGGACATGTAGCCGAGCCGGGAAACTATGAAATCCCGTTGGGAACCCCGTTTTCAGAATTATTGGAAATGGCAGGCGGTGTGCGTAATGGGCGGCAACTGAAGGCGGTCATTCCCGGTGGGTGCTCGATGCCTGTTCTACCGGCTGAAATCATAATGCGCTGTGACATGGATTTCGATTCATTGGGTAAAGCCGGTTCCGGGCTGGGGTCCGGCGCGGTAATCGTGATGGACGACACGACGTGCATGGTCAGAGCCTGCGTGCGAATTGCACGGTTCTATCACATGGAATCGTGCGGCCAGTGTACGCCGTGTCGTGAAGGCACCGGCTGGATGCATCGCATGCTGAAGCGGATCGTCGCCGGCCAGGGCCGGGAGGGCGATCTGGAGCTCCTTCGATCAGCTGCGGGGCAGATAGAAGGCCACACGATTTGCGCATTTGGCGAGGCGGCGGCCTGGCCTGTTCAGGGATTCCTGAGGCATTACTGGGAAGAATTTGATTATTACATCAAGAATGGTCGCTCAATGGTCGAAGAGCAACAGGGGCTGGCTGCATGACTATTGAGTTAGAGCAGGCCGTGGATATGGTCAACATCGAAGTCAACGGTATAGCACTTGAGGCTCCCAAAGGCTCAATGATCATTGAGGCGACGGACCAAGCCGGTATCGAAATCCCGCGCTTTTGCTACCACCCTAAACTGAGCATTGCAGCTAATTGCCGCATGTGCCTGGTTGATGTGGAAAAAATGCCCAAGCCGCTGCCCGCCTGTGCCACTCCGGTAATGGAAGGAATGAAGGTCTACACTCATTCACGTCGCGCGACGGATGCCCAGCATGGAGTAATGGAATTCCTGCTAATCAATCATCCGCTGGATTGCCCGGTCTGCGACCAGGGTGGAGAATGCGAATTACAGGATCAGGCGATGGGCTACGGCCGCTCGGTATCGCGATTCACAGAATCCAAGCGGGTGGTCAAGGACAAGAATGTCGGCCCGTTGGTGCAAACAGAAATGACGCGCTGCATCCACTGTACCCGCTGTGTTCGATTCCTCGAGGAAATTGCCGGCACCAGCGAGATGGGGGGTGTTGGCCGTGGTGACCGCGTAGAAATCGGCACCTGTGTACAAAACAGCATCAACTCCGAATTATCGGGCAATATCATTGATATATGCCCTGTTGGCGCTCTGACGAACAAGCCTTTTCGCTTTGCTGCAAGGGCTTGGGAATTAGTGGCGAAATCATCGATTGCGGTCCACGATGGTGTCGGTTCCTGTCTTTTCCACCACGTACGGCGCGGAAAAATCCTGCGTACCGTTCCGCGCGAAAATGAAGCGACCAACGAAACCTGGCTGAGCGACCGTGACCGTTATAGTTATCTGGGGCTGTACTCCGACGACCGCGTTACGATGCCGCAAGTCAAGGAAAACGGCGAGTGGAAGCCTGTTTCCTGGAGCGAGGCAACGGAGACTGTGGCGGGTATTCTGAAAAATGGCATCGAGGCCAACGGTCCGGAACATACCGGTCTGCTGTTATCGTCTTCCGCCACCTCCGAAGAGTATTTCCTGGCACAACGCCTGGCGCGACAACTCGGATGTAACAATATCGATCACCGCCTGCGCGAGCAGGATTTTTCAGATGACCAATCCCGTGCCGCCACACCCGCTTTTGAAATGAAGGTTGCAGAAATTGAACAGAGCGATGCGATACTCCTGGTAGGAAGCAATCCGCGGGAAGAAGCGCCCATCATCGGTCATCGTATCCGCCAGGCATGGAAAGGCGGTGCGAAAATCGCTTCGATTAACCCACTGGACTGGAATTTCACTTTCGAAACCAGCCTGGATGCGATTGTCGCGCCGCAGCAAATGGTAGCTGAACTGGCTGCGTTGGCGGCCGCCGTGGAAAAAGCCACCAGTACTTCGGCTCCAGCTTATGTCCGTACCGCTCTGAGCGGCGCCGGGAATGCCGATAAGTACGATGCGCTGGCGTCCCGCCTGATTGATGCCGGGAATGGCCTGGTCCTGCTGGGGCAGTTCGCAATGTGTCATCCGGATGCAGCCTGGTTGCGTTCGCTGGCGGCCTATATCAACGCTGCGACAGGATCTTCCCTGAACCTGCTTCCTCATGGCGGCAACACAGGTGGCGCCTGGCTGGCTGGCGCGGTGCCGCACCGGGGACCGGGCGGCGTCGCAACCGCGGGTGGAATGAATGCCGCTCAAATGCTGCAAGATTCGCGGCGCTGCTATGTGCTTTGGAACGTAGAGCCGGACTTCGACATCGATAATCCTGCGCGGGCCATGAGTGCGCTGCGTGCAGCCGAGAAAGTCATTTCTGTGACGTCGCATGCAACACAGAGCCTGTTTGATGTCTCCGATATCGTTTTGCCTCTGGCGCCGCTTGCGGAATCGGAAGGAAGCCTGCTGAATCTGGACGGCGCAGGTATGAGTTTCAAGGCAGCGGGAAAAGCACTTGGCGAGGCGAAACCGGGTTGGAAAATTCTCAGGAGACTCGGCAGTGAAATGGGGCTCGAAGGATTTCATCAGAACAGTGTCGAAGAAGTAAAGGCCGATCTACAGGCCGAGCTCGAAAAAACCGGCGTCACACCCACCGAGCCGGAGCTGGTGGAAACGTCTTATGAAAACAGCCTGTACCGGATTGGTGAAATACCGATGTATTCCATAGATGCAATTTGCCGCAGGTCCTTGCCACTGCAGGAGACCGTGCAAGCCCGGAATCTGTTCCTGGGACTGAACCCGAAAGACGCGGCCGGGCTTGGCTTGAGCGATGGTGAGAAGGCCCGTGTACGGCAAGATGAGCACGCCGCGGTACTCGAAGTCAAAGTCTGCGACAGCGTGCCATCCGGAGGAGTCTGGTTGCGTTGCGCAACCGGCGCCACACGTGAACTCGGACATGCGGTTGCAGCCGTTATCGTGGAGGCGGTCTGATGCCTGAAACCTGGCTGGACCAATTGATTTTCATGGTTATTCTGGTGCTGAAGATCCTGGCAATAGTGGTGCCGTTGATCCTGGCAGTTGCCTATTACACCTACATGGAAAGAAAGGTAATTGGCGCCATGCAGGTCCGCAGGGGGCCAAACCGGATCGGACCGCTGGGTCTGGCTCAGCCGTTCGCAGACGTTTTCAAACTCCTTTTGAAAGAGATCATTCTGCCGGAGAATTCGAACAAGTTCCTTTTCCTTCTGGCCCCGGTATTGTCAATGGCACCCGCGTTTGCCGCGTGGGCGGTGATTCCTTTTGACGACTGGGCAGTACTGGCGGACATCGATGCAGGTCTTCTCTACATTCTGGCGATGTCTTCACTGGGCGTATACGGCTTGATTATCGCGGGCTGGGCATCGAACTCCAAATACGCATTCCTGGGCGCGCTGCGCTCAACTGCGCAGATGGTTTCATACGAAATTCCTATGGGTTTCGCCCTGGTCGGCGTGCTGGTCCTGGCCGGCACCCTGAATCTCAGCGAGATCGTCCTGGCCCAACAAGGTGGGGTGCTGGACTGGTTTTGGTTTCCTTTGCTGCCGCTGTTCGGCATTTACATTATCTCGGGGCTGGCGGAAACCAACCGCGCCCCGTTCGATGTGGCCGAGGGTGAATCGGAAATCGTTGCCGGCTTCCACGTCGAGTATGCGGGTTCTGGTTTTGCCGTGTTCTTCCTGGCCGAATACGCAAACATGATCCTCATTTCCTGTTTGACTGCACTCCTGTTTACCGGCGGCTGGTTGTCTCCTTTTGAAGGCATACCAGTCATTGGCGATACGATCCTGGGCGAGGGGAGTATTTTCTGGTTCCTGTCCAAGACCGTATTTTTCATGTTTCTGTTCCTCTGGTTCCGCGCAACATTTCCGCGTTACCGCTACGACCAGATCATGCGCCTGGGCTGGAAAGTCCTGGTGCCAATCACGATCGTGTGGGTGATGGTTGCAGCAGTATTGTCCGTATTTGGCCTGGTAGTGAGGGGTAGCTGAACATGAACGCGATTACCCGATACCTGAAAAGCCTGCTGTTGATCGAACTGGGGCAGGGGCTCATGGTTACGCTGAAGTACTTCTTCCGGCCCAAATTCACGATCAATTACCCGGAAGAAAAAACACCCAAGTCGAACCGTTTCCGCGGATTGCACGCACTCAGGCGTTATCCAAATGGTGAGGAGCGTTGTATCGCATGCAAACTGTGCGAGGCGGTCTGTCCCGCGCTCGCAATCACGATCGATTCGACCCAAAGGGATGACGGTACCCGGCGCACGACGCGCTACGATATCGATCTCTTCAAGTGTATCTACTGCGGTTTCTGCGAAGAATCCTGTCCGGTGGATTCGATTGTTGAAACCGATATTCTCGAATACCACTTTGAGAATCGTGGTGAGGAAATCATGACCAAGGAAAAACTGCTGGCCATCGGCGACCGCTTTGAGGAAAGTATCGCCGAAAATCGCCGGCAGGATGCAGCGTATCGCTGAGCGGAGCAAAACATATGCCGATTTATGAAATAGTGTTTTACGCGTTCTCCCTGGTGATGCTGGCTGGAGCCGTGATGGTCATAACCGTTCGCAATTCCGTGTACGCGGCACTTAGCCTGGTACTGACGTTTTTCAGTGCCTCAGCTCTGTGGATGCTGCTCGAAGTTGAATTCCTGGCCATTATCCTGATCCTGGTATACGTCGGGGCGGTCATGGTGCTATTCCTGTTCGTTGTAATGATGCTGGACATCAACGTGGCGCCCCTTAAGGAAGGGTTTATCCGCTACCTGCCGGCGGGCATCACCGTTGCAGTCCTGATGGCTGTTGAGCTTCTGCTCGTGATTTGGTCCAAGGGCCGTTTCGAAGAAGGTGCCTATCCGCTTCCAGCTCCGGGCCCGGAAGGTTACAGCAACACCAAGGCAGTTGGTGAATTGTTGTTCACCAATTACCTGCTGGCTTTTGAAGTCGCCGGCGTGATTTTGCTGGTGGCCATTGTAGCGGCGGTTGCCCTGACCCACAGGCAACGAACCGGTAGACATCGCCAGAATCCGTCTCTGCAGGTTCGGGTGCAGCGTGACGAGCGCGTCCGCCTGGTGAAGATGAAGTCAGAACCCAGGCAGGGAAGCTGAGGAGAAGAAAGATGTTGACACTCACACATTTCCTCACCCTCGGTGCGTTGCTTTTCAGTCTCAGCGTCACCGGTATTTTCCTTAACCGGAAGAACGTCATCATCCTGTTGATGTGCATTGAGTTGATGCTGCTGGCGGTGAACTTCAACTTTGTCGCTTTTTCACGTTTCCTGGGCAATCTGGATGGACAGGTATTCGTATTTTTCATTTTGACCGTGGCCGCGGCCGAAGCGGCGATTGGCCTGGCGATCCTCGTGGTGCTTTTCCGCAATCGACAAACCATCAACGTGACCGAACTGGATGACCTGAAGGGCTGATATGTCTTTGAAAACGATATTGCTGCTGATTCCGATGTTGCCGCTGGCAGCGGCGGCCATTGCCGGTCTCCTCAGGAACCAGGTTGGCAGAGCGGGATCTCACTGGGTCGCTATCCTGGGTGTCGCAGTCTCGTTCTTCCTCTCTGTCTGGGTGTTGTACCTGCAGGTGTATGAAAACCTGGGAACTCAAAACCTGAGTATCTATACCTGGATGGTATCCGATGGAATCCACTTCGAAGTTGGTTTCCTGATCGACCACCTGAGCACACTGATGATGACGGTCGTGACCTTTGTTTCTCTGATGGTGCACATATACACGGTCGGTTACATGGCGGAAGACCCCGGGTATCAGCGGTTTTTCAGCTATATCGCACTTTTTACCTTTTCCATGCTGATGCTGGTGATGTCGAACAACTTCCTGCAGTTGTTCTTTGGCTGGGAAGCGGTGGGCCTGGTTTCCTACCTTCTGATTGGATTTTGGTTCAAGCGTGAGTCCGCAATTACCGCCGGCCTGAAAGCTTTCCTGGTAAACCGCGTGGGCGACTTCGGGTTCCTGCTGGGTATTGCGGCCGTTCTGTACTGTTTTGGCTCGCTGGATTACTCCGAGGTTTTCGGTGGGGTCGACAGCATTACAGGAAAGACTGTGACTATCTTGCCCGGCTTCGAATGGCATTGGATCACTGTAATTTGCATTTGCCTGTTCATTGGTGCCATGGGTAAGTCAGCGCAGGCGCCATTACATGTGTGGCTGCCGGATTCGATGGAGGGCCCGACACCAATATCCGCCCTGATCCATGCTGCGACCATGGTGACTGCGGGTATTTTCATGGTAGCCAGGATGTCGCCACTGTTCGAATTGAGTGACGCCGCGCTCAGTTTTGTGATGCTGATAGGTGCCCTAACTGCATTGAGTATGGGGCTGGTGGGGCTTGTCCAGAACGACATCAAGCGAGTAATTGCCTATTCCACCTTGTCGCAACTTGGCTACATGACAGTGGCCCTGGGTGTTTCTGCTTATTCAGCGGCCATATTCCACCTGATGACCCACGCCTTTTTCAAGGCTTTGCTGTTCCTCGGGGCGGGATCGGTCATTATCGCTCTGCATCATCAGCAGGACATGCGGTTCATGGGCGGCCTGAGAAAACAGATGCCGGTCACATGGATTACGGCATGGGTTGGAACGCTGGCGCTCATCGGATTTCCGTTCATGTCGGGTTTTTACTCCAAGGACGCGATTATCGAGGCCGTTCACGCGTCCAGTCGCTTCGGATCAGATGTGGCTTACTGGGCAGTTCTGCTGGGTGTGCTGATCACTTCTTTCTATAGTTTCCGCCTGCTGTACCTGACTTTTCACCGACAACCGCGTTATCGGGTTGACGTCGGTGCCGGGGACCATCCACCGGATGGAGTGGTGCAGCGTACACCGCATGAATCCCCGTTGGTCGTGACTGTGCCGTTGATCCTTCTGGCCATACCTTCCATCGTGATTGGCTACCTGACCATAGGACCAGTACTGTTCGGCGGCTGGTTGTCCGACGCAATAAACGTCTTGCCGCAAAATGACACAGTGGCAGCGGTTGGGAAGCATTTCCATGGGCCAGTGGCGATGGCCACGCATGCGCTCAACACAGCACCTTTCTGGTTGATGGTCTCCGGCTTCGTGCTGGCCACGTTGATTTACCAATTCCGTCCTGCGTTGGCAGACCAGTTGCAACAGAAAATGCCGAAGCTTTACCTGCTTCTGGAAAACAAATTTTATGTCGATGAGTTTTATCAGAAGGCATTCGTGAGCAGGACCATCAATATTGGTATGGTCCTGTGGAAAAAAGCTGATGCGGATCTGATCGATGGTGTGTTGGTTAATGGTTCTGCCCGCCTGATGGGCAATCTTGCCGCCAGGGTCCGGCTTTGGCAAAGCGGGTACCTGTTTCAATATGCGTTTGCGATGATTGTGGGTCTGATCGGCATGATCGCGATCTGGGTGATGATGAAGTAAAAGGACGAAAAGAATAATGGCATCTAACTGGCCCATTTTGAGCTTATTGATCTGGCTGCCGATTTTTGGCGGACTGGCTGTCATTGCGGCTGGAGAAAACCGTGCATCACTTGTTAAAGTGATGGCGCTGGCTGTTTCAGGACTCACATTTGTCCTGAGTATTCTGATGTTCTCGGCTTTCGATGCATCCACGGCTTCTATGCAGTTCACTGAGCTTGAATCCTGGATCGAGACATTCGATATTTTCTACCGGCTCGGCGTTGACGGGTTTTCAGTTCCGTTGATCTTGTTGACGACGTTTTTTGGTGTCCTGGTCGTCATCGCAGGATGGGAAGTTATCCAGCAGAAAGTACATCAGTACATGGCAGCCTTCCTGATCATGGAAGGCCTGATGGTTGGTGTCTTCTGCGCTCTTGATGCGATGTTGTTCTACGTGTTCTTCGAAGCCATGTTGATCCCGATGTTCCTGGTGATCGGCATCTGGGGCGGTCCGCGCCGGGTATATGCAACCATCAAGTTCTTCCTGTACACGTTTTTAGGCTCGGTGTTCATGCTGATCGGCCTGATCTACCTCTATATCCAGTCAGGGAGTTGGTCGATACTGGACTGGCACCAGTTCCCACTCAGCCTGGCGGTTCAGAAATGGCTGTTCATCGGCTTCCTCGCAGCGTTTTCGGTGAAAATTCCTATGTGGCCGGTACACACCTGGTTGCCCGATGCCCACGTGGAAGCTCCAACGGGCGGTTCCGTAGTCCTTGCCGCCATCATGTTGAAAATTGGTGGTTATGGCTTCATCAGGTTCAGTCTGCCCATCACTCCTGATGCCGCAGCAGCGCTCGACTGGCTGATCATAATGTTATCGCTGATTGCGATTGTGTATATCGGCTTTGTGGCCCTGGTCCAGGAAGACATGAAAAAGCTCATTGCGTATTCATCCATATCACACATGGGATTTGTAACGCTGGGCCTGTTCATTGCTTTCGCTGTATTTCAGAACACCGATAGCGGCAGAGGTGCCGCACTTGGTGTAGAAGGCGCCATGGTCCAGATGATTTCGCATGGTTTCGTCTCGGGCGCACTGTTCCTTTGTGTTGGCGTGCTCTACGACCGCCTGCACAGCCGGATGATCGTGGATTACGGCGGAGTAGCCAACACAATGCCCTGGTTTGCAGCACTTGCTGTTTTGTTTTTCATGGCAAATTCCGGATTACCCGGCACCAGTGGTTTCGTTGGTGAATTCATGGTGATCCTGGCGGCTTTCCAGGCCAATTTCTGGTACGCCTTCCTGGCTGCGCTCACCCTGATCCTGGGCGCTGCTTACAGCCTGTGGCTGGTTAAACGCGTGATCTTCGGTGAAGTAACAAACAACAATGTTGCCACGCTCAAGGACATCAACGCCAGGGAAGCCCTGGTGCTTGGAACCCTGGCGGTCGCGGTGCTGGCGGTCGGCCTTTGGCCCGAACCGCTGGTCAACGTAATGCACGCTTCGGTCGAACAGTTGCTGCAACACATCCAGCAGCCGAAGTTTTCTGTAGCGGGTATCTGAGGAACTGGTAAAAATGAATAGTGCAAATATGTTGCTGGCCGCTCCGGAATTTTGGGTGCTGACGATGGCATGTGTGATTCTTGTCGTGGATTTATTCCTCAGTGAAGAGCGGCGAGGAATCATCCACATGCTGGCAGTGTTTACCCTGGTTTTTGCCGCCATCATCACTCTGCGTGGTGACTATGCCTCGGAAGGAGTGCAATCAGCGCTTGCGTTCAACGGATCGTTCATCCGGGACCAGATGGGCGATGTGTTGAAGTTATTCAGTTTTTTCATCCTCGGCATCGTCTACATCTATTCCAAGTTCTACCTGCGGCAATTCAGGATGTACCGGGCCGATTTTTACACCCTGTCATTATTTGCCCTGCTGGGTGTGATGCTGTTGATTTCTGCCAACAGCCTGGTGATGATTTACCTCGGGCTTGAGCTTATTTCCCTGTCTTCCTATGCGCTGGTCGCATTTGATCGCGACTCCCGGCTTGGCTCGGAGGCTGCGATGAAATATTTCGTGCTCGGTTCAATGGCATCCGGAATGCTGCTGTATGGCATGTCGATGATTTACGGTGCCACGGGTAGCATGGACATTTACCTGGTGTCAGATGCTGTCAAGTCGATTGGCAGCGACGATCCACTACTGATATTCGGCCTGGTGTTCCTGATGGTTGGACTGGCGTTCAAGCTGGGAGTAGTGCCGTTCCATATGTGGATCCCGGATGTTTACCAGGGTGCTCCGCTTGCCACCACGCTTTTCATTTCTTCGGTGCCGAAGCTGGCTGCCTTCGCGATGATGATGCGCCTCTTGCAGACAGGGCTTGGTGAAATGCACAGTGACTGGTCACAGATGCTCAGCGTGCTGGCAATGCTTTCCATCATCCTTGGCAACCTGGCAGCGATTGCTCAGACCAACATCAAGCGCATGTTGGCCTATTCTACGATTTCACACATGGGTTTCGTGCTGATGGGCCTGTTGCCGGGAACTGCAAGCGGATATGGCGCCGGTATGTTTTACGTCATTGTCTATTCGCTGATGTCCGCCGCCGGGTTCGGCATGGTCATTCTGCTGTCCGCCAGGGGAGTCGAAGCCGATAAGCTGGACGACTTCAAGGGCCTCAATCAACGTAACAGCTGGTATGCTGCGGTGATGGCCATGGTGATGTTTTCCATGGCCGGTGTTCCTGCTTTTGTCGGTTTCTTCGCCAAGTGGCTGGTGATCAAAGCTGCGTTGGATGCAGGCTTGATGTGGCTGGCGGTTATTGCAGTCGTATTTTCCGTGGTTGGCGCTTTTTACTACCTCCGTGTCGTCAAGCTGATGTATTTTGATGAGCCCGTTACAGGATCTCCCATCGAAGCCCCGGTGGATTCCGGGCTGCCATTTCATTGAATGGTATACTGATGCTTGGACTGGGAATATTTTCGAGTTCTCTGATTGCGGTTTGCATGGGCTCGTTCGGGGCTTGAATTAGTCTTTGGGAGTCTATATCATTCCATTCCTGCTGATGCGGGGTGGAGCAGTCTGGCAGCTCGTCGGGCTCATAACCCGAAGGTCGCAGGTTCGAATCCTGCCCCCGCTACCATTGTTCTATTGAAAGGCCCCAGCAGGGGCCTTTTTCTTGGACTGGCGGTGATGTGTGGGCAAGCGAGCCCTTTTTTTATGTCCGGCACAATACCCGGGCCGGAACCTGAATTGGAGATGGGATTGAGATCCGTCAAATTGACAAATTTGCTAAAACCCCTGGTCGAAGACCTGGGTTATGAATTCGTTGGCCTGGAACATGGCAGCAACCCCAAGAACCCGGCGGTCGTCCTTTATATCGACACCGAAGAGGGCATTGCCGTTGAGGATTGTGAGCGGGTGAGCCGGGAAGTAGCTGCTTTGCTGGATGTTGAAGATCCGATTCCGGGGCGTTATAACCTGGAAGTCTCATCACCTGGCCTGGATAGGCCATTGTTCACACCGGAGCACTTTGAGCAATTCGCCGGTGGGGTAGCCAGCGTTTCCCTGTACTCACCGCAGGAAGGCCGAAGAAAATTCAAGGGAAAAATCCTCGGCACCGAAGGTGACCAGATAAAACTGGCGCTGGATGGTTCGGAAATTCTACTGGAAATGGCCAATGTCGCCAAGGCGCGACTGGTTCCCGATTACGATAATTTATTTTCAAAGAGAGAAGCTCAATGAGCAAAGAAATCCTGCTGGTTGTAGATGCCGTATCCAACGAGAAAGGCGTCAGTAAAGACGTGATATTCGGTGCGCTTGAGGCAGCGTTGGCCTCGGCCGCGTGCAAAATCAGCAACGACGCGCGTGATGTCCGCGTATCGATCGATCGCGAGACCGGAGAATACGAAACTTTCCGGCGCTGGGAGGTCATCGAGGACGATATCGAGATGGAATTGGAAGGTGCCCAGTTGTTCCTGGCTGCAGCAACTGCTATCAACCCTGAAATCGAACCCGGCGGATTTATCGAAGAGCTGATGGAAAATGCGGGATTCGGCAGGATTGCCGCACAGACAGCCAAACAGGTTATCGTTCAGCGCGTTCGGGAGGCCGAAAGAGCCCAGGTGGTTGAGGAATACGAGAACCGCGCGAGTGAACTCGTCAATGGCATTGTCAAACGTGTCGAGCGCGGCAACGTGTACCTGGATCTTGGCGGTAATGCCGAGGCGTTTATTTCGCAGCGCAACATGATTCCCGGCGAATCTGTCCGCCCTGGCGACCGTCTCCGTGCCTTCCTGTACGAAGTCAAGGCTGAGCCCCGTGGACCGCAATTGTTCGCCAGCCGGACGATCGTCGAGTTCCTGGTAGCCCTGTTTGAGCTGGAAGTGCCGGAAATCGGCCAGGACCTGTTGTCCATCATGGGTGGCGCACGTGACGCTGGCCGCAGAGCCAAGATCGCGGTTCGTTCCAACGACCGTCGGACCGACCCCATCGGCGCCTGTGTCGGTATGCGTGGTTCGCGTGTGCAGGCAGTTTCAAATGAGCTGGCCGGTGAGCGTATTGACATCATCCTTTGGGACGATAATCCGGCTCAGTTCGTAATCAACGCGATGGCGCCCGCCGAGGTCGCTTCTATTGTCGTAGACGAAGAAAACCAGTCAATGGATATCGCCGTGGAGGAGTCTAACCTGTCGCAGGCAATTGGCCGTGGCGGGCAAAACGTTCGCCTGGCCAGTGAGTTGTCGGGGTGGGAGTTAAACGTCCTGACAATCGAACAGGCGGAGCAGAAGGGAGAGGAAGAAGCACAAAAAATCCTCGAGCGCTTCATGGTGCGCCTTGACGTGGGTGAGGACGTTGCAAACATCCTCGTGCAGGAAGGGTTTAGCAACATCGAGGAAGTAGCATACGTACCTGAGTCAGAGTTGCTCGAAGTAGCGGAATTCGACGAGGAAATCGTCACAGAGATTCGCCGGCGTGCGCGAGATGCCCTGCTGACACAGCTGATCGCCAAGGAAGAAGTTCTGGCCGAAAATGCTCCCGAGGATGACTTGATGCAACTTGAAGGCATGACGGAAGGACTGGCCTTCCGCCTGGCTGAAAAGGGTATCCGCTCGCAGGAAGACCTGGCGGAATTGGCGGTCGACGAATTGATTGAAATTCATGATATGGGTGAAGAAGAAGCTGCGGCGCTGATTATGACGGCTCGCGCACCCTGGTTTGCTGAAGAAGAATAGTTTCAGGCCGGGTACCCGCAGATTTTTAGGAGCAGAATATGTCCAAAGTAACCGTTTCACAACTGGCTGACGTGCTGGGTATCGATGGTAAAAAGTTGCTTGAGCAACTTAATGATGCCGGCATCGTGGCCAGTGGTAGTGATGACGCGGTTTCCAATGATGACAAGAAAAAATTGCTCGCCTATCTGCGTGCAAGTCATGGAAAAGTGGAAAGTGATGCGACAGCGCCGAGAAAGGTAACGCTCAAGCGTAAATCCGTGAGCGAGTTACGGGTTTCCGGTTCCGGCCCGCGTGCTGCAACCCGCACGGTAAATGTCGAAGTTCGTAAACGGCGTACTTATGTCAAGCGGGAAGTCATACAGGAACAAATGGGCACGCCGGATGCGGAACGCGAGGAGGCCAGGAAGCTGCTTGAAGAGTCCCGCTCCAAGCGTGCCGCTGAAGACCAGGTGCTGCAGGATGCTGCGGATAAAGCACGCCAGGAAAAAGAACAAGCAGAAGCAGGTCGCCTGGCCGCAGAAGAACAGGCACGTGCGGAAGCCCAGGAAAAATCACGCAAGGAAGCTGAAGAAAAGGCAGAGAAGGAAGAAGTCCGTCGGCGCGCAGAGGATGATGAACGCAAGCGTGAAGAAGATCGTTCCCGCAAAATGGCAGAGGAAAAGCGCCGGCGCGACCAGGAAAAAAATAAGCCAAGTACCCGTTATGGGCGAAAGGAACTTCACGTGGCCAGCGGGGCGCCTGTGCGGCGCCGCAAAGCCGGACAGCGTGCACGCCATACTTCATCCCGCCCGTCGGAACACGGATTCTCACGCCCAACAGAACCGATTATGCGTGAAGTGGCGGTACCGGAGGCTATCACCGTAGGCGAGTTGGCCAAGCAAATGGCGGTCAAGGCAACTGAAGTGATCAAGGTGTTGATGCAGATGGGTATCATGGTGACTATTAACCAGAGTCTGGATCAGGATACGGCCTTTCTGGTTGTTGAGGAAATGGGTCACACGGCCAAGCCTGCTGAAGAAAAAGACATTGAGCAGGAACTCATTTCCGTGGAAACTGAAGTCGAGGGCGAAGCATTGCCCAGACCACCGGTAGTGACCGTCATGGGGCATGTCGATCACGGAAAAACATCTTTGCTCGACCACATCAGGCACTCAAATGTGGCTGATGCAGAGGCGGGCGGTATCACGCAGCATATTGGTGCTTACCACGTGAACACTGAGCGCGGCATCATTACTTTCCTTGATACTCCAGGCCACGCCGCCTTCACGGCAATGCGCGCCCGTGGTGCGCAGGCCACCGATATCGTGATCCGGTGGTGGCCGCGGACGATGGTGTGATGCCCCAGACCAGGGAAGCGATTCAGCATTCCCGGGCAGCCGGAACACCGATCATTGTCGCGGTAAACAAGATTGATAAGCCTGATGCGGAGCCCGATCGCGTGCGGACCGAATTGTCCAAGGAAGAGGTCATTCCCGAAGACTGGGGTGGTGAGGATATATTCGTTAATGTTTCTGCCCAAACCGGTGAAGGCCTTGACGAATTGCTTGAAAATGTTCTCCTGCAGGCTGAGGTCATGGAACTCACTGCAAGCCCGGACATGGCGGCGCGGGGCGTGGTGATCGAATCCAGCCTGGACAAGGGCCGTGGTCCCATTGCCACCCTATTGATACAGCAGGGCACCCTGCGGCGCGGAGATATGATCCTGGTTGGCAAGGCATACGGGCGCGTACGTGCCATGTTTGATGAAAGCGGTGAAGCGATAGAGGAGGCGGGGCCTTCCATGCCAGTGGTAGTCCAGGGTTTGTCCGGCGTTCCACAGGCGGGTGACGAAGTGCTGGCAGTAGCCAACGAGCGTAAAGCCAGGGAAGCTGCTTCTCAGCGACAGGAACGGGAGCGTGAAGGACGCCTTGCACGTCAGCAGGCCGCCAAATTGCAAAACTTGTTCGAAAACATGGGCAAGGACGAACAGACCAACGTCAACTTGTTGATTCGGGCCGATGTTCAGGGCAGTGTCGAGGCCCTGCGTGATGCTTTGACCATGCTAAGCAACGACGAGGTTAAAGTGAATGTCGTTGCCTCCGGCGTGGGCGCAATCACCGAAAATGATGCATCCCTGGCCCAGGCTTCGAGTGCTATCATTATCGGCTTCAACGTGCGTGCAGATGCAACTGCTCGAAAAGTCATCCAGGAGCACGAACTTGACCTGCATTATTATAGTGTGATCTATGATGCAATTGACGAAGTCAAGAAGGCGATTACAGGCCTCCTTGGCACCGAGATCAAGGAGAACATTATTGGTCTGGCGGAAGTCAAGGATGTGTTCCGTTCCTCTAAGTTGGGTGCTATTGCCGGGTGCCTGGTCACCGAGGGCGTGGTAAAACGGCACAACCCGATTCGTGTACTGCGTGAAAACGTGGTGATTTTTGAAGGTGAACTGGAGTCTCTGCGCCGATTCAAAGATGAAGCCAAAGAAGTTCAATCCGGTACCGAATGCGGAATTGGCGTAAAGATGTACAACGACGTCAAGCCGGGTGATCAGATCGAGTGCTTTGAGCGCATCGAAGTAGCCAGAACACTTTGAGGATTTTGTAACGTGCCCCGTGATTTCAACAGGTCGGAACGTGTGGCTGGGACCCTGCGAAGGAAGCTGGCGCAACTGATCCAAATGGAAGTCAAGGACCCTGAAGTGGGATTTGTCGGCCTTTCGGATGTGGAAGTCTCCCGTGATCTTTCGCACGCCAAGGTTTTCGTGACTGTTTTTGAAACAGACAAGGCGGTGTCCAGCGTGAAGGCGCTGAACCGGGCAGCAGGGTATCTGCGCAAGCGCCTCGGCCAGGAAATGCGGATTCGTGCTGTTCCCCAACTGCATTTTGAACATGATGCGTCGGTGGAAACCGGCCAACAAATGGATAGTCTTATCGATGCAGCTGTTGCTTCAGATCATCACGAACCCGGAGATTTTGAAAACGACCTCGAAGAATGAGCCGGCGGCGTAAAGGCAGGGACATTCATGGAGTCATCCTGCTGGATAAACCGGTAGGATACACATCCAGCCAGGCGGTACAAAAAGTTCGTTGGTTGCTCCAGGCCCGCAAGGCCGGACATACCGGTAGCCTGGATCCTTTTGCGACCGGCATGCTTCCCATCTGCCTGGGTGAAGCCAGCAAGACGGCCGGATTCATGTTGAATGCCTCGAAAACCTACCTCGCTTCAGCTTTTCTTGGACAAGCCACTACCACCGGAGATACCGAGGGTGAGATCAGCCGGGAAATGAAAGTTCCGGACCTCGGCGAGGCACAGATTACTGCCGTGCTGAACAAATTTCTGGGTGAGATCGAACAGATTCCGCCGATGTATTCTGCATTGAAACACCAGGGCCAAAGGCTTTACAAGCTGGCGCGGGCGGGTCAGGAAGTGGACAGGAAGGCCCGCCCAGTGACAATTCACGCGCTGGAATTGCTGAAATGGGAGCCGCCAATTCTGGAATTCAGGGTGCACTGCTCCAAGGGAACTTATGTGCGCACGCTGGCCGAGGACATCGCTGGAAAATTGAGCTGCTGCGCGCACCTGCAAAAACTTCGTCGGCTGGACGTTGAGCCGTTCCAGGAAGAAGATATGTTCACCCTGGAAGAATTGCAGCTGCATGCTGAATCAGAGAATCTCGTGGACTGTATTCTGCCGGTGGATTCGGCACTTTCCGAATGGCCAGTGGTAACCCTGGATGAAGCCTGCGCTGTTCGTTTCAGTAATGGTAATCCGGTAGAGCAGGCAAGCGTGAAGCCAGGCCTTGCCCGGGTCTACGGCCCGAATGATAAACTGCTTGGAATCGGCGAAATCCTCCCGAACAAGTGTTTGAAACCAAAGCGCATAATGAATCTGTAGCGGATTGAATCATTAGCTTGTTAAGCTGCTGGTGCCAGTATACAATGGCCCGCTTATTTTAACCCCCGGGGCTGAGAGGTTTGTTGAAACCTCAAGGCTCTAGATATGGAGAAGGAACCATGTCTTTTGATGCAAATGCAAAAGCAAAAATTGTCAGCGAATACGCTCGTTCAGAAAGTGATACCGGATCTCCTGAGGTTCAGGTCGCATTGTTGACCGGCCGTATTCAATTCCTCACCGACCATTTCAAGGCTCATAAAGGTGATCACCATTCACGGCGCGGATTGTTGCGCATGGTGAATCAGCGTCGCAGCCTGCTCGATTACCTGAAAAAGAAGGATATCGAGCGATATCGCGACCTGATCAAGCGCCTCGGCTTGCGACGTTAAAAGTCGCTGCATCACGACACGTCCTTCGCTCTGGTAGACGATAATGTTTGCCGGAGCGATCGGGTATACGTCTTTTAACAATGTAAACAGGAAATTGTCCAGTGCAAAAACTGACTAAAACGTTCAAATTCGGTGACCACGAAGTCACTTTGGAAACCGGGCAGATAGCCCGCCAGGCGAACGGCTCCGTGATGGTATCCATGGGCGATACGAGGGTCCTGGTGACCGCTGTAGGCCGCAGGGAGGCTGACCCAGGCCGCCCTTTCTTTCCGTTGACTGTTAACTACCAGGAAAAATTTTACGCCGCAGGCCGCATCCCCGGCGGGTTTTTCAAGCGGGAAGGGCGTCCAACAGAACATGAGACCCTGATCTGCCGGTTGATTGACCGTCCGATTCGGCCATTATTTCCAAAGGGTTTCATGAACGAAGTACAGGTCATTGCCACGCTGATGTCTTCCAATCCTGACATCAATGGTGATATCCCGGCGCTGATCGGAACCTCGGCGGCGCTCGCGCTGTCCGGTATGCCTTTCAACGGCCCGATTGGTGCCGCCCGCGTTGGTTACATCGACGGCAATTACGTGCTGAACCCAACCGCGACCCAATTGAAAGAATCAGATCTGGACCTGGTTGTGGCGGGCACAGAAAGCGCAGTGCTGATGGTTGAATCCGAAGCGAAGCTGCTGTCGGAAGATGTCATGCTGGGCGCTGTGACCTTTGGCCACGAGGCTTCAAAGGTAGTCGTTCAGGCCGTCAGGGAACTGGCTGAAGAGGTTGGTGTGGAACACTGGGACTGGGAAGCTCCGGCGGTCGACGAAGAACTGGCCGGGAAAGTTAATACGGCCGCCAGCGAAGGTCTGACCAGTGCATATACGATTGCTGACAAGATGCAGCGTCGCGACGCGATTGGTGAAGTCAAAAAATCAGTTGTTGAGGCGTTGTGCGATGCCGAAGACGAAAATGCGCCTTCGGCAGCTGATGTATCCACTGCTTTTTCCAAGCTTGAAAAATCATTGGTTCGCGAGCACATTCTCTCCGGCAACCCGCGTATCGACGGTCGCGATCTGAGTACCGTGCGTCCGATCAGCGTTGAATGCGGCGTGTTGCCACGCGCTCACGGATCAGCGCTTTTCACCCGCGGCGAAACCCAGGCTATCGTGGCTACTACGCTGGGTACCGGGCGTGACGCACAAATCATCGATGCGGTCACCGGCGAGTACAAAGACCCGTTCATGCTGCACTACAACTTTCCTCCGTTCTGCGTGGGGGAAACAGGCTTCATGAGTGGGCCCAAACGCCGTGAGATCGGTCATGGTCGCCTTGCACGCCGCGGTGTTGCAGCGATGCTGCCTACCATAGAAGATTTTCCCTACGTGATCCGCGTCGTTTCGGAAATCACTGAGTCAAACGGCTCAAGCTCTATGGCCTCTGTGTGCGGTACCTCCCTGGCTTTGATGGACGCTGGCGTACCGGTCAAGGCACCGGTTGCCGGAATCGCCATGGGCCTGATCAAGGAAGGCGATCGCTTCGCAGTTTTGTCCGACATCCTGGGCGACGAGGACCACCTCGGCGACATGGATTTCAAGGTAGCGGGCAGTGAAGAAGGTATCACCGCATTACAAATGGACATCAAGATCGAAGGTATTAACGAGGAAATCATGAAAATTGCGCTATCGCAGGCGCGTGATGGCCGTAATTTCATCCTCGGTGAGATGAACAAGGTACTCAACTCGCCGCGTAGCGAGATGTCCGAGTTCGCCCCCCGCCTGATTACCGTCAAAGTGCATCCCGACAAGATCCGCGATGTGATTGGCAAGGGTGGTGTGACTATCCGCTCTATTACCGAGGAAACCGGTTGTACTATTGATATTTCAGATGACGGCACGGTCACAATCGCCTCCGTGAACAAGGAAGCGGCGGACGATGCGCGCAAGCGAATCGAGCAGATCACCGCGGACATTGAACCGGGACAGGTGTTCGAAAGCAAGGTCATCAAGATCATGAACTTCGGCGCGTTTGTCTCGCTGACGCCGGGCCGTGACGGCCTGGTGCACATTTCCCAGCTTTCGAACGAGCGGGTGGAAAATGTCACCGATGTCGTTAAGGAAGGCGATATGGTGAAGGTTAAGGTACTTGAAGTCGATAAGCAGGGCCGAATCCGCCTGAGCATGAAAGCGGTGACCGAAGACGACTAAAGAGTCTCGCTTCCCTGCTCCCAATGCTCCGCATTGGAAGGCGGCTTCACTCGACGGCATGCAATAGAAAAGAAGAGTCTCGCTTCCCTGCAGTCGTGTTCCGGCTGCATTCGATTGATAAAACGGCGCTCATTGAGCGCCGTATTTTGTAAATGCGGATTAATCCACTATCTCTGGCCCTGTCAGACTGCGCCGAAAGAAATCAGCGCATCCGCGACTTTCTTGAAGCCAGCAATATTGGCCCCTCTTATATAGTCGACGTGACCGTCGGACTCGGTACCATATTTCACGCAACGGTCGTGGATACCGCGCATGATGTCACCCAGGTGCGTGTTGAGTTCCTTGCGGCTCCATGACATGCGTATGCTGTTTTGAGACATCTCGAGGCCGGATATGGCGACACCACCGGCATTGGCAGCCTTTGGCGGACCGTAGAGGATCCTGGCCTTGCGATAGAATGCGACCGCGCCAGCATCGGAGCCCATATTTGCTCCTTCCGCGACACCTATGCAGCCATTCTTGATCAGGGTTTTAGCTTCTTCTGCGTTGACTTCGTTTTGCGTGGCGCAGGGGAAAGCCAGATCGCAGGGAATAGACCAGGGGCGTTGTTCGGGGTAGTACTTGACGCCAAACTCATCTGCATACTCTGATATTCGCCCATAGCGAACTTCCTTCAGGTTTTTTACCCACTTGAGCTTTTTCTTGGTGATGCCGTCCGGGTCATGAATGAAACCGCCGGAATCCGAAAGGGTTACCGGAAGAGCACCATGTTGAATGAGTTTTTCAGTTGCGTAGATTGCCACGTTTCCTGAGCCTGAAACCAGGCAGGTTTTACCCTCGATGCTTTGGTTTTGGTGCCGGAGCATGTCTTCCATAAAATAGATAGTGCCGTAGCCTGTGGCTTCCACACGAATCTCACTGCCGCCAAATGACAATCCTTTGCCAGTGAGCACTCCTGTGAACTGGTTGGTAATTCGCTTGTACTGGCCAAACAGGTAACTGATTTCACGCCCTCCCACGCCGATGTCGCCGGCCGGCACATCCGTGTAGGGTCCAATGTGGCGGTAGAGCTCATTCATGAAAGCCTGGCAGAATCTCATGATTTCAGCATTCGATTTACCCTTCGGGTCAAAATCAGAACCCCCTTTAGCGCCGCCCATCGGCAGCCCGGTCAAACTGTTCTTGAATACCTGCTCAAAAGCCAGGAACTTGAGTACGCTCAGGGAAACGCTGGGGTGGAAACGCAGGCCCCCTTTGTACGGCCCAATCGCGTTGCTATGCTGCACACGATAGCCTTTGTTTACTTTTATACGCCCGGAGTCGTCTTGCCAGGTGACACGAAACATGATGATCCGGTCGGGTTCGGTCAGGCGCTCAGACAGATTGTGGCCCTGGTACTCGGGATGATCGTTGACCCAGGGAATTACATCAGCGGCGAATTCATGCACAGCCTGGTGAAATTCTTCTTGTGCCGGGTTGCGTTGAATGACGCCTTCCATGAAGCCGTCGACGGTCAATGTGCTGATATTTCTCATTGCTTCATACCACCTTTATTAGTTGGTCGAGTACAGGGTCGGGCCTTTCGGCCAAAAGTGCATGACCGGAGCCTTCAAGAACTACTTTCTCGGCAGTCGGCAAGGCAGCGGCTACTTTCATTGCCGAGCGGACAGGCGTGAGCATGTCACGCTCGCCCAAAATCAACAGGGCGGGACAGGTGATGTTGGCTGCATGTTCCATCCCTTCGATGTAATCATTACAGGCATTGAGGTCGGTATGAATGACACCGGGCCCGGCTTTTTCCATCAAGCGCATGCCGCTGCCCAGCATCCAGTTGCCGGGCGTTGCATTTCCGCCCAGTTGGGCTGATTTGCTGTACCCCCAAAAATTCAACATTTCAATGGCCTCGTGTTTGTCCTTTTTTGCGTTATCAAGCAAGAATCCGGAAACCGGCATTGGTACTGTTACTCCGACCAATGCAATCGCGCGAACGCGTCGCGGATGTCGTGCGGCTGTGGCAATCGCCACCAGTGAGCCCAGGCTGTGGCCAACCACTGCAGCGGTCGAAAGACCGGCCTCGTCAAGCACCTGGATGGCCCAGTCAGCCATCGCTTCGACAGACTCCAGTGGGGTTCCGCCTGATCGCCCGTGCCCTGGCAAATCCACCGCCAGCACGTTGCGATCATGCCGTACAAAATAGCGCGTTGGCAAGACCCAAATGGTGTGATCTTGACCTGTGCCATGTAAAAACAAAACAGTGTCTTTGCTGGTATCGGGTTCACGGTTTCCGGTCGCCACGAAGACCTCGTGGCCATTGATTTTCAACTGCATGGTCTTTTCGCCTTAAGTTTTTTGCGATGCCCTGAGTCCGAGGCCAATGTCTTCGAACAGGTCGTCAATATCTTCGATTCCGACCGATATGCGAACCAGGCCCGCTGAGATACCTGCCGCTGCCAGCGCCTGCGCGTCCATGCGGTGATGGGTGGTGCTGGCCGGGTGGATAACCAGCGTTTTGGCGTCTCCGATATTCGCCAGGTGAGAAACCAGTTCCAGTTGCTCGATAAAGCGCTGTCCGGCCTCGCGTCCGCCTTTGACACCAAAGCTGAAGACTGCGCCGCAGCCCTTTGGCAGCAGTTCCCTGGCCAGTTCATGGTCCGGGTGCCCCGGGAGTTCGGGGAAAACCACCCATTCCACCGCCTCATGCTGGTCCAGGTAGGCAACCAGCTTGCGGGTGTTGTCTACATGTTTCTGCATCCTGAGGGGCAGGGTTTCCATGCCCTGGAGGATCAGGAAAGACGTCATCGCGCTCATGCAGGCGCCGAAATCACGGGCGCCTTCTTTGCGTGCACGCGTGATGAACGCCGCCGGCCCGAACTCTTCCGCAAAATCCAGGTCGTGGAAGCCCTCATAGGGCTCTGTCAGGGTGGGGAAAAGGCTTGAAGCTTCCCAATCGAATACCCCCCCATCCACCAGCAGGCCGCCAATCACAACGCCATGCCCGCTGAGAAACTTGGTCGCGGAATGCATCACGATATCCGCCCCGAGATCAAAGGGACGGCACAGGAAAGGGGTGGTGAAGGTGGAGTCGATCATCAGCGGCAGGCCGGCATTGTGCGCTACCTCAGCCACCCGTGGAATGTCGAGCACTTCCAGGCCGGGATTGCCCAGGGTCTCCCCGAACAGTAAGCGGGTGTTTGCCTGAATGGCTTTTCTGAACGCATCCGGGTCGCGTGGATCCACGAAAGTCGTCTCGATACCGAAGCGGGGCAAGGTGTAGGCCAGCAGGTTGTGCGTGCCGCCGTAGAGTGATTGCGAGGAAACAATGTGTGAGCCGGCGCCCATCAGGGTCGCGATGGCCAGGTGCATGGCTGCCTGTCCGCTGGCGGTGGCTATTGCGCCAACGCCTCCTTCCAGTGCGCTGATGCGTTCTTCCAGCACCGCGTTGGTCGGATTGGAAATACGCGAATAGACGTGGCCGGTGCGCTCGATATTGAAGATCGAGGCAGCATGGTCGGTGTCTTTGAACACGTAGGATGCTGTCTGGTAAATGGGTGTCGCCCGGGCGCCGGTGGTCGGGTCAGGCCTTTGGCCGGCGTGTAAGGACAGGGTGTCCAGCTTGAATGTTTTTATCTTGGCCATTGGCGCTACCTTCTTATCCGTCCCCAATGCCGGGGGGAATGACTTTTTCCGCTTCGAACCAGGGTGCGTTAACCACAGTGGCATCCCTGGGGCCATCCGGGCTCAAAACGGTAAAATTCGTACCCGGGGTGGTTGCCTGCGCCCGCACGTTGGCCCACCCTATGTTTTTCTCGAGACGGGGAGACCAGACACAGCGACTGATGTGACCGGTCCGTTCCCCATCTTCTGTCAGCTGCCAGAAAGATTCGTTATGGCTGATTGGGTCACCGCTGATCTCAACACCCACCAAACGACGAATATTGCCATCGGCGTGAATTTTGCGTAAGGCTTCACGACCGATAAATTCTGCTTTCTTATCGAGATTCACCATGCGATCGAGGCCAAAAGTATAAGGGTTGTCCACGCGGCGGATATCAGAAAAATATGAAAAAAGCCCGCCCTCAATGCTTCTGATCGTGTTAGGTGCCGCCGGTTTGATATTGTATTCCTCGCCGGCTTTCATCACCAATTCCCACAATTCATCGCCGTGGATGTGGTCTTCAAGGTAAAGCTCATACCCCAGTTCGCCACTCCATCCGGTCCGGCTGATCGCCAGCTTCAGTCCATTCAGCTCTGTTTCCAGGACGTGGAAATAACCCATCTCAAGCGCAGCCTGACCGAATAACTTGTAGGCAACGTGGGGAGACCTGGGGCCCTGCAACTGAAGCGGATATACATCGCCCTCGAATATCTCGACGTCCATATCTGTGCGGGTCGCCACGCCCTGGGCCCACAAAATGACATCGCCATCACCCGGTGAGAGCCAGAATTCATTTTCACACATATGCATCAGGACTGCGTCGTTTACGATTCCGCCCTCATCGTCGGTCAGAATCACGTACAGGCATCGGTGTGACGGGCAGTTCGACAGGTCGCGGGGCGTCAGCAATTCCATAAACGGCTTGGCGTCTGGACCCCTGATGATGATCTGGCGTTGACAGGACACATCCCATAAAGTCACGTCCTTCACCAGGCTCCAGTACTCCGCAACGGGATCGCCATAATGGGTCGGCATGTACATGTGGTTGTACACGGTGAAAGCCTTGGCGCCCCAGCGCAGGGTCGCGTCAAAATAAGGTGATTTACGGACCCGGGGACCGATGCTGATCATGGGGCCTGATACAGGCGTCGTGTGGTTCTTTTCCTCTGTCATTTTCATTTATTCTCAGAAAGAATTGATTCTACTTCGAACCAAGATATTGGCCAAACCAATCGAGATATCGCTGATACAGATCCTTTGTATGACTCGGTGAAAAACCTCCGTGGAATTCGCCCGGGTATACAATAAGTTGTGTCTCGACACCCAGTTTTTTCAATGCGATATAAAGCTGCTCGGAATTGATGATCGGCACGTTCCAGTCTTTCTCACCACCCAGGATCAGAGTGGGCGTAACGACCCGGTCGACCTTGTTGAACGGAGAAATTTTCTCATACCGCTCTCTTGCTTCAGGTTCCCAGGGATATCCCAGTTCCTGGTCCCACCAGCGCTGGTACATGTCATGGCCGTAATTGACCACGTACAGCGTGGCGCTCGCCCCGGTCGCGGCAGCCTTGAAACGATCAGTTTTCGTGATGACATGGTTGGTCAGTATCCCGCCGTAGGACCAACCCATGACGGCCATCCGCTCCGGGTCGCCCCAGCCGCGCTCAATCACGTCATCGACTGCGGCCATTACGTCGTCGTAATCCGGCCCGCCCCAGTCCTGCCAGATTGCCAGGCAGAAATCCTGTCCGTAGCCGGTTGAACCGCGCGGATTCGGATGTACCACCAGATAACCGTTGGCGGCAAATATTTGCCCTTCCAGGCTAAAGCCGTAATCGTATTGTGACTGCGGTCCGCCGTGGATGTCGAGAATCACCGGGTAACGCTGACCTTTTTTGAAACCGGGTGGTTTTATCACGAATCCTTCGATCGCGGTGCCATCCTTGCTGTTAAAGCCAACTTTTTCGACTTTTCCCAGTTCCACCCCTTCCAGTACATCCCGGTTGGTGAATGTTCTCTGCTCGAGGCCATTGCCGTTCAGTGTAAAAACTTCGGTTGGCAGATTCGGCCGGCTAAGCAATGCGGCCACCCCGTCGTTTTTGCCGAACGTGAACCCCGACACCGTGTTTTCGCCCTTGATCAGGCGCTCTATTTCGCCACCCTGCCTGCTGACACGGGCAAGGTTTTGCTCACCTGAATCTTCCAGCAGGAACCAGACCTGCTCACTGTCCGATGAAAACTTTGGGCTGTACGTCATCCTGTCGAGGTCAGCAGTGAGTACCGTGGAGCGGTTTCCGCCGGTTGAAGAAACTGCCAGGTGAGAGCTGGCATAGAGCATGGCATCCGTATCGGTAGTCGATGTATGTGCAATATATTTTCCGTCCGGGCTCCAGGCAGGTTGCGCATCGGGCCCGGGGTTGCTCGTCACCTGGGTGATTTCGCCTTTACCCCCCGCCGCGATAATCCAGATATCGGTGTTGTAGTTGCTGTCCGGGTCTTGCGTACGGTTGCTGGTGAAGGCGATGTATTTTCCATCCGGTGACCAGCTGGCCTGGGAATCATCGAAATCTCCGGTGGTTAATTGCCGGGATTCAGCAGTTTTCAGGGTCAGGATATGAATATGTGTCCGCCTGCGGTCCAGGTAGCCGGTATAGTCCTGCTTGAATTGCTTCCGGTCGATCACCCAGGCGGGAGCGGTTTTTTCCTTGTAAGCGTCACCCTGTTCCTTGGCGGCCAGTTCTTCGGCTGTCGGATCCTGCAGCAGCAACAGCATCTGGCTGGAGTCAGGAGACCATTCAAAGGACTGGACGGATTGCGCAGTATCAGTCACTTGCACAGCTTCACCGCCACCCCGGTACAGCGACCAGACCTGGGTTTCGCCATCATCCCGGGAAGAAAGAAAGGCCAGGTAGCGGCCATCAGGACTCCAGCGGGCCCGCGTGGAGGACTCACCGTCTGCAGTTAAAGCCACCGGTTCCCCACCACTGCGCCGCACCATCCAGACCCGGCTGCGAGATTTGTCATCTTCCAGGTTTTTCCTCGAGACGGTATACGCTATCCAGTCGCCTTCCGGGCTGATTTGGGGATCACTGACACTCCCGAGTTTAAAATTGAGGTCGAGCATCAACTGGCCCGGGTTTTCAGCGGCCGAATCGCTTGCCGCAGAGATGTTCGCAGACAGAAAAATCAGGGACAAAAAAGGAATGATGCAAGCAGAAAAGGAGACTGTTGTTTTCATGATTTATGTTCGTGTGGGGGATGACTGACAATGATATGCTTCCGGTCATGCAGTTTACAGTGTCAGCACGCGGAAAAGTAGCAGCGGTACCAATTCAGCAGTTCATCAAGAAGAACTACAACGATCTGCCGCTCGACCAGATTGACAGCTTTTTTGGCTTTACCGAAGCCAGCACGCTTTATGGTGGCCGGTTTTTCCACGCGACCGAGCTCAGCCGCTACGATATCCGCTCACTATACAAGCTGAACATCAACTTGAGATTACCGCTGACCAATCATTTTGCCACACCCGAAGAATACGAGGAAAACTTACCGTTCCTGGAGAAATACCACCGGCCCGGCAATTCCCTGATCATCACCAATGACGAACTGGCGCGATGGGTTCGGGTGGATTTTCCCGACTACCGGCTCGAAGCCAGCGTGATCAAGAACATCAACAGCCTGGGCAAAGTCGATGCGGCCTTTGAAATTTATGACACCGTTATTCTTCCGATGGCATCCAACGACGATGAAGAGCTGTTAAATTCCATCGACAACAAAAAGAACATCACGCTGTTTGCCAACGCGGGTTGTGCCTACACCTGCCCATCCAAAATCTGTTACCCGAGCATTTCAAAAGCCAATAAAACCGGCGACAATGACCTGTTCCGCTGCTCGCAGAAACTCAAGGAACGCAACACCATCGGAATGTTCGATTTCGACCTGGATCACCTACAGGATATGGGCTTCGAGCGATTCAAGCTGCTCCGGCCCCGGCTGGGAAATATGACCGGTTTCTGAAGTAATTGGCGATCACCAGCAGTGGTTTCAACCTGGCTTCAATGGTCATCATCCTGATGCTGGCGGGCCTTTATATTGTTTGGTGGTAGGAAGTCTCTTTCAGCTACGTAAACCGGATGCCCTGATGGCGGACTTGACCGCACCGGGATTTCCCAGCAACGGTAAATTTACCCCGGTAACTCCCGGGATGGACGAAACTTCCCGAATCAGGCCGGCGCAGGTATCGATGTTCTCCTCAGGGGGGGGCAGGGTCACGACCACCGAGTAATTCCAGGTAAGTTTTTCTTCTACCAGCCGCTGCATGTACCGGATTAACACTTCCGGGTTGGAGCAGGGCTGGGTCTGAAGGAAGCGTGCGCCCGCATTGGCTCGCGCCCTTAACTGCTCAGCATTCCAGTCAGGATCCGGCGCAATAACTGCTGCGCAGGTACCGATGATGAATTCGTGGCCGCCTTCAGCCCATTCTTCTTCATTCATGGCGCTTGCCATCGCAACCAGTTCGCGGCAACTGATATCAAAAACCGGTTTGGGCGCGGGTGTACTGTCCTTCGCAAACTGGCTACCCCTGTTGAGAATGAGGCTGCTCACGCCCATGGCACGCAGGCCCAGCAGATCGCTCTGCAGGGCGATGCGATTGCGATCCCGGCAGTTCAGCCACGGGATAGGGTCGATGCCGTTTTTCAGCAGCAGGCTGGACAAGGCCAGGGGCGATGCCTGGATTCCGTTATCAGGGTTTTCCGTAAGCTGTACGGCGTCGACGCACTCAGCAACTTCAGCGGCTTGCCTGAGCGCTTTGTCTACCGTGATATCCCCTTGCAGTGATAGAGCTGCGGTGATCGTGAATTGCGCTTCCTGCAGCGCCTGCCTGAATGTGTTCAATCAATCTTCCAGTTCAACAGTTTCGGGTGGGTACTGGCGAGCAACTCTTCCGGTACATCGGCGATAGACATGAGTGATTCGCAAGCCACCGTGCCGTCAGGCAATATGATTTGACCTTCCGCCTTGCCGAGACGGCCACGCAGGCGAAGAATTCTGCCGACCACTTTCAGGGGCGTTTCTACCGGAACCGGATGACGGTAAAGGATCTGCAGTTTGACCGACATCATGAAATGGTGGTGATCACCAATCATGGAAACACGCGCCACGACTTCGTCCAGCATCGCAGCAACCACACCGCCATGAACAATGCCGGGGTAGCCCTGGTAGTGCGCTGGAACGGTGTACTCGCTGACAACTTCCAGCTCACCGTCGTCATGGAACTGCATGTAGAGGCCGACCGGGTTGCTGCGGCCGCAGACGAAACACATTTCGGAATTGGGCTGTTTTTTCATACTTCCAGGAATCGGGGAATGAGGTTTGCCAGGTTGCAGGGCCTGGTTCTTGCATCAAGTTGCGTCCGGATGATGTCCTCCCAGGCTGTCCTGCAGGCGCCCGGCGAGCCGGGCATGCAGAAAATGACGGTGCCGTTGGCCACTCCGGCAAATGCCCGCGACTGGATGGTTGAAGCGCCGATGTCGCTGAGTGACGCCGCCCTGAACAGTTCACCGAATCCCTCGATGGACTTATCGAATAGAGGTTCCAGGGCTTCCGGTGCGATGTCCCGTCCGGTCAGCCCGGTACTGCCGGTGCTGAGGATGATATCGATTGCTTCATCAGCAATCAGAGCTGAGATTTCAGCGCGCAGGAAGTAGCGGTCGTCTTTCACGATTTTTTTGTGGGCCAACAAATGGCCTTCGGCTGCGAGCGAATCAGCCAGGTAGTTGCCCGAAGTATCGTTGTCGTCCGTGCGCGAATCCGAAATGGTGATGACCGCTATTCGAAGCGGGATGAATTTGGCATCTGCTGATGTTCTGCTCATGGTGCTTGTTTCCCTTGGCCTACTTAATGGTGCCAGTGCCGATCACGGCGCCTGGATTTTCTTCATATAATGCAGGAAGTGAGTGTGCCACGCCCCGGTGGCAGTTAATACAGGTTTTGCCTGCCCGGTATCTATTTGACCTGCCGGGTGCGTGCTCTGATATTCTGAAGAAATGGGAAAGACCCTGCTTTACATCGCGCTGGCCACCCTCTGGTTTGCAGTACTGGTCCGCGTCGTTCTGCGGCCCCACCGGGAGCCGGCTTCCCGGGTCGCCTGGGTCCTGGTAATCGGCTTTTTACCGGGTCTGGGTATCCTGCTTTACATCCTGCTGGGAGAAACCAATATAGGCCGCAGGCGGGTACAGCGGTCTCGATTGGTGTTGGATGCTTTGCCGCCGGCTGTGCCGCCCTCATTTGATGACGATCCGCGGTCTCGTCCTGGATTCCCGGATCGCGTCGCACCCCTGTTTCGAATGGGTGAGACCATCAACGGTTTTTCACCGGTTGGCGGTAATACTGCCCTCCTTACGGCGGACTCCAACGCGGCCATTGACGCCATGGTGGCTGACATGGACGCGGCGAATGACCACATCCACCTGATTTTTTATATCTGGCTGCAGGATAACAACGGTCTCAAGGTAGTCGAGGCCCTCAAGCGCGCCGCTGCCCGTGGTGTGGCCTGCCGCGCTATGGCAGATAGTTTGGGATCGAGCAATATGATCCGTTCAGGTACCTGGCAGGAGATGCTGGATGCAGGAGTTCAGGCTGCAGTTGCATTACCCATCGGAAATCCTTTTTTGCGTCCCCTGCATGGTCGAATCGACCTGCGCAATCACCGCAAAATCGTGGTGATAGACGACCGGATCACCTATTGCGGCAGCCAGAACTGCGCCGATCCCGAATTTCGCGTCAAGCCGAAATTCGCACCATGGGTGGATGCCCTGATGCGCTTCGAGGGCCCGATCGCCCGCCAGAACCAGCACATTTTCGCAGGCGACTGGATGGCTTACACGGACGAGGACATACGCGATATTTTCAAGGCCCCGGTCCCTGCGGGAGAAAAAGGCTTCCCTGCGCAGGTCATCGCAACCGGGCCGACGGTACGCAGCTCAGCCATGCCAGAAGTGTTCGAGACCCTGATTTATGCTGCGCGCAGCAAGCTGGTCATCACCACGCCCTACTATGTGCCGAACGAATCCATGCAGACTGCATTGTGCGCTGCTGCAAACCGTGGCGTAGAGACCACGATCGTCTTTCCTGCGCGCAATGACTCCTGGGTGGTCGCGGCAGCAAGCCGCAGCTATTATCGGGATCTGCTGGAAGCAGGGGTCCATATCCAGGAGTATGTCGGGGGGCTGCTGCACACCAAGTCAATGACGGTCGATGACGATGTGACCCTGATCGGATCTGCCAATATGGACCGCCGCAGCTTCGATTTGAATTACGAGAACAACATCCTGTTTTGGGACGCGGACCTGACCGCCGAAATGAGGCGTCGCCAGGAAGACTACCTGGCTTCATCAAAGCCGGTGAGCCTGAACGATGTTGATGAATGGTCGATGGGCCATCGTGTCTGGAACAATCTGCTGGGAATGCTGGGGCCGGTACTATGAAAATATGCAAAAACCTATGTTTATTAACCCTTGTATGCGGGTTGCTTCCAGGACTGCTGCACGCGGCGGAGGAGGATGACTACGATTATTTCGCAGCCAATCGCCTGATGATTCGCAACGGTGTGCAGGCCATACTTACCTGCAACGGATTGTTTACCTCGCATCGAACGCTGGAGCAGGTCTACGCGCAGGAGTTGGCCTACCTGGTCGCCTGGGCGGACAGCTTGGCAGCGCGCAGGGTGGTGAATACCGCGTGGACGATAAAAATAAAGCCGTTGCGGTCGGCGGGGCGGATGAAGGTCCGGTCATGACCGCGGCCTTCCGGGAAGGAATCGGCTGCATCATCATGGCGCCCGATCAGGGTATCGATGACATCTCCTCACTGCCCATTAACAATGCGCTGCGCTTATCCGGCAGCGCGGCAGAGACGCCGTGGCCAAACGGAGATTTGATAGCCTCCAAACCGTTGTCTGAGCAGGTTGATGCTGCCGCTTTGCAGGCGGCATCCGACTGGGCCTTTGAGCGCGAGACCCCCGAGCAGGTCACGCTCAGCCTGCTGGTGCTGCACCACGGCGACATCGTCCTGGAACGCTACGCCGATGGCGTTGACATGAATACACGAACCCGCACCTGGTCAACGGCCAAGAGTATCGCGGTCACCCTGATCGGCATGCTGGTGGATGAAGGCAGGATGTCGCTGGACGCTCCGCTGGATCTGGACTGGCTGCCGCCCGTCGCCGCGGGTGAAAGCGACCCGCGCGATACCATCACGCTTCGACACGTGCTGAATATGTCCTCGGGGCTTTACCCGGTGGACAGTTTCGGGATGGAGTACGCCACCGGTTCCGGCCTGTCTTACTGGGCGGGCGCGAGTTCCGTTGAGGGTGCGTTGCAGCGCGGCATGATCCGCCAGCCCGGCACCTTCTGGGACTACGAGAATTACGACACCCTGCTGGCCGTTTATGCCATGAAGAACGTGCTGGGGGACGACGATTCCTATCACGGATTTCCCCGCAGTGCTTTGCTGGATCGAATCGGAATGCGCAACACCCTGGTCAGCACCGACCGCTTCGGTGATTTCATTTTCAGCAGCCAGGTTTATACCAACGCCAGGGACCTGGCCCGCTTCGGCCTGCTGTACCTGCAACAGGGGATGTGGGATGGCGAACGGTTGATCTCTGAAGACTGGATCGGCTTTGTTCGCAAACCGGCGCCCGCTACAGCAAAAACCGGCAATTTTTACGGAGGCCAGTGGTGGCTCGTACCTGATGACCGGACTGACGTACCCAATGATGTCTATTCCACAGCGGGTAACCGCGGGCAGTACGTTATCGTGGTTCCTTCCCATGATGTCGTCATCGTGCGGCGCGGCCTGGATTACGGCAAGCAGGGTTTTGATCCCCTGGACCTGACCCACGAAGTACTCAAGGCGATCAGCCCGTATAATCACTAGCATGAAGCTGTCGCTTTCCACCAGGGCGAAAGAAGCGATCAAGACGGCACTGGCAATGGCGCTGGTTTATTTTATTGCGCTGAAAGTGAGTTGGATGAATCCTTCCTGGGCAGGTTTTGCTGTTGCCATGGTCTCCCTTGCTGCCGCCGGTCTTTCGATCCAAAAAGGATTGCTCAGAATTGCCGGAACCATTCCCGGATGCGTAGCAGCACTGCTCATCCTGTCCTTCGCCTCGCAAGGCCGTTGGGTTTTCGTGATGCTGGCGTGTTCATGGATATTTTTCACGACCTACCTGATGATTGTTGATAAACAGCGTTCCTATTTGTGGAACGTGGCGGGTTTTGTGTGCCTGATCATCCTTCTGGCCGGACCCTCATCATCGGAAAATGCCTTTAATCATGCGATCTACCGTTCGGCAGAAACCATAATGGGTGTGGTGGTCTACACCCTGGTATCTGTCTTCCTTTGGCCCCGCAGCAACGCAGGAGCGATCGTCAAAGCCAGCGTGGACCTGGTGACGACTCAGGCCCAAATTGTCCGCGCCGCACGGCATATCATTACCGGCACAGGCACCAGGGAAAACCTCCCGCAACTCCATTCGCAGGAAGTTCAGCAATTGGGGCAACTGGCCCATTCGTTGCAGGCGGAAGGCTCGGAAAGCTACGAGGTACAGGAGTTGCGCTACCTGTGGAACCGGCTCCACCAGCTTTCGGCGGCCCTGATGGAGGTCACTGACCGCCTGGCGACGGGTTTTGCCCAACTCTCTGAAATCGATGCAAGTACAGTATTGCCTGGTCTGCCAGCCTTTTTTGACGAACTCGACTATCGCTTTGAGCAAATCCAGCGGGTTCTGAATGGCGATTCCTCGGAGCCGAAGGCGACTCGCCGGTACAGGTTGGGTAAGCCGAGCGAAGCGAGCGGTACCAGAGGAACCGGCCCATTTTATGCAGTCGAGCGCAGCCGCCTTCCACCTCAGGTGGGAGCAGGGAAGCGAGACTCCTCTAGTTACGAAATACAGTCGGTGACACTCAAGGCCGATGCCGCGGCTTTGCAGGGCCTGCCATCCCTGGATCGTGCCGCGCTGGCTGTGGGCGGGGAAAACCTGAAAAGTATCGACTCACTGACCCGGTTGATCCTCGAGTGTGTACAGGATCTTAAGGGGGATTCCGTGCGTTCCGCCAGGCCCGGGCCCATCCCCGGTCAGCCCGCAAGGCGGCAGGGCTTCGCCCTGCCGGTATTTGACCTGGACCACCTGAAGGGGGCAACCTTCGCCGCGTTTACAGTTTTCGCCGGGTTCCTGGTCTGGATATTGGTCAATCCGCCCGGGCACGCTGGCTGGTTCGAACTCTCCGGCATCATCGCCATGGCCATGGCTTCCACGCAACAGATGAACCCCATCACGCTGGGCAAGCCCATTGCCCTGGCTTCTTTGCTGTGCCTGGCAGTCTATGTCTTCATCATGCCCGGCCTGTCGACGTTTATGGGCCTGGGAGCCCTTCTGTTCATATTGGTGTTCATCAACTGCTATTTCTTCACTGGCGTGGCCCGACTGGCGGGTATGGTTGCCATCATTAATGAAATTGCCGTGCAGAATCAACAGAGCTACGATTTTGCGGCTATGGCCAATTCACTCGTCTTCATAGTCTCCGTGTTTGTCTTCCTTTTCTTCCTGTCGTACCTGTTGAGCGCATCCCGTCCGGAAAAAGCCCTGTTGAAGCTATCGCGAAGATATTTTCGCAGCATGCAGTACCTGGTTTCAGGACTCACGCCTGCAAACTCCAGCGAAGCATCCTGGTTTCAACAGTGGCGATACAGAGCCCACTTGTATGAAATAAAAACCCTTCCGGAAAAAATTGCCAGCTGGGGCCGGGCCATTAACCCTGAACTTTTCCCGGCCAATTCGAAGGAGCAGGTACAGGCATTAGTCACCAGCCTGGAAGTGCTTTCCATCCGGGTCGAATCGCTGCTCGATGCCGGCGAGGATGTCCGGGACCATCATTTGGTCAGGAAAACCAGCAAGGAACTTCTGCCCTGGCTGGTTAAAATCGAGACAACTTTTAGTAAATGGTCTGCGCACCCGGAAACCGGGGCAGGCGCAATCAATGACCTGAAGGATCGCCTGGAGAAAGCATTGAAGATGCTTGAAACGCGTATTGACCGGGTGCTGGAGCAAGTGGCCACTACTTCTGCCAACCCGGTTAGCAGCGAAAGCTATTTTCGCCTGTTGGGCAGCTTACGCGGTGTCTCGGAAGCTTCCGTTGCCTACGCCGGAGTTGCAGTCGGGATTGATTGGGGCCAGTGGCGCGAGGAAAAATTCTCATGATTAAACTTTGTAACAAGAGTGAGTGGAGCAGGCCGAATGTTCACTCCCGTTGAATTTCACATTGGCGGCATATTAATGCCTCCATTATTCATTGCGGCCATTTTGGGCCTGGCCGCCGCCGTATTCACTGCCCGATGGTTGAACCGGGTTCGCCTGTCCCGTTACCTGTTTTATCCGCCGCTGGTGTTGGTCGCCATGGTAGTCATTTATACAGTCCTCATCGGGACCTTTATCATTCCGAGTTAACCCTATGAAAATCGATAAGAAATATTTATATACCGGGTTCATCGTATTGCTTGCCGTTGTTGCCGTGTTCCTCAAGTACTGGCAGTACATCAGTAATCCGTGGACCCGGGACGGCCAGGTGAGGGCGAGTGTTATCCAGATCGCACCCCGGGTTTCAGGCCCGATTGTCAATCTGCCCATCAGGGACAACCAGTTCGTTCATGCCGGCGATTTGCTGTTCCGGATCGACCCCCGCACCTACCAGGCCAGCCTCGAGCAGGCGCTGGCCCAACTGGATGAAACCGGGGACAGCAACATCGGCTTGCATGAAGAAATCGTTGCGGCCGAAGCGGCCGTTGAAGTCTCAAGGCTCGCGATCACACAGGCGGAAGTCGTGATCAAGGAGAGGGACGCCCAGATCCATAAAGACAAGGCCGAGCTTGAGCGCCAGAAAATCCTGTTACCGCAGAAAGCAACATCGAAGCGGTCACTCGAATCCGCGCAGGCTTCCCATGACGTTGCTGTGGAAAGGAGAAAAGCGGCAATCGCCAGCCTGGCGCAATCCAAAGCGCAAATGGCTCAATCGGAAGCCAACCTGGCCAAGGCAAGGGCCGATCTGGGTGCAGATAATGAGAACAACCCACAAATTCGCGCTTCCCGGGCCGCGCTTCGCCAGGCAGAGCTGAACCTTGAATTCACCCAGGTGACGGCGCCGGTGGATGGCTACGTTACCAATCTTCATCTCAGGCTGGGCAGCCAGATGGTGGCCAACCAGGTCGCGCTGGCCCTGGTGGACACCAGCAGTTACTGGATAGACGCTTACTTCAAGGAAACCCTGGTGTCATATATCAGCCCGGGAGACCGGGCGATCGTAACCTTGATGAGCTACGGCAATAAACCCATCGAGGGCCACGTGGATAGCCTGGGATGGGGTATCGCCCAATCCGATGGAAGTTCCGGGTTCGATTTGCTGCCCACCGTCAGCCCGACGTTCGAATGGATACGTCTTGCGCAGCGTGTGCCGGTGCGGATCGAGCTGGGCGATCTACCGGAAGGCGTGGAACTGCGGGTTGGAACCACCGCATCGGTTCTGGTCAAGTCCGGCACGGCTGATGACAGGGGAGGGCGTCAATGAATGCCAATTGCGCCGGGAGGGGCTTTCGCGGCCGGATAGCGGTGGCGAGCCTCGGCCTGTGCATGGTGATCCTGACACCCGCTTGCACCGTGCTTGGACCGGAATATGAAGAGCCTGTGGCGGAGGTTCAGACTGACTGGAGTGGGATCGAAACCGCTGCGCTCAGCAGCGACCCGCCACTTGATCCGCAGTGGTGGAGATCCGCATTCAACGACCCGATCCTCAATGCCCTGGTCGAAACGGCCCTGGAGCAAAACCTGTCATTGCGCTCTGCGGCGTTACGGGTGCTGCAGTCGCAGCAACAACTGGCGATAGCGATGGGTAATCGCTACCCCCAGGTGCAGCAAATGACGGGTGATGCGCAGACCAGCACCACCAACCTGGGCACCGATGAATTTTATAACCTCGGCTTCAACCTGAGTTGGGAGGTCGATTTCTGGGGCCGGTACAAACTGGCGGTCCGCTCGGCCTCGGCGCTGTTCGACGCCAGCGTGGCGGACTACGACAGCGTGATGATTTCATTGATCGCCAGCGTGGCGCAGAACTACCTGATCATTCGTACCCTGGAGCAAAGGCTGGCGGTGGCGCAATACAACCTGAAGCTGCAGCAACAGAGCCTCCAGATTACCCAGGCAAAATCCAGTGCCGGCGCCACCAGCGAACTGGATGTAGACCAGGCCGAGACCCTGGTTTACAACACCGTGGCTTCGGTCGCTGCACTGGAGCAGTCGCTGCAACAGACCAAAAACTCCCTGGCAATCCTTTTGGGACGGGTTCCTCAGGATATGAACGGGCTGCTTACTGACGTGCAGCCGATACCGGCCACCCCGCCGGAAATTGCCCTGGGTATGCCCCAGGAACTGATTCGCCGCAGGCCGGATATCAGGACGGCTGAGCGGCTGTTGGCGGCGCAGGGCGCCCAGATCGGGATCGCGATTTCCGAGCTGTACCCTCAGTTCCAGATCGGCGGTTCCATTGGCACTGGAGCACAAGATGAATTTTCTGATCTTTTCAGCACAGGCTCCTACACGCTCAACCTCTTTGGCGCGTTCCAGTGGAACATTTTCAATTATGGCCGCCTCAGGAGTAACGTCCGCTACCAGGACGCAGTTTTCCAGCAATTACTGGTCGATTACCACAGCACGGTACTGCAGGCCGAAGGCGAAGTTGAGAACTCGATCGTTGCCTACCTTAAATCACAGGAACAGTTAACGGCATACCGCACAGCAAGTGATGCCGCTCAACGGGCTGCTGATATATCAGCAATGCAGTATGAAAACGGGATGATCAGTTTCAATACGGTTATAACAACATTGAATGCCCTGCAGTCGCAGCAGGATCTGCTCGCATCGACCCAGGGAGCTGTTGCGACCAACCTGGTGCAGGTTTATAAATCACTGGGTGGCGGCTGGGAGGTAAGGGCAGGCAAGACCGCCGATGAACTCCTGCCCGAGTCCATCCAGCAGGAAATGCTGCAACGAACAAAATACTGGAAGAAAATACTCGAATGAGATGAATCTCGATAATCACCAGCGATAAGGAGACACAGAATGGACCTGCTATTGGCGATCGGAATCTTACTTGGCCTGACGGCGGCTTTTGGCGTTATCAACGAGCGTTACCTGCACCTTCAGCCGGCCATCGGACTGATGCTTCTTGCACTGCTGATGACGCTCATCCTGGTAGCCCTCAATTTCATTGGAGTAGTTAACGCGTTTAACTGGGAGCAACTCCTGGTCGAGAAACTGGACCTCAGCAGCACACTGCTCAACGGCGTGCTGTGTTTCATGCTGTTTGCAGGCAGTGCGGGTGTGAGCTTCGAGTCCCTGCGTGAGAGGAGGTGGATCATCCTGACATTGGCCATCGGGTCGACACTGCTGGCGTGCCTGCTGACGGGTGTGTTGTTAAGTACTTTACTTGGCTGGTTCGGGGTCACGCTGGCTTTGGGCTATGCCTTCGTATTCGGCGCCTTATCTCGCCGACAGATCCCATCGCGGCCCTGGCCATCCTCAAGGCGGCCGGATTGCCCAAGCCGCTCGAGGCCATCATGAACGGTGAATCTTTATTTAATGACGGCGTTGGCGTGGTTTTGTTCACCCTGGCGTTGACATTTGTCGGGGGAGGAACGAAATCGAGCCTGGCTGGTGCAGTCGCTCTTTTTCTGCGCGAAGTTCTGGGTGGCGTCGGGCTGGGTCTGCTGGTGGGCCTGGTGACGCACATCACGCTGCTGCGAACTTCGGACTACACCAATCAACTGCTAATCACACTTGCAACCGTTACCCTCGGTTATGCCGTGGCGCTCAAAATCGATGTCTCCGGCCCCATCGCCATGGTGGTTGCAGGGCTGGTGGTTGGAAACGTGACGGCTCCGCGCATGGCGGCCGAAGTCTTCAAGCCGCTGCAGACTTTCTGGTCCGGTGTCGACGAAACCCTGAACTCGCTCCTGTTCGTCATGATTGGCCTGGTGGCTATTACGATTCACAGCCTGCCCCTGGCCCCATTGGGTATCAGCGTATTAGTTGCGGTAGTGGTTTGCCTGCTTGCCAGGGCCATCAGTGTTTACCTGCCACTGGCCGCGCTGAATGCGACGCCGGCGCTGAACGCAAAAACGCTTGCCATGACAAAACTCTTTACCTGGGGTGGTCTGCGTGGTGGCCTGGCGCTTGCGCTGGCCTTGTCTCTCCCGGATAGCCCGGAGAAGCCATTGATCATCAATATGACTTTCGGTGTTGTCGCAGTTTCGATCCTGATTCAGGGGTCCACCATCGGCAAGCTGTTCTCAGCGGATTATCTCAAGGGCATTTTGCGATAAGGGGCGGTTAAAATTAAAGAAACTGGCAAAACAAAGCAGCGGCAGATCGTCGATCTGCAAAATGAGCTTGCCCTGCTAAGGAGCCGGTCGGAGCTGCTCGGCGGCGTTATAGATATCGCCAGCGATGCCATTATTTCGATTGATGAGCGGCAATGCATTACCCATTTCAACAAGGGTGCAGAACAGATCTTTGGATACAGCGCCCGGGAGGTGGTTGGAGAGCCGTTGGAAATCCTCTTGCCGGAACAATTCAGGCGCGAGCACAAAAAATATGTACAGGGTTTTGGCGAGGAACAAATATCCGCCCGGCTGATGAACCGGCGGAGCGATATCGTGGGGCTGAGGAAAAACGGCGAAACGTTCCCGGCAAGGGCATCGATCTCCAGGTTCAGTCAGGGCGGCGAAGTCACGCTAAGCGTGTACCTGCACGACATCAGTGAAATCAAGCGCGTGGAACAAGTCGTCCAACAAGCCCGGGATGAACTTGCGCGTGTGACACGGATTGGGCTATTGGGAGAGATTTCGGCATCACTGGCCCATGAACTCAATCAACCGCTGGCTGCAATCCTCACCAACGCCCAGGTGCTGAGGCGGCTAATCGATGACTCTCCAGCCGATCTTGAGGATGCGGATGAAATCATCTCGGATGTGATCCAGGATACGAAGCGGGCGGGACAAGTGATACTGCGGTTGAGAGCATTATTGAAGCCCGGTGAGCAAAAAATTGAGGTGGTAGATCTCAATCAAACCATGACCGAGGTTACAGATCTGCTGAGCAGCGAATTCGTTATCAGGCAGGCATCATTGACCATCGAATCTGCCCCCGGCCTCCCCGCTGTTCCGCTGATCGTGTTCAGCTGCAACAGGTTTTTCTGAATCTCATCGCCAATGCTTTTGATGCGATGGACGGGATTGACCCGGCCGGCAGGCACCTCCTGATCCGCACCAGCCTGCTGCAAACGGGCTTCGTGGAAGTCTGTGTCAGGGACAGCGGGGCTGGATTTGCAGAAGAGTCATATCAGCAACTGCTGGAATCGTTCTACACCACAAAAGGAGGCGGAATGGGCATGGGGCTCGCCATTTCGAATACGATGTTGCGGGCCCTCGGAGGTCGATTGTGGGCCGAGAACAACCCGGGTCCTGGCGCCGCTTTCTATTTCACGCTGCCGGTGGCCGGTGCAGATGGCGAAGTCATGGCAAGCACGCAGGAGTACGTGTATCAAGACGCAAAGGCGGATGTCGCAAGGGTGTTCTTCGTGGACGACGACCCGTCGGTTCTCAAGGCCATGGAACGGCTAATCGGCTCGGCCGGCTATGCGGTGGAGACCTTCGCCTCTGCACAGGAATTCCTGCAGCGTGAAGATTACGATGGAAATGCCTGCCTGGTGGCGGACCTGCATATGCCGGGAGAGACGGGTCTCGACCTGCAGACTGCGCTCAACACCCGCGCCTACACCCTGCCCATCATTTTCCTCACCGGTGCCGGCAGCGCTTCAACGGGTGTGAGCGCGATGAAGCAGGGTGCGGTGGATTTTCTGTCCAAGCCCGTGGATGAAAAGCTATTGCTAAGCACCATTGCTCGCGCCGTCGAGACGGATCGGCAGGCCCGGGCCCGATACAGGCAGCAGGTGGCGGCAAAAGAAAAATTCTCAAACCTCACACCGCGCGAGCTTGAGATCATGTCCCTGGTCGTCAAAGGCATGCTGAATAAGCAAATTGCCCGATACATTGGGGATAAGCGAGAAAACCGTCAAGACGCATCGCGGGAACGTCATGCGGAAAGCAGAGGTCAGATCGGTGGCCGACCTGGTGCGTTTTTCAGAGTTGGTCGTATAGAGAAGGGGCCGTTTTACTGCTGTACCGGGACCTAAGTCCCATACCCGCCGCTGTCCCGGACGTATATCCTCGGATTGTGCCCAATAATCCTAAATTAATCTGCATTGTTGATGATGACTCTTCAGTGCGCCGTGCGCTCGGTCGCATGGTCAAGTCGCTCGGCTTCGATGTCCGGCTCTTTGCCTCTGCTCGCGAATGTCTGGACGGGTCTGATATTGAGCGGGCAGCCTGTCTCATTCTTGACGTATCGATGCCCGGCATGGATGGGTTTGAGCTGTACGCCCGGCTTGAGGAATCGAATCGAAGCGTTCCGACCGTATTTATCTCTGCACACGACGACAAGCATTACATGGAGAAAGCCTGGTCGATCGGCGCAATTGCCTTTTTCAACAAGCCTTGTGACGAGAGTCTGATCATTGCTGCGATCGATAAGGCGCTAGCGTCTCGAGAAATGACAAACTAGAGAGGGTGTTCAGAATTCTGTGTCAACATAAATCCTGCTTACTCATAGAATCATAATTCCAGGGCATCATCAAAGCGGCCTATGACGATACCAATGAGCGTTACGACACGGAAATTCCGTATCCCGACTGATACAATGGGGCAGGCATTGAATCCCTCCTCAGGTCACCTCAGACTGACCATGCTACCGGCGCTCATTATTGTGAGCGCCGTGTTTGTCACTCAGGACATTCGGGCTGAGAAAGAGCACCTCGCTGTGAATGTCCTTGGCCAGTTGCAGAATTACACTCACCTAAAATCCATCTTCGTTCAAGTTCCGCTCCGGGTCGATCTCGGAATACGGTTTCATCGATGTCGGTACTGGGCCTGATTGCCGTGCAGCGGACTCGGCGCTAGAAAGCGAACCCTAGCCCAAGTATGGGTCCCTGGATATTGACTTTGAGTGCAACATCTTCTGCTTTGTGATCAATCTCAAGATGGAGAAACCGGTACCCGAAAAAAAATTTGGAGTTGAGTTTCCCCCATTTGAAGTCGTAGTTGAAATAACTGGCCATCAAATAGGTGTTATCCATATCGTCCACGTCGAAACCGCCGTAATCACCCTGCAACAGGAAATCCCAATTATCGTTGAGTTGGAAGCTGGACTGCAGGCCAATGATGGGGGCATTGACGCTAAGCGTCTTGTGCGTTACAAAGCCGTCGCCTATGCGACCGGGGTCAACCTCGAGCGTTATATTGTCATGAACGAAGCGGAACCCGGCATAGGGCTCCAGGCTTACTACCCTTGATTTTCCATCCTGCCCCAGGTCCCAGCGCCCTATCTGGTAGGACATACCATAGTCAACCAACCAGACCGACTCCGAGAGAGAACCATCTCTTTCTTCCAGAGGTAATTGGACTTTAACCTTGTCCCACGTGCCTTTGTAGACTATCGGGTTGACGAAAACCCCGAGTGGCCCCTTGTGTGCGTTGAAACGCAACGCCGCAAACAATTTCATGGAATCGAGAATGGTGTTCAGGTTCTCCGGTCTCTCTACAATATTGCCATCAATGCTGATAGTGACTGGAGCCTTCGGAATCCAGAAGTCGACGTAAGCGTTGAACGTCCAGGACGATTCCAAAACGCTCGCTTGTTCAAGCCGATCAGCCATCACGTCTGGCGCGATCATCTTCTGATGGCCCTTTCTCCCTACTCCGGGAACAGAAGGGTAAGGCCAAACCTGGCCGTCCACTTGGCTGTCGGTCCATTGTCGTCCTCGGGGTTGTAAAGGACCTCTCCAAACATCTTGACCGGCTGTTTGCCCAATTTCGTGACTCTCCCCGCCTGTCCGCCCAATGCCCACGTCCAT
>PVMK01179022.1_pt1 | contig 75671 bp, 90 predicted proteins | sample 1853481 | NCBI WGS metagenome assembly PVMK01 (sample SAMN08533507, study PRJNA380276) | Marine sediment metagenome, whole genome shotgun sequencing project.
AAAATAGATTATATACGTTTGCTTTGTTTAGAAAACAATTATTTTTTATTTTTTATTTGTATAATGCAGTCGCCATATTTAAAATCGCAAATCATTACTTACATGGGAAATAAGAGAAAATTATTGCCACAAATAAATGATATCATTGACATGGTAAAGCAGGATTTGAATAGCGTAACCTTTGAAACCGCCGATGCTTTTTCCGGTTCGGGTATTGTTTCAAGGCTTCTTAAAACGCGATCTACCAAATTATATGTGAATGATATTGCTGGTTATTCTGAAACATTGAACTCTTGTTATTTGGATACTCCGGATGAAGAAAAAAAAGCTAATATTCAAAAATATATCGATGAGGCAAATTCGTTTGCCCATGGTACCGATGATTTAAGCGTACCTAGATGGATACAGAGACATTGGGCTCCGGCAAAGCAAATCAAAAAAGAAAACAGAGTCTATTATACACATCAGAATGGCAAGCTTATCGATAGATACCGATTTTTTATATCGTCCATTCCAGAAGAGTACAGACCTTATTTATTGTCCATGTTATTGGTAAAAAGTTCTATTCATAATAATACCAATGGTCAATTCTCAGCATTTTATAAGGATGAAAATGGTATAGGTAAATATGGTGGTAAAAAAGAGATAGATGTTAAAAGAATTACATCACCTATTCGACTTGAAATGCCAGTTTTCTCTCCAAATAAATGCAAAGTGGTTGTTTCAAAAGAGGATTCAAATAATTGGATTAAAAAAATCCCTTCTGTTGATCTTATGTATTTAGACCCTCCTTATAACAAGCATCCATATTCTATTTATTATTTTATGCTTGACATTATTAATGACTGGAAGACGAATATCGATATTCCTAATTCCAATAGGGGTCAGCCAAAAAATTGGGTAAAATCACCTTACAATAGTTTTAACAAGGCGGAGGATGCTTTTAAAAATCTAGTAAAGAATATCAAATCCAAATTCATCTTATTATCCTACAATAATAAAGGCATTATACCGATTAAAACTATTGAAAAAATTCTTAAAACGAGGGGTAAATTATATAAATTCCCCCTTACTCATAAAACTTATAATAAATTAAAAGGCATTGCTTCTTACAAACGAGAGGCGGAATGGAGTGAAGTAAAGGAATTTATGTGGCTAGTAGATACTCGAAAAAATTGATATAAATCTTATACTTATTAAAACATTTAATATACACGCAATGGAATTTACTCTCAATGCATACAGCATGGTTTTTAGCGAGCATAACATGGCTAATAAATTAGAATATGGAAATAAGATTTTGCTTCCATCTTCTATGCTTCCTGACCTTGATATTGAAAATGGTACGGTTTATTTTAGCGTGATGAATCCTAGAAATTGCAAGGAAATATTTGTTGGGGTTCATGAATATAACGATTCGCCGGGCATTTGTTTCCTTCCACACGCTATGATTGAACGTCTTCATTTGAATGATGGCGAGCCAGCAATAATAAAGCAAATTAAAGATGTAGAGTCGGGAACTTATATTAAGATCAAACCGTATGAGAAAGCTTTTATTGAATTGGAGGATCCTAAGGCTATTTTGGAGAGATTTATAAGTGAAAACTACCCTATTTTATCTAAGAATGAGGTTATCATTATCAAATACTTGGATATTGAATATCATATTGAAGTGGTTGAATGTAACCCCGCTCATACAATTCAAACTACGAATTGTGATATTAATGTTGATTTTGAAAAACCTCTTGATATGATTGAAGAGGAATCTAAGGTAGAGGAAAGAATTCCGTCGCCACCTGCTGTACAAAATACAATAGTTTCACAAGAATTAAATGAATTTAGAACAATGGACAATCTTCAACGATTTCCTGGCATAGGGCGAAGATTGGGGTCATCGTAAGATATAAAAATTTGTCATATCATAATATATAAATGCGAGTTGTATATCATAATAATCAAACAAAATTAGAAAAAAAAGGCAAGGATACATGGAATTTGATAGTAAATTGGGAGGGTGCTACTAAGAAGTTTTGGATTAATTTCCCCTATCCTTTATTGAAAATTATAAAACAAACAAACGTAAAAGACAACGGTTACAAACAATTCACTATTAAAGCCGAAAGTATTAAATCATTGGCATCTTTTTTAAAGGAAAAGAGGAATCGTTTATCTTATGATAACAGTATTGAAATGCTTTTTGATCTTGGGAACCAACTGCAATCTTTAGAAAGATTCTATATGGGAATACCATTTATGGATATTAATGATATTATTGTTGTTGATGAAAAACACTTTTTTTATTTAAATGATAGTAAACTATTGGATATTAAAAATAATAAACTAGACATTGATGAACCTTATAAAAAATCTTTGTTTTTCTCTCCAGAACTAAATGATATCAAACAAATACCGACTTCAATTAGTTATAAGTCTGGATTTTATAGTCTAGCATCAATGGTTGTATTCTGCATGTTAGATGATAAGATAACAGAAGATAATAAGAATGTTATTATGGCTCCTATTTATACTAGTAAACTGTATTGGGCATTGATGAGGATGCTTGAAAAGGATCCTAGTGATAGATTTTATTTAATTATTTAATTTCTTTAGATAATCTATATGAGTCTAGCCGTATTAGCAAGAAAAACAAAAACAAAACAAAGATTAAAATCAACTACATGTGGTAATGGTAGAAGTCGCAATGGTCAGCAGGGTCGAAGCGTAGGATTTGTTTTAAATATGACTGGTCGCGGAGGAGGAATTGGTCTATCAGGTATGTCATATAAACAGCGGGGTTCAAATTGCAAGCAGGGCGTCGGGTGTTCTTGTAAAGGGTGTTGCTCTGGTAATTGTAATACCGGTCAAGCCGGAACATGTTGTACTGCGGATAAAATTGTTACAAAGAAGCGCAGAGAAGATTGTGGGGAATGTTGGTATGGAGGTATGAGTCAGCCGGCTCCACAAATGTCTTATCGCAATTATATTAATAGAAAGGCATCTGGAGCCTATCGTCCTGGTGGAAAACCCTGCTGTGATCCAAAATGTTATGATACGAAATATGGCGAAACTCAGCCTTATGTGAATCCTGATAAAAATCCAAACACTTGGAAACAGCATCCAAATATTGCAGCAAGTACAATTACAGAGCACCGTAGGCAATCTACTATAAGATGCGCAAATGGTTTAATTAAAAGAAATCCCGTTTATCTGGGAGAAACTCTTATTTCAAATAGAATAAATGCCAAACCAGTTTGTTCATGGTATAATCCTGTAACTTGTCAATATGAGACGGTAAAAGGTGCCAACCCACTTACACAAAGTGCGCAATGTACTAAAACATTACCCATTAAAAGTAGATTAGGATATACTAGAATCAATAAGAATTGGTGCAATACTACAAAAAGTTTAACCATTAATAATAGTGCAAGTGATCAAATAGCAAAGAGAAAACAAAACGCATTCTTGTGTGAATGTAAGCCTGATGTGGTAGATTGTAAACATGGTCCTGATGCTACAGGATGTAAAAATTGCAAAAACTCGGTTGAATGCGATAATCAAAAAAGAAGAAAGAATCGATACTGCTATCCACGACCTATGGCGACTGGAAAATGTAGAGGATCATTAACCTTGTTTACTAAACAAAAAGTTGCTTGTCTGCGAACGGCGTCATGTTAATAAAAATTGATTATAATACTATCTTAAAAACATAGTAATATAATTTCATACAAATGACCTGGAAACTTGTACTGTTGCGTAATCATGAATTCCTAAAACCATTATATGCTAAAAAAATAGAAAAAAGAAATAAAGAATTTCTTGAATCTAGAATTGATGAGATTGATTCAGGATTTGATTTATTTGTACCCCCAAGTAGTACTGAAGATGGGAATTGGTATGTCGGTGCCAATACCACACTATTTATCCCTCTAGGTATTAAATTGGCAAGCTATCCAAATGGTAGTTCCGAAATTTCTAGACCATACACCATTCATCCTCGTAGTTCAATATGGAAAAATAAGCCTATTCGTCTGGCAAACTGTACTGGTATTATTGATGCGGGTTATCGAGGGGAATTGGGTATAGCTCTAGACAATATTCGAAACAAGCCTTTTAAAATTGAAAAAGGATGGCGATTGGTACAAGCTTGTAGTAATGATCTCATGCCTTTTAAAGTCGAATTTGTAAATGAGCTAAATGAAACAAGGCGTGGAGAAGGCGGATTTGGCTCAACTGGACAATGATTCATCATTATCATTTAACATTTTATTAGAGGTTATGGTATATTTATTTAATGCTTCTTTATTCTTTAAATTTTTTTTACAGTTAGGACAAATATAGGTATAAATTTCGTATTTCATTTCTTTTTTTTCATCAAATTTGGTTTTAAAAAGTAATAAATGACTTGTTATAACCCCGCATATCATACATCCTTGTAACCATCCTTTTTGTGGTAGATGCGTTTCTTCATAAAGATATACTTTTCTTAGTGTTGGCATACTTTATAATTTGATTCTTTTTTCGAGAATTATAATACGTTCTAAGGCGATACAGAAGATAATCCTCTGATCTTTTTCTTAGTGCTCTTTTTTGTGTGTTTATTAATTCTAAATCATTCACAATTAATGTTATGCGGTGTTGCGTCATATAAATTATATAAATTGTTATTTCTATATAATTTATTAATAATTTGATCCAAACCATGGTCTACCCGTCACACTCCAGCGAGCGCCAATCATTGCACCTAAACTACCAGTTATCCATACATCTCTCCAATCCACTATAAAATCAGGTCTGGTGGTCGCGGATAAACACCAACCTATTAAAACTGCAGCGGACGTAGTTACACCTGTGATTCCAGCTACTACTAATGGATTTGGAACTCTATTTGACATATATAATAGTAATCTGTTTTATTTAAATAAGTTTTTGAATGAAGCCAGTAATAAAAATATAATTACTGGTTTCATGCGGTTCTACGCGCTCTTCCTCTGAGCTACCTTCGCTTACGCAAAGGGCAGGTTTCGATCCTGCGACCTCGTGCTAATAATGCAATGAAATATTTGCTGTGTGAAACCATTTTGCACCTTCCGGTAATCGAAACCGGGGCACTTCCTTGGAAGGGAAATATGTTACCACTACACCAAAGGTGCTATGGCGACCAGTTGAGGCATTTAATCCTCTTGACAGATCATTTTCCGGACACTGTGAGTTGAACACAGGACCAATCGATCTACAGTCGATCGCTCTACCATCTGAGCTATGTCCGGTAGAGTTACAGGTTGGAATATATACATGGTCTTATTAAATAAGAAATTGTTTGCTGTTACCAACCATTTTTATAAATATATAAACTTTATTTATATATCCTTTGCTCTAGATTTCCTTTTGAATCTAGGCTATACGGCTACGGCTACTCCCTTAAACGCTACTCCCTTAAACGCTACTCCCAAAACGCTACTCCCAAAACGCTACTCCCAAAACGCTACTCCCAAAACGCTACTCCCTAAACACACTCCGTTCATCATTATTTTATTTCCATAACTATTTATGCCTCACAAATAAAATAATATGCTGTCAAAAGGTCTCGTCTGTCCCGATAGTCAAGAGTCTATCCTCTTTGTCATCTCGCTTTTCAAGATTGTCAGTTTTCGTACCCCTCCGTTCCTTGTAAAGACTCTCACTCTTTACCACTTGTACAAAACAGTTTACATGTATATGGTTTGATTGCTGTATTTTGACTAGTTGCTGGAACCGTTAATTCTATTTAGTTTGTTTTGGTTGCTGTACGGTTCACACTATATAAAAGCACCAATCCTTTAAATGGGTTGTATATACAATTTAATTTTTATAACTTATTAAAAGAATCATGGGGATTATTATTATAATGACTGAAGAAGCAGATTTATGTATTATATGTTATTCAGAATTAGATTGTTCTGGTAGTGTAACTTATTCATTACCTGAATGTGGTCATACTTTCCATCAAAATTGTATAATGCATTGGTTCAGACAAGCAAATTCAAAATGTCCACTTTGTAATAATACAGGACCTTTTAATGGACACCCAAATGATCAACGATCGCGTTGGAATTATCCATTTGAACGCTATAAAGTTTTGCGTCGGTTATCAAGAAAGAAAGATGCTCCCAAAGACCTTGTAAAAGGTATAGACCTTATCAAAAAAAATGAACAAAAATTAGTTGATTTACGAAAGAAATTAAAAGATTTTAAAAATACTGAAATTATTATCGATGGTATAACTGTTACTAAAAATGATATTATAAAAGAACACGCGGCTCTTCGCAATAAAAAACGCACGTTGTCTTGGAAAATAAGAAAACAAAAAGGAAGTTTGGCAGATAAATTAAATATAAGCCCAATAATTTTAGTAGAGAAGGTGAGCGTTTAAACGCTTAGAGTGCCGTTGGAAAGATTCAATTCTATTTGTCGTCGCAACTCCCGTTCATCATCTGAATTAACAGAAGCTGCGAGAATTAAACTAATTTCTTGCTGTGAAATTATAGCCTGATTAATAGAATCCATTTGAGTTCCTTCGGGAATTGGAAGTGCTTCTTGTTCCAAAATGTGAATAATATCTTGACTAATGTCATCATCATCAAACTCATCAAACTCATCTTCCATGTCTGAACCGTCTGACGAGTCATCGAAATAACTTTGATTGGCCCGTTGTGTAAATGTTGCTCTACACAAAGGACAATTTTCAATAGGATGTCCTGCTTGAAAAGCAAGACCATAGCATTTCCAGCAAACGCTGTGCGAACAAGTAGCTGATCTTGCTAGCTCGTGTGGTTTTTTATCTTCTTGACAGATTGGACAAGTAATGACTTGTTTTTTCTGACATGCTGGACAATTTGTACACGATTCAAGATTTTTGGCACAATTAGAACACATTCCTGGACAATCTGAATGCAAACATTTATGTTTATCATTACATCTTCCCAAGCAAGCAGTGCACGTCGCCCTCCCTAACCAGGTGTTTTTATGTTCATTTAGGAATGCTCTTTTTTCGGCTATCGGAAGTTTTTCATACAAAGCATCAAATAACTGATTTGTTTCATTCATTTTTCGAACCTGCAATAGATCTCGTTTATTTTTTTGACTTCGTTTTCGCTGTCTCTCCAATCCCTCGCGAATTTTGCTTCTGTAATTCATCCAAGAATTACCGCTGAGTTCCGAAAGTGGTTCCCATTTATAGTTACCATAAAGGCAAATACAAATACAAAGTACTCCATTTTTATCTTCCCGCAAAATGCCTTCGTTATCTGGAATTGTGTAATCATACGACTCAAATGCGGACATGTTAATGTCAAAGTGTTAGATGGTATGCTAATGTGTTCTGTGAAGTGTTGTACGTTTGATATAAGCATTTTAAAAGATTCAATTTTTTAAATTTTTTTTTCTGTGGGTACTCTATAATGGCAGATAATACAAGCGTTCAAGCAACCGCTATGATTTCTTTACGCGACAAAATGGGTGACATAGAAGTTAATGCGGAAAATATAATGACTATCTTGAAATTCACAATGGAAGTTGTAGAATTAACCACACTTAAAGGAGAGGCGCAAAAAGTATTATGCGTAAAACTTATTCGCGATATTATTGTAGAAGCTCCAATTACTGATGAAAAAGAAAAATTTCTTTTAGATATGATTGATAACGGAACGGTTGGAAACACTATTGATTTAATAGTTGGAGCAACTAGAGGAGAAATAGATATTAATACGGTTACACAAGTCGGAACCAACTGTTGTTTAGCTTTTATGAAAAGAAAATAAATCAAACAATTTAAGCACTTGAGAATATATAATTAAAATGAAAATATATATTCTATGCAATTTTAATGAAATAGATGTTGATGATTTTTCATCCTCCTTAGATATTGAAGGGTTAAAAAAGGCGGATGATATCATTCAAAATTTATCAGATCTTAAAATTGATAAAATATATTGCTCTCCTTACCTTAAAACAATCCAAACAATTTATCCATTTTGTAGCAAAAGTAATAAACACATAAATATTGAACCTACTTTTCATGATACGATGTTAAATCCTATAAAAACTACCGTAGGTGTGCATATATCCAGAAGGTATACCAATCATTTTGGCTATTCATATTTTTTTGATCAGATAAATATTCATTATAAATCGAAACTTTTTTCAAGCAATATATCATTAAAAGAAACCGAAACGGGTGTTAAAAATAGAATTTTCCCTTTCTTATATAATCTTTGTTTTAGATACAAAGATAAAAATAAAAATATATTGATCGTTACTCATAAAAATATTAAAAACTTCATAATGAAATTCTTTGATTTAACTACAAATTGTTCATCAGTAATAGATGAACAAATTACCAAAATAAATATTCCAGATACATGGGAAGGGTTAATTAAATCCTGATGCAAACTGTAATGTATATGTTTTAGCTTTCAAAAAATATTCTGCTTTATCTCTTTTATATAATTCAGCAATTGATGGGACAAGCGGATCATCTGGATTAGGATCATCGAGAAGCGAACAGATTGAGATCAATACCTTTGAAATGGTTAATGCTGGACTCCATTGATCTTTCAATATATCCAAGCAAATTCCACCACTAGAATTAATATTTGGATGATATATTTTTGTAGAAAAGGTTACGCGCGGAGGCTTATAAGGGTAATCGGTTGGAAAATTAATATCTAAGAAAAAAACACCACCTTCAAAAGGACTTTCTCCTGGTCCCATTAGCGTTGCTTGCCAATGAAAAATATCATCTCCTACTGGACCTGCACTGCAATTTGCAGGAGGATCCTTCGTCAAATTATCTAATTCTTTTGTAATTCTTTGAGCTGCCATTATCTATAAGAGAGTATGTTGATTTATTCTTAATTTATTTATCAATTAATTTAAATATTTAAATAACTTATAATGGTTGGTCAAATAGATTCTTTGAAATTGGGAATTTCTTTGGGTATTTTGTGGGGTCTTTCTGTTTTTTTCGTTACATTTATTCGTTTCAAAAAAAAATTACCCTTATTGTTTAAAGGTATTCAACAGTTTTATTTTAATTGTAACCCAAATACAGCAACCGGTAAAATAATATGTACAATAGCAGCGTTTATGGACGCATTTCTTGGCGGTGTTATTGTCGGTTATTTATATAATCATTTACAATAACTAGCACATGTTAAGTTAAGAATACCCGATTAGTAAAATTTTCAGAAAATTGAACATTTTTTCTGTCATGGTGTGATAGACATACCCCAATCTATAACTAGACTTTACATACAATTTGACACTTACTATGGCAAACAACAATCTTACTTATGAAGTACCAGAGGGTGCTACTGAACGGGCATTGCGCCGTTACACCAGTTGGCTTGATTCAGCCAAACTTGACGCCAAGGACCATCAGCTGGATGGTATGCAATTCTGCATGGATCGTGAGCTTGCCACTACTACCCCTTGTGGTGCCAAAGGTGGTATTATCGCTGACGAAATGGGTCTTGGTAAGACTATACTTATGCTTGGATGCATTGTCAGCAACTTGCGAGGCGCGGCCGGAAGAAAAAACACCCTAGTTGTGCTACCTCCAGCACTTCTTGATCAGTGGATTTCGATTTTCAAACAGTTTATGGGACATTCCCCTCTTGTCTTCCACGGCAAGAAAGTCAAGGATTTCAATGCTGAACAACTTGTAAATGCTAGTGTGATAGTTACCACTTATGGTATGATTTCCACTGGTAGGAAACATGCGTGTCCTTTGTGGTCCATTCCATTCCATCGTCTTATTATGGATGAAGCGCATCATGTGCGTAATACTGGAACACGGGCATTCTGTGGTGCTATGAAAATCAAAGCGGATATTAAATGGCTTGTCACTGGTACGCCTATACAGAACAGTAACACGGACCTTCTTGCTTTGTGCACGGTGCTTGGGTTGAAAAATGCGTTTATGGCCAATCGAGCAAACATCAAAGAGATCATTAAAACGCATCTTCTGCGTAGAACCAAAAAAAGCGTGGGTATAAAACTACCTGATCTTGAAGAAGAGTTAATTACTGTTCCTTGGGCATCTCCTGAAGAAGAGAAACTGGCCAAAGAAATCCACTCTAAAGCCAGTTTCAGTGGCGTCTCTGCTGAAAACGTTGATGCGATTATTCACATACTTACCAACCACCCGCTTCCGATGCTGACGCGTGCTAGACAAACTTGCGTATTTCCACACTTGCTTCACAAAGCTGTGCATAAAATGCAACTTCAAGGGAAACTTCCCCTCGATATTAATCTTGGTAGAATTAAAACATGCAGTAAAGCCACTGCTATTGCCAAACATATTGGTCAACGAAAATTCAACGGACGTCGAAAAATCATCTTTTGCCATTATCGTGGCGAGATCGACTTGCTCTGTGGTTTACTGAAAAAGCAGGGTATTAGCGTTGGAACCATTGATGGGCGTGTTTCAAAGCGCCAAAGAAAAAATTTTCTTGAGTATTCTGTGACAAAGCGCCAGTTTACTAGCGTCTGTAAAAAGTGGCGAGAGAATGAGTTTGTATTTGAACGACTCAAGGGATTTCTTGGCCCTGATGTATTGGTAGTACAAATCCAAACAGCGTGCGAAGGTCTCAATCTTCAGCATTTCCAAGAGGTTTATTTCACAAGTCCTCACTGGAATCCAGCTGTAGAAGATCAATCTATCGCCAGAGCCCATCGCATCGGTCAAGATGAAAAGGTCAATGTGTTTAGATTCGTTATGCAGGATTTCAAAACCTGCTCTTGTGGCGAATCTAATTGCAAAAAAGAAGCACAAATTACTATCGACAGCTATTGTAGAATGGTTCAAGAGAAAAAGCGAGAACTTTGTGATGTTATCAAACCTGAATCCCCTTCATCATAAAAAAATAAAAAATAAAAAAAGGCATATGTACAATTAAAGCCCTTTTTTATTTTTTCAACAAATGATGTAAGCCACTATCGTCTAGTTAGACGGCTACCTACATACATGGTCCCTACTCGCCGAAAATCTCGGCCGGATGGCTGACAGGGTTCGCATCCGGTGGCGCACCACATAATTAAAGCTATAAATAGGAAGAACATGCAAAAGGTACCTAGGACAGCGTTACAAGCTTCATTGCTTTGACAAGTGCCGACAAGTGCCCCAACCAAGAGATCCGTTACAATTTCGCCAATAATATTGTCATCATCATCGTCCTCGGCTCTAGCAACCTTGATACCAAATGCAAGGATTGCGAAAAGAACTGGGAGTATAAATTTAAGATTTCTGTTTTTAAACATGTTGATAAGAGAGTGCGATTTGAATAGGGGTATTTTATTGTACTAAATCCTCTTCAATTTTTTGAACGAAAATGCATAAAATATTCTATAATGACCTTTGTAATTGCAGTTGCTGTTAAAATCTTTTTTTTATAGGGCTGTAAATCTGGGAAATACTGTACTGTAAACAATGCGAGTGCAATTTCTAAGAAAAAGTTAGGAAAGTAAAACAAGAACTTCCTGTTGTTGGTTCCTAGAAAAAATAGTGTTCCTATGAATCGGTATAGAAAAAGTCCAATTAATAGCTTTTTTTCTATATCCGACAAACCGGCATTCTTCCTATAATTATTAAGTATGTAAAATAAAAGAATGGAATATGAAATCATATCGTTTATTTTGTCATATCTTTGATACATTATTCCTTTGCAAATATTCCAGTCTTGTAAAAAAAACGTGGAAGCCAGCAATCGATACTATCAGCAAATATTATTGAGACTATCTTTAAAAAAACGGGAATGTTCGGTGTAAATAAAATAATAAACGTAACAAATATTCTTAAAATACTACTTATTAATAAGTATGAGGATTGTTTGGTCATTTATAATATTTAAATATTAAATTTTAAAGAGGCAACAAACCCAATTTACATAGCAAATACATTAGTGTTTTAAAAAAATTGAAATCATTTTTGGACATAGGTAAAAAGTATACCACTCGCTATACTAGATCCTTCAACAACTAAAAAAAACTATATAATGCCCCACTCTTGCATTTTCGATTGGTCCACCTGTTCTAAGAGTCAATTCAAGTTCCGGTGTTATTCTTGTGGTGAGCAGGTCCAGCGCGGGGATAATATCACTATGACGCACTCCTATCGTGACGGAATGACACTTCGTTCCGGGATGCGTACGGGGACCACCCGCTGGGTTCACATTGGATGCACGCCTTGTCGTTGGCTCTCCTGGACAAACGGGACCTTCGATCCTTTCCTCAACGGAGTATGGACAGATTGGGATGCAAAAGTTCAAAGTGAGTTTGACGCACAAATATCAAGTTATGACGGGCATTGTTATCGCAGCGAATTCCTAGAAGATAAGGGTTATCCCGCGAAGAAATACATGTCTACTCGCATCAAACGAGGTGTGGTAAAATTCCAGGCTCTCTGGCGCGGATATCTTTACAAGAAGGCCCTTCCAATTGCGATTCAACAAGCACGCAGAGAAGCTGCACTCCGTGCATGGTTTGAACCTGGCGCTTTCAATCCAGGATGTGGACAAATGTACCGTTCGGTTGCTGAACGCGATAAGCGGGTTCCCAATCAACCGGATAACCGGTTTGATATAGGCGATATTGTAGAGTGTCCTTTTGATGTGAGTACGCGCAGGGAATCATTTCATCGGGGTATTATTGTGTTCGGACAGTACTTTGTAGCTGGCGAGGATGGGGCCGTTCGTCAAAACGGATGGCGTTATCTTGTCAAATTCAAAGATGGAGAAACGGTGTGCTATAATGAAGAGACTTTGATCCGTCGTACCCTTCAAGTCAAAGAAATCAAAGAAACGATGTCTAGTTCCGGACTGGAATGGAAAATGGAAGTACTACCACATTGCACATATACCAACCGATTCCGGGTACAAGCGCCACGGTGGCAGCGCAAACTCCTTGTCAAACAAGGCAAGATTGAAGATGTTGGCTCGGACTTTTACCTATATCGGTTGGTAGCCAGTGGTCAGCTCAAATCATATAATGACGACTACTAAAGTAGTTATAAAAAATTGAATTAAATTAAGTATTTTATAAATAAAACTATTCTACCCATACCAATACAATGACCTACGAATACGGTTTCCATGCTTTTAACACTTTGATTCTCATTTGCTGTTGGATTACTATCTCATTTATGTTTATGCACTGGGCATTTACCCAATGTATGCAACAGTGTTCCTCTATGGTCGATAAATTTGAAGATCTCACTTCCCAATCAAATTCGGCTTCACGCACAAAATCAGACCCGTACTTGGGGTCGCATAAAATTCATAAAGAGTAGTTATGCATCGGTAATTACCAATTGCTTTTGATTAATTAACATATACTTTTCAAATTCTCTCCAAAATTCTTTGGACCTCCACTTTTTTTCTTGCATTTTTTCAATTGTTTGTATTGAAAATGGTCTTAGTTCCTTATCTGTCATTATTTTTCTTAGTAAAAACACTGTGATATGTTTATCTAATTCCATTTCTGCGATTTGTTTATATTTTGTTTTGAATTCTGAATATAATCTCATGTAAATAGCTGTACATTTGATATCCATCCATGTGGTCATATGTTTATTATAAAATGTTTTGAATTCCTCATTCTCCATTAAATTGGAGAGATCTTTTAAAAACTCATTGTTTTCAACAATCTTCTTTCCGTTATTAATTAAAATATCTTCTTGTTTTGAATTCTCACATTTTACAAGTGTATTCATATAAACTTATTACAAGATATATCTTCAAATAATTTTCATATCTTTTATACCAAAAAATTGAAACGATTTTTTGGTATAAGATCAATAGTATCCCCAGCAATAACTACTATATATACACATACAACAAATGTCTACTACCCTTATAAGATCCAAGAAATGTTCGTGGTGTGATTGCAAACTGCACCGTGGTGAAAAGTCCTGGATTTTGAAATCGAGAAAATTTGATGAGCATATCCGTAAGTTACTTTCCGTAATTTGCGGAAAAAATTACTTGAATGGCATTGGGCCCAAACTATTGATCATGTCTTATTTAACTAGGGTGTGGAATGCCGATGATTTTGAAGCTTACTGTACCGACTGCGGTATCTTTGATTTAAAATTTACCAGATCGGGCAGGACAATTGTTGCGCCTATGCGTCTCTCTGATGAAAAATTCGTCAAAGGAAGCGGTATCTCTGGTTGTGACCATTATGATGGTGGTTATGATAACGGTTGTCATCGCGATCGCGAACTGGAAGATCTTCACGACATCAAAGGATTTGTCGTAGAGGACGACGTTTGTGAGGAGAGTTCAACGGAATCCGAAGATGAATCCGAAGTATCTGATTGGAGCGAAGAGGATGATGAATCAGATTGGAGTGGATGCGAATCCGATTAACTGTATTTAAAGCTTAATGTACTAAAATTGATTGTAATATATTTTTTATGCCTTTTTAATCCGACATATGTTAACGATCATAGATTGACGCTAAGAAATAACCGCATTACTCAAATGCTTGAAGTTGTCGTTGCATTTTACTATATTTAAATAAAGTAAAATGTTTAAATTAATATATTATTATGGTTGAATCAGAGGCAATCCAGATGGAAGATCGAGTTGTGCAAGAACAGACGCATCTAGAGTCTGGCTCTGAGATTCCTTTATCCATTCTACTGGTAAAAGTCCACAATCATAAACTGCAAAAGAATACTTACCTGTTACTCCGGGGGCCCCGCCCGCACGAGCGTCTAGAAAGTCAGCACCTTCACTTTGTTTTGATATATAGTGAAGGTAGTCATAAAACGGATGTAGATTCCATACTCCAAAAAAATCTCCAATACCACAAGAATTATCTGTACATGGACTTCCAAGGTCTGACCCACCCGTAAATCCCGTCCAATTTACTAAACAACCTGAATCTCCAGGACGTGGTGTATCACTAGTATTAATTGAGCGTTTATTTTCTATACTAAACATTGGTAAAAATTGCGCTTGATTATTTCCAAAGTAGGTCTTATCGTTAAGTTTATCTTTAAAACCAGCTTTTGTAAATAAATCAGAACTTTTATTGCGGTATTGGAGATACCTTGAATTATCCCATCCCGTTTTTGCTATAAATTTATTACAAGATGGATCTAAATCAGGATATGGTACCTGCTGTGGTTTATTAACGCTTGATTCTGGACAAACCATACAATCAACCCCCAATCCATTCCATCCACCGACGTCCCAACCTTCCTCACAAAAAGAGCCGCATGCTAAGTTATAGAATTCTGGTGCGCCGAGCATTGGACCTACTCTGCCTCCACCAATTATTTTGGTTGAGGGGACAAATTTTGGATTGGATGAAGTAAATCCCCACGAAAAATTTTGGGGCAATGCTTTTGTATTTGCTACTTCTGCTATTCGTTGGTTTTGTATACCAAATACATCTGGTCTACCGGTAGCAGAAGGCAGAGTGACCTCTGTACCAGTTTGGTCTTTCGAAAAATGTGCCATAAGACAATCCATATAATTTGAATTAGATATTAAACTTCCCTCACTTAAAGACTGAATACCAATAGGATTAGGATTTGAAACCGGAGGTTGCGGGGTGGGAAAAGAACTCGTTGCTAAAAATGTTAGCGTGGATGACTCCTGACTAAATGGTACGCTGGCTTTTTTCGGCTGTACGTAAATTTCAGTATAATTACCGGCAGAAAGTGCTACTGCTAGAATACCATCAATTGTATTCTTGGGGTCTGAATTTAAGGTTTGTCTTACCTTTTGTCCTTTTTGTATATCATTTTGAACTGTAAATTGGTCAGTTGTAAATTTGATTATATCACTCTCTCCAGTGAGACCGGCTGTTCCACCGCCTTCTATGTCGGCTATTAAAAAGGAAATTCTCATTTTTTCTTTTTTAGAAGTATAAGAATCGCTCTCCAATATATGATTTAAATCACTTATATATCTAAATACTTGATATGCTGTTGGACAGACATTTATTTTTTTGTTATCAGTAGCTGGTACGAATCCGGGTATAGTTGGAGTTGGGTCACCGTGAGGTTGAGCATGATTTTCCAGCTTATCTTGTGCTTGAAATTGTCCGGTTTTGTCATAATATCTTATACCTTCTGGTCCTCTATACCAATAGTCTCCCAATTTTGAATCATAATTTTTATAGTTATCAGCGGTTCCATTTTGTAATCCATAAAATTGCCATGGTTCCCCCATATCTACAATGAATCCAACCTGTGGGAATTCGTCATTGTCGTGGGTAATACCCCACGACTCAAACATTTTAAAGCAAGATTTTACAAAAAATTCTAATAATGGAACGGTTCCTGTTGCAGTGTCAACATATGGAACATATTGTCCTCCTTGTATTATAGAGGGTACTGGGGCTAGAGGGACTTGGATTGCAGTATTATTATCTGTACGTCTCATATAAGATTTGTTAGGTATTCCTGGATTTTGAATTAAGAATGTTACCCTTTTTACGACACTCTTTTGTCCAATTACCGGATTTTTATGATGTGTATAATTTAAGAAAGATAAATAGTAACCTACTAGCTTTTGAAAGTTGTTACCACTCTTGGGCGCGTTGGTGTCCCATATATTACCATTGCTATTTGTAATCTGCCACCAAAATGTTAAATTTAATTTATCTGAAAGTGGTGATGGTTTGGAGGTTTTACATTCGAGTGCAGGGATAGATGTGTGCGACGCTCCATTATTATTAAACGCCTTAATTTGAAATTTATAAGCTTTATCTGGTGCTAAACCATAAATTGTAGTACTTTGATTTATCTGACCTTGAATTTTTGTAACTTGTTGGCTAGATTTACCGTCAGTCCCTGGGGGTGTATACGTAATTTCATAATATGTTGTACATATCTCCAACTTCGGATCATTGTCCTCCCAAAATAAATCAATTAAAAATGGATATTTAATGCTTCCGCATTTAAAATTTTTAGGTGTTAATGGGAATGGACAGCCTATAGAAAAAGAAGAAGGGTTAAACGGTATGGATTTTGAGATTTGATTAAAAAATCCAATGGATTTTATAAAGAATTTATTACTATCAACTAATAAACAATCACTAAAAGTGTGTGTGTGTGTTGTTGTTGTTGTTTTAATATTATTTACTATGACTGTTTCATTCATAAGTATTTGTAGATAATGTACACATTTATCGCCACTCAAACTATCCCATGAAAATTCTAATGTTTGTTTTTTCCCACCATCACTACATCCGATAAACTTTATTTTTGGACTATTTGGAGGGTTTACCTTTTTATTTTTACATAAAGGGTTGGGTTTAGGTGGTTCGGGTGGGCCAGGCGGATTGAAATGTGGATGATCATTAGGGCTAGCAGAACATGTTACATTACATCCAAATCTAGGTACATTGATTCTACCAACTCCTCCAGCCAATCCCTGATTTTTTGGCGCAGGAGCTAATATCACTTGATTTATGGTAATATCACGAGCATAATAACAATTGCATTCTTTTGCTTCATCTGAAGCTGTTACAGGATCGACGCCATTAATACATCTCCATCCGTTTGGATATCCATCCACGCCAAATCCAGTCTGTACACGGCGATTAACATATCGTTGTATATAGTTTCTTCGACCTAATATGCTTGCAGATCCTTGCATTTTAAGTCCGGTTTGATTTGTTTTCGTTCTCATTCTTGCGTTACTTACCTTTCTTGGAACATATCCACTCATTTATACTAAATAGTCAGATTATATATCTACTGTAGTGCGCACTAATTTCAATTTCGAGTTAGTGCGTATTTTTTAGTTCTTTTTTATATGTAACTTAATTTAGAATTGGTGCCTCAGGGTCATGAGTTATCACCGCATAAATTTTAGTAGATGGAATTATTGTATGAGTTGTACCTTGTACATCTACCATATTGAAACCATAATCGTAACTTGTTTCCAATACAATAGATTCATTTTTTATAAATATATCAGGAAATAATCTATTATTCGCAGAGGCATATTGATCTAATATATTTGGAGGACTACCTAAACTAACAGCGGGTACTTCATTAATTCTCGCTGTCCATGAGTCTAATATTTCTCCGCTATATAATCCTTCTATTTGAGATATTTGCGGTTGCAATAACACGCGAACATCTGCTTTTGTTAAAGTTGCTTCTAGAATATCGGCATCGGTAGGTCCAGGAGTAGGTAAGGTATTATTGGGACCTTCCCACCCAACAAGCTGAGCTAAATTTGGATCATCTGTCACACTAAGAGTTGGTTCCACTGCGCCTATTATATTGACACTGCTTGTCATTAGACCATTTGAGTCTATTTTCAATATTAGTTCTGATGTAAAGGTTCCTACCGCAATATTTGAAATATTATTTGCACTTATAGTACCAGAATTCATTTTAACCCCTTCTTCAGATGTTGCTGGTAAGTTGTAAGATATATTATAATTAGGATCAGATTTATTTATTATACTTGATTTCAACTGTAAACTTTTGCCAATTTTTTCTATACTTTTATTTAAATTAGCTGTAATATCTATAAAATATGTCGAAGTTATCATTTCATAATCTGTTTTTGTAATAGTAATTGTTAATGACGCTGTACTTATATTATCATGGATATCTGTTGCAGTTACTAAAATGTTATCAGAGGTTGATCCACTGTTATAATTTTGTTCATCATATACTTTTCCAAATGCATATTGTGAGCTATTATTTTGTGGAGCTGGCAATATAGAATGTGCAGGAACTCCTTCTATAAATTTCTCTCTTGCTACTAATATGTCCCAACCGGGTTTTGTTGATGAACCATCACTTTTAAAATAAAATCTAACATATCTTGTATTAATTTTATACCATTGATTAATCCACCCGCTATTATTTTTTCCTTTACTATCCGTACCAGACGATGAAGGCAATATCCATCCCCCGTTATTTTCACTAAAACTAGTACCCCATAATGAAGAAGGACTAGAATTAGATGAAGCATATAAGTGTTGAGATAAGGAAGAAGTGGTTGTTGATAAATTGCCTGATGACGTAGATAAACCTGATATTGAATTGGAACATGTTATACCTAATCTGTCATACATAGAATATGAAGTATGCTCAAACTCAAAAGATCTAATATTTATGTGTATATAGTTATGAAGCCCTGCGTCATAAGTTATATGTCTAGAATGACTTGTTGAATAATCACTACTTAAACCTCCGTCATCTGCGAATTGTTTATATCCATCCCCCAATACTATTGGACTAGGGTCATTTCCGATGTCAAAATCGCTAGTTAATTCATTAGTACCATCTTGAGAAGAATTTTGTAAAACATACCCTTCTACTATTTCTGAAAAATTTTGTAATAATTCTGATTGCGACGATGTTATTGTATGAGGGGTAATGCCACTAACAGCGACTGATTTAATGCTGGTATTATCTGTAACATTAAGTATAAACTCTACAGTTTGATTGGATGTTTCTTTTGTCAAATTAACTTGATTGGTATTAACAATAAAAGATGTAATATTAGGAGCTTCTGTATCTGTTTTAATAACTGTTAAATTTAAACTTTTTGTTGCACTATTACCTTCCGTATCAGAAACCGTAACTACTTTTGTTATTGAATGACTACCAAAATTATAATTATTATAATCAAATATTTCTGATAAAATACTTGTATTGCCATTTGTTGAAACCAATGACGCACCGGGTATTTCAATATTATTAATAGAAACATTATCTGTACAAGATACCGTATAATTAACATTTGATGGAGAATCTTTTATAAGATTTATGGTAGTTTTATCTGCTGAAAAAGAAGAAATGTTAGGTGGTTCTGTATCTGTTTTAATAATTTTAATATCAATAGTCTCGGTACTGACATTATTACCTCTGTCAATAGCAGTCAATGTAAGTCTGTCTGTAAAGGTACCATAAGAATAGTTCGAATAAGAATATGTCTTTGTGAAAATATAAATATTTCCATTATTATTTGCTAATAAGGCGAGTGGTGTCAGTGTTACTGAGTCAATTGTGCCATTATCTGTTACATCTGCCGTAAAGGTTACTGATTGAGACTGAGATCCATGCGATAGATTAACGGTATTTATATTTGATTTCAAACTATTAATAGATGGACGAATAAAATCATCGTCTATTAATAGCATTGGTGCAATATCTAAAATCCAACCAGACCTCGCAATAGAGCTATCTGAAAAAAAATAAAATCTTATATATCTTGTTTTAATTTCCAACCATTGATTTGTTATTTTTCCTATCATTTCATGACTTGTTGGAAATGTCCACCCGTCAAAATCTGATATTTTTTTGTTAGACCCGGCTGTTTCCGGTTCTCCGGTGGTTTGCCATAAAAATTGTGATAATTCTGGTGATATTTCAGGATTTAAAAAATTTTTGTTTAGGTTTTCTATTTCATCGTCTGCTGTTATAACAAGTCTATCCCATAAATATGTTCCGCTTCTAGAGTGTTCAAAATTGAAACTGGAAATATTTATTGCAATTCGATTATTTTTTCCTGAATTAAATGTTATCGAATATGTATTAATATAATTTGAATAATCTCTTTCTTCACCGCCATCATCCGTAAATCTTATATATCCTTTAAGGCTTTCTAAGTCAATTACTTGACCATTAAATTTTCGATCGAGAGCTATATCCATCATTTTTTCTTCATTTTGAATATAATAACTCATTTATATATTTACATTAGGTAATAGTTTATTTTTAAATTATTAAATTAAACTATTTATGTACTTATTTAACTTTGTTTAACTACTCCATATACATTCGTCGAAGAAACTATCACATCATCATCACCATCCACATCCACGATTTTTATTGAGTACGGCAATGGTGTCGCCGCAACAATCATATCACCTGTTGCAAAGATATCGCCTGTTCCTACTACTCCTGCTCCTTTGTGTGTAGCATGTTTTGCAAGCACATTTTCATTCGAAAGTGCCACTGCACTGATGCTCATCGACCAAGAACTAATTTGATTAGCATTAGAACCTGTGTATAATGCTTTAATGGAAGCCCGCTCGTTAGCAAAATGCGTATCCAGATCCGATGCTGACAATGAAGCAGAAAGAGTATCAGCCGTGGTTGCAGAAGGATCATCTGGCGTTGTTGTGTCCCAATATGCTACCTGCGCTTTAGTTGGAGAATCAGTAATTGACTCTGTGAGCGTAGTACCTGTAATACTAACCGAAACGTTTTCAAACACCCCTTGATTGCTAATACCTATAGCCATGTTCACAGCAAATTCCCTGTTGGCCTTAGCGCCGACGGTGTCCTTCGCTGTAATGGTGCCCGCTTTTATCGACGAACTACCAGTTGGTAGATAAAGTACGGGAGATGAAGCGTTTGCACTGGTGATCGTGAATCCAGTCATCTCATAACCGTCATCCTTGCCGATTGTAGCACTGGTCTCTGTGTACGAGACCTTCCCGTTAATATCATAAGTAGCCATTATATAGTAAGGAGCTACAAATGTTCCTTGATCCGCGCCGGCCACACGATCAGTTTCTTTTTTCGCGAAGTTAATGGTTTTATCCTTGAGCGTTTCGGACATGTCCGTAGTGCCAGTCATGGTGGCAGTCAAACTACCTGGTAACTTAAATCCTGTTTTACTCATTATAATATATATAATTATTTAAATTGATACACAAAAAATAATTCTGAACGCGTTTAACAATCATTTTCCTTAATTATTAGTTTTACTCTTTTTTTTCTTGATTGACACGTATCATGGTTATTATCCTTTAATTTAATTTCTATTTTCCCATCTAGTAAAAGCATTTCCCCCCCTGAAGGATGTGCTAAATAAGCAACGTGTCTTTGTATTTTTCTTCTCGTTTTTCTTCTTTTTCTCGTTTTTCTCGTTTTTCTTGATTTGCATGCATCATGGTTATTATCCTTTAATTTAATTTCTATTTTCCCATCTAGTAAAAGCATTTTACATCCTGAAGGATGTGCTAAATAAGCAACATGTCTTTGTATTTTTCTTCTCGTTTTTCTTCTTTTTCGTTTACAATTATCATATTCTTTATCTGATGTATTGCTATCGTCGGAAGTATAATCAGAAACATAATCGCTAGAATTGCAATTCGTGTTACTATCATCGGAAGTATAATCACTAGAATTGCAATTTGTGTTACTATCATCGGAAGTATAATCGCTAGAATTGGTGTTGCTATCAGACGTATTTGGATATGATGAACAACTTGGGTCTTCTTTGTCTATCGTATCATTAATTTCTTCTAATAAATCTTCGAATGTCTTATATTTTTCATCAAGTAATTTTATTAGCGTTCCGTAAGCTTTATCGCCTTGTCCATCAACATAAGATATAGTGGATAAATATTTCTGTTGATCTACTTGTGATGTATTATATAAGTAAATATACCATGCTTTATATATATTAAGTATCGCCTGCGCATATATCATTGGTTTGGGTTTTTTTAATTTTATTCCTAGTTGTCCAGATAAAAAATTTTCACTAAACCCACGTGATGCCGCTAAAAGTTTTTTTGTTAGTTTATAAATTTGAGTTTTTGCACTTTCAGTAAATGTTGTAAGTGTTGTTATTGTATTTTTTAATTTAATACTATCAAAAAACAATGTCCTATTTCTAGTTAATATTGCCAACGCATCTTTATAAAAATTCAATCGGAAATCATATTGAGAATTTTCTTTCATTTTATCTTCTATTATCGAGTTATATTTGGAGAACTGATTTGCATTTGGTAAATAATATATTCCCTTATCTAAATAAACTTTTAAAAACTTTTCATAAATATATTCAGCATCATCTTTTTCCAAACCATATTTATCGACTGGGTTCGAAATTATTTCAGATTTTATAATCGTTGCTATTTTATTTATATTTTCATCTACTATAATAGATAATTCTGTTTCTATTTTTGGTGATATTACACCCCTTTCTTCTAGTAAATTTTTTTGTGTATTTGTTAGAATTGGCATTTCTACTGTAGATTTATCTGAAACAATATCGGATAATAATGAATTTGAAGTATATATAATTGTCGCAGATACGATAGAATTTGTATAATTTCCCAGCGAATTAGAATGACCACTTATTGTATTGAATAGATTAGATACTCTATTTGTCGATCTTCTTCTTATTCTTTTAGGCATCAATATATTATTATGTTAAAATAAATAATAAAAATATATTGCATAATATTTAAATATGATTAATTTTTCAATTTGTGTTTCGCCTGATAATAAAATCAATAATGTTATATCCTTATTATTAATGATTGATGAATTTCATGATAAGTATACGTGTACTATTTCAGGATGTCAAAAATTAAAAGAAAGTATCGAATTATTTCCGTATTCGTTTAAAGGACAAATAGAGGTAGTTGTTGAAAATGTAAATGATAAATATTCTATTATTGAATTGTTAAAAAGAAAATTAAATATAATCAAATATACAATCAATAAATATAATAATACTACGCATATATCAAGTGATATTTTTTTTACAAATACATTTTATTTGCCGGATAATATTAATGATATTGGTTTTATCAAGAGAAAAGTATATTGCCTAGAAGATGAATCACAACGGCAATTCAGTTTTGATATATTATTTTTAGCGGATACAAAATACATTGATTTTATATTTTCTATTTTCAATGAAAACATTCCGAATTTTATGAGTCATTGCGATAACTCCGACAGTGAAGAAAAAGAAGAACATGAAAAGAAATGTAGAGCTATTTGGAATAAAATACCATTGAATTTATTGATAAATTTGAAGTTACCGATTTTTTACCATTTTATTTTTGCATAACAACTAATGATTTTTTTGCATTAGATGATTCTATAAAATTAGACAATATTAATTGCAATGGTTTTAAATATAAAGAAATAAATGATGAAGAGTGCGATGAATCTCAACAATATTCTATAATATCTATTGCAATTAAAAGAAATGTATTGGCACCGCCTATAAAAGCATTAAATAAAGAGTTATTCAATAAATTACTTTTATATACTATGAAGTATATGACTTTTATTAATTTAAAATATAGTAATAAAAATATTGAATTTATTATTCCAAAAAAAGATGGTATAGGTATATGGGATAGAACAAATGATAAGCCTGGATTATATGAATTAATAGATTTGATAGTTGAATCTTATCCATCTTTTTTTTCGAAAACAGAAGTAAATATAGATTATTTTTCTATAAATAATTTTTTAATTTCTGATAAACCAAGTATGAAATGGTTGAATAATACTATAAGAAAATATAGTAGATTTTTGACATGTAATTATGATAATACATTAATTGATTATATTGATGAATTACCTATTGGAAATCAGTTTTTATCTTATTATAGCGATCGTCCAAAGGTAATTGAAAATATGGTTGCTTCGGGAGATTATAATAAAAAAATATTTGATATTATAAAAATAAACGATGATGTATTGAAAATATACGAAATATATAATTTCGATACTTTTAGATCAAAAAAATTAATTAAAAAAATAGACGTTGCTGATTTAGATTTTCAATCCAAATATGAAATTATATCGAAATCTAGATATATTATTTATAATAACTATGATATTCATTTATTGTCAAATTGTCTAGCGTTGGGCGTAGTACCATTATTAAAAGATTCAATTATACTTTTGGATTTGAAACACGAAACACATTATATATATGAGAATGAATTATATAATATTGAATATCAATACTTGGATAATTCAAATAAACTATGTTCTAACTGTAAGGAATATTTTCAAAATAATATAAAATCATCTTCATTTATAAGAAAAATATTAAATAGCATTTTTATAGGGGGATGTTAGTATTTGAACCTCCAAACTGACTATTATTTCTCCATTATTTAAGTCTACTACTTTTCCGTTTTCATCCAGTAATTTAATATGTAATTTTTTTATATTAACTGGTCCGAAATATTTACGCGTTTTAAATATTTTATCTGAAGAATCTTCAAATATAATATCTAACTGATCCGCTGTATTAGGAACCTTTGCTATAATATCGCGAACTGAAAAATGCGTTTTGGAGTTTATATTATAATTTAAAACCTCACTAACATTTCTATTATAATCATTCAATTCCAATAAATAAAAATTGGTTCCATTGAAGTTTGAAAATGCTTCTGGATTATAGCCGATTTCATATGTTGGCGTTGCTGGCGATTGGTGGTAATATGGTAATTTGGGTTTAAAACAACTTGGGGGATTTTGTTTTTTGCTTTCGGGGAAAAATGTATATCTAAATTTTCGATATCCTAATAACCAGCCAAAATTTTCATATATTTGTCTATTGGGTTCATTTTTGATGGAAAAATCCAAATCAAATCCCCATTCTGTACCCGGTGGGAGAGGCGGAAGAGGCGATGTCAACTTAAAATAAAATTTACCCTTTATTGAGTTATATTCGGCCGTAACTATATTCAATGGAGGTGTATTAAAAATTTGTGTATTCAAATAATTTTGCATTTCAATGGTTGAATAATTTCCTTCAGTTATAATAATTTCATGAGTTGTAATATTAGTTTTTGCCAATGTTGTGGTATCATAATTATATGTTATAATTGTAAATATATTAGTTTTAAGATAGTCGGAAAAAGTGTAATATGAATTTATCATTTCTAAACTAGATAACTTGATAGAAACTACATTTTTGCAATCTTCATTCAAGTCAATGGAAAAATCTGTGGTTTTATCATGGCAATTATATCTAAATTTACTGTTTATTGTTAATATTTTTTTTATGGTTTCTCTTTGCAGTGGATTTACTAAACCTTTTGTAAAATGTGATACATTAGTATTTAGTGATAAGCTTTCTGGTATAGATTTTGGTACAGCTCCGGGGTAAATTCGCGAAGGAACCATTTCTTTGACTGAATTATTTTTATTTAAATCAATTAAATTGGGGTCAATAGTATCGGGATCAATTAATTCGAATTCTTTCAAAATGCGATGAGGTATTTTCATTTCATTTTCATCTGTAATTTTCTTAAAACATTGTATGAAAAATTTATATAAATTATTATTTTCCTCATCATTCAAATTAGATAAAATAAATTTGATTTTACCATATAGCATTTCAAAATTATAACCTTTATCTATTTTAATTATATCTAATATTTCATCGGTTGAATAGTTTTCTATATTTGTATCCATATTCTCTTTATAATGATCAATATATAAATTAAATTTGTTTTACTCAAAAATATTCAGACTAATTCTAAAAGATTAATGTGAATCTAATAATTTACCTGTAGCTTATAGTACTATTAATTTTCAGCTTATGATACTTATATTTAAGTTTTTTAAGTGTGTGCTTTAATTTACAAATACGTTTATTTATTTTCAAAAGTTTTTTTTTATTCTTAAGGTGCTTATTAAATTTAATAATATCTTTATGATATCTGCATTTTTGAGTAAGTAATCTTCTTCTCGATTTATATATTTTTTTCTGTTCCTTTCTTAATGTTCTTTTATGACTTCTTTTTCCATGCTTTCTCATATATATAAAAAAGCATAGATTATAAAATACCCGCGACGAGACTCGAACTCGCAATCCTCACGTTAGAAGCGTGATGCCTTATCCATTGGGCCACGCGGGTGAATGCTGGTTTATTAAAACCGTGGGGGCGCTGAGGGAATCGAACCCCCGACCTCTCCCACCCAAAGGGAGAATCATACCCCTAGACCAGGCGCCCTCATTACTGGTTACTATTAAAGAATCGAGTAGGAATTGAACCTACGTAGAGGGAGCTTGAGTCCCACGCTTAACCACTAAGCTATCAATACTAAATTGCTGTTAGTAACCACAGCTGGAGAATGAGGGCATTGATCCCTCTACCTCTCGCATGCAAAGCGAGCGCTCTACCATTTGAGCTAATTCCCCATTAATCGTTATCTACAAGATAACATAAACGCTGTGAGCAGGATTTGAACCTGCGCGGGCATAGCCCATTTGATTTCAAGTCAAACTCCTTAACCGCTCGGACATCACAGCCAAGCCTCCATCGAGGATTGAACTCGAGACCTTCTGATTACAAGTCAGACGCACTACCACTGTGCTATAGAGGCTTCAAAAAAATTTAAAGGCATCATCGGGGATCGAACCCGAATTGCACGCTTCAAAGGCGCGCGTCCTAACCAATTAGACCATGACGCCATACCGTGCTCCCCAATTGTTAGTCCACCCAATCCCCTCCGTTATTCTACGTCTTACGGGGCCCAGGTCCCTTATGAGGGGTCCCAGTCCCTCCCTACGCCCGTTACCTATCGTCAATGCGTTAGCACCAGGTCAGTTTAACTAACAATTTCCGTGCTCCCCGTATCCGTGCTCCCGTAATCCTGCCCAGATTCGAACTGGGTTCCGACAAAGCGGTAGTACCGACTACACTCAGGATTTGTTGCTGTCAACATTTTAACGAGCCCGCTTAGACCACTTGCATACTAAGGCATACACCCTAGGCAGGATTCGAACCTGCGACGCCTTTCGGCCAGAAGATTTTAAGTCTTAATGTTATAGTGAATAGCTGTGTGTTGACAAATGGCGTATCCGTGCTCCCTGACATCTTATCTTGGCTACCTTTTAAATCGCCTATATCTTGTCTGTGTGGTTTTGATAAGTCCACCAACTTCATAGCAAGAACGGGATTTGAACCCGTGTGGGACTTTCGTCCACCGGCTCTTAAGGCCGGCCCCATCGACCAGACTAGGGGACCTTGCTGTGGATCTCTCTGCTGGATTCATTATTAAGATAAAAGTTCTTTTTGGTTTTATAGCTGTATGAATCCATTTGGGAATTTTTTAATTGCTCCCTACGGGGCTTGAACCCGTGACCTTCGGCTCATAAGACCGATGCTCTGCCAATCTGAGCTAAAGGAGCGGTTGCTGATTTCTTTAAACTATAAAATAGTGCTGTGTGAAATCATTCACGCCTTGCTCGCGTGCTACATCCTTTTAGTAGTCTACTGATAGGTTCAATTTTCTGTAACCTTTCTGCAATGCTGTGACCTTGCTATTTACACTCACCCAAATAAATAACACACTATAATTTTAAGTATATTTTCGCATTAAATCTTTTTATTTTTAAAGCTTAATATTTTACTCTTTCATATATGTAATATGGAATGTTTGATTTGTTTTGAAAATTTATTTGAAGATAGTAAATATACAGCGTGTAAAATTTGCGAGATGCGCGTTCATACAGAATGTTATAAAAAATGGCAAAAGAAAAGTGGTTGCAGAAAAAAATGTATTATGTGTCAACAAAAAAATTGTTTAATAAATGTAAATAAATCATCTACTTGTTTGGATTGGTTTAAACGATGTGTTTATAATGAAGACTATGTTTTGTTGGATGATAAGTAATAGTTTATAAAAAATAATTTTCAAATTATAATATAAACTATGGAAAAAACTGTAATGGTAAGTCGCAAAAGCACTGAGCTCGATGAAGATGAAAAGATATGGCACAAACAACAAGAAACTATTTTAAAAAAATGGAGTGAAATAGGTAGTTCATATCGATTCATGCACGATAGATCATATACTAAATATAATACACAAAACTTTCGATTTGCTTTGCCAGTAATCGTGATAAGTACAATTACAGGTACGGCTAATTTTGCACAAGGAACATTTCCTGTTTCTTGGCAACCATATGTACCTTTAGGCATAGGATTTTTAAATTTGTCAGCCGGTTTATTGACTACCGTTGCTCAATTTTTGCGCGTTTCAGAGCTTTTGGAAGGACACCGAGCTGCCGCTATTGCATATTCTAAGTTTAGTAGAAATATTTCTGTTGAGCTTTCTTTACCTAGAGATGAAAGGACGACCGGTGGTACAGAATTTGTCAACAGTTGTCGAAATGAACTTGATCGTTTAATTGAACAAACGCCCAATATTCCTTTGGAAATTATCAGACAATTTGGAAAACGTTTTGAAGACACTGAATTTATGAAACCTGAAATTCTTAATATTACCTCTGTTGAAGTCTATCGGGATGATAAAAAGCAAAAGGCAAAAGAAAGATTAGAAGAAATAAAACAAGAAGAAAAAATACGGAAACAATTGCTTGAAGGAGAGCAATTAAGACGTAATTCTATTTTATCTGAGATCATGAGAGAGCAAAAATTACAGCAAGAAATGAATCAAAAACAAGTTGAATTAACAAAAAAAAGGAAAAAAGAAAGCGTGGGCATTGGTTCTGTTGAAAATAGTATGAAAAAACTGATTTCAAAACTACAAAATGCTGATAAAAACAATGATATTTTAACTCCTAGTAGTTCCGACCAAAGTGGTGATGAAAAATCTCCTATAAATGCATCTTCCAGTAAATTAAAAACTTCCGTAGAAGATGTTGATGCTGTAATAATTGATGTAATAAGTACTGTAAAAGAAGAGATAAGTACACCTTCGGATATTTCAATAGTTATCGATGATGCTACTACAGAAGAACCCGTAAATAATGTGGTACTTGATATTCAAGATACCTCCGGAAATGATATCCCGGATACCTCTGCGAATAGTATTCAGGATACCTCTGGAAATAATATTGAATAAATAATACTATAAGAATAAATAATATGAATAATATCATATATTTGTATATATGTTAACTGCAAATCTTTGTATAGATCGTTATAAATATTTGCCATCAGAAATATATTTAATTATTATGAATTTTTTGTACTATCCACACGAGCTCCCGTATCAGGAAAGAAAAAACTATAACCATGCTCTTAAAAGTTTACCCAAATTATTTGTATATCCTGGAGCTAGAATGATTTTTACGAGCGCTACAAAACCATTAAGAATGTGCAAATTTGTTTATATGCTTTATCATGCAAAAAAAAAGCCCGATGAGCGAATTTTAGTTATTGAGTATGTTCCTTTTAAGATTGAAGCTGAAACTCAAACTGTTGAATATGGAGATAGTTTTTTATTGGTTTCTAAAAACATGAGGAATAGATATATGCAAAATATTATTGATCAAAGCCATCTTCAAACAGAGATGCTAAATACGATACTATGAGTATTAATCCGAGAAGGATAAGGGTTGGTGCATCAGACTTACTCTGAAGTTCTGCTAGAGTCATATTGTTTACCTGTTGCATTTGTTTTATTGTTGGTGGAATAGTGATAAGCATTTGAATGCTTTTAATAGTTTAAAATTAAAAGTATTCAATTTTTCATATATTTTTTGATCTTTGTCCACAATGAATTTTCGATACCATTCTTTACTTCTTTATCATATTTTTCAAAAGCTTTTTTTTTACAATGACCCGCCGTTTCGTGAAAAGATTTTTTTCTTAATTCTTTATCTTCTATACCCGTGCCAAAAAAGAATCGTATAAAACTAAAATTATTTTTTAATGCTTTTTTTTGAATATATATTTGTTTTACAAATCCTGTAACAATTGCTATTAATAAGCCGATAATTACAACTGATTCAAAATTACCGTACCAATTGGCATTATCTTTTTCTTTTGAACCAAATGTCTTTTTGCCTTTTGCGATCCAATATTGTTTGTTGATATCCAATACCACCACGAACATCATTATATTCATTATTAATCCCCACCATGTCATTGGCGTTGGCCAAAAAGGTACACTGAAAAAAGCCCACATGTCCCCTGATTTTGCTATAATATTAAATAAAAGTACCGCAATTCCCGCCATTAACATGCTTAATACAGTAGGGACTACTCTTGTTGTCGATCTATAATTTTCAGCAGAAACAATAAAAATATTTATTAAAAATACAAAAAATATAACCACTTGCGTTTGATAAGACTGGGTGCTTTGTAAATATCTTGATTTACATCCAAAAATATCATAAATATTTAATACTCCCAAAGTAATACATATCAAAATAACAGCTGTTTTAAATATATGCAAACATGATTGAAAAAAGGGTATAAATGATAGATTTCCATGTTCTCCTTTATATGTATAAATATATCCTTCTTCCTGGGTAGTAATTACTCCATCGCCATTGGGATCTTTATTTGGCGAATATCCCCACTGACATTTCATTCCTTGACATAATCGTAAGTCAGATTCATTGTTCATTTGCTTAGTTACTATATAAATAGATTAATTATTGATCTCTACTTATATACTCTATTTAAGTTCTCTTACTTTTCCAAGATTTTTATCGGTCTCTTTATTTTCCATGACTCTTGCTTTTTTTCTTAGCTTTTTTTTTATTTTTTTACCTTTAAAAGATAACGTACCCAAAGCAATAAATGCGGAAATTCCTATCCAAAATATCAATAATCCACTAAAGCCTTTTGCACCAGATGTAGTTCCCGCATTTGTAATTTTATCATATTTTGCAAAAAGGCCAGATGTACAATGCTCAGCCTTTCTTGTTTTAGACCCTTTTAATATCATCGGTGCTCCAAATAAAAATGATATAAATTCAAAATTTTTACCATGTGCTTTTTTTGATTGAATTATAGCCTTATATAATCCTACCACCATCATCATTGATATTACTCCAATTAATCCTATTTCAAGCCATTTGATAGAATCTATCTCATTTTTATTCGCAGTTATTGTATGTGAAGCCATTAAATATCTACGCATATCATCTGCTATGAATAATAATATTAATGGCCATACAATAACACCAAAATAAGTTAATGGTCCTGGCCAATACACCGGATTTTTATTAAACCAGACTTCACCCAATCTAGCGATTATGTTATAGAAGATTAGGCATAATATTGATAAAACTAATTGTCTATTAGGATCGGATAATACTGAAACTGTATATCCACCTAAATTAATTATAAAATAAATAATGAAAAATATTACAAATTGTTTATTAAACCAAAATTTTGGAGAAAATAAATACTGGGTTTTACATCCTAATGGAGAGAACCCAATACCGTTTACTAAAAATAATGAAATAATTACTAGAGCTTTAAACAAAGGTAGTATATTCGATAATATTCTTTTGTAAATAGGAGGTTTTTCTCCTGGACCCTCTTCTACATATCCTGATATATTTGTGAGTATCGACCAGGGCCCACTCATATAATTTTCTTCTTCCATAACATTGATATTAGACTCTTGTTGTTGTCTCATTAAAACCTGTTCATCCATTCTACTTATAAATTAAAAAGAAAATTATTCTATCATCAGATAATCAATATACTCTGATGTTTCTTTTTCTATTTTGATACATTCCACTTCTTCAATATTTCTTGCAGATTTTGCTTTATCATTATTTCTATATTCGACCCAGTATTTTGTTTGTGGTATTTTTTTATTTTGATCATTGATCCACATGTTCATTGTTTTTAAAAATTTAAATTCTTTCCACGCCCCGTAATCATATTTTCTTGCGGTTCTATCATACCATGCTATACGTATCTCTCTATCCGTCATTTATATAAGCTTTTATAAAAAGCTTCACCAAATTAAGGTTTTATAAAGCTTTACCAAAATTAAGGTTTTGTCATTGTTTTTTTTTAAAAAATTGAAGTTTTTTTTGAATAAATCTATATCAACATTAACAACAACTTTATTCAACAACTTTTAATTGTTTAATCTTCAAATATGGTATATCTTTACACTCAAATGCTTAATACATGGTTTGGCGGGGTAGATCGGGGCAGTGAGAATACACCTGTTATTCGTAGCATATGGAATGATCTTATTGACTATCTTGAGTCACGAAGTCATGAAGAGAGACTCTCTGAAAACGGGCAAGAATTAGAGAACTGGTATCAAGAAATCTGGGAGATAGTTAATTCCGATACACGCTTGGCTACGCCGGCTCTTGACACTATCGTAGAATATATTTACAGCAATGAGTTTGTTGGGAATATTAATACTGATACTTTTCCGTCTATATTCAATCTGGCACCGGTAACTCTTCAATATCGATTTATAGAATATATTTCCGAAGATTCTCAAGGTATTCAATCTCATAACATTGATACAGTACAACATTATGCAGGGGAAACTTACGGTAATTATGATTCAGATTATGAACCACCTGAGAACCCAAGTCAAGTATTTGATTGGCCTCAAGATGATGAAGCCCATGTGGGAGGCGCAGAACAAGTTGTCATTGATCTTACTGGAGGGGAGACCGATGATGAGACCGATGATGAGACCGATTATGAGACCGATGATGAGACCGATGATGAGACCGATGATGAGACCGATGATGAGACCGATGATGAGACCGATTATGATCCTTTGCCCTCTCTCGAGTCTTGTACAGACGATGAAAGCTATGACACAGAGGCAACAGTTATGGCTGACTTCACCGACGATGATTCCGATTATGATTCGATGCCCGAATTGGTATCAGATCATGAAGACGATGATTATGCACGCGTTGGACAGCGTACTGGAGTGATACGCCCTCGTAGCATTCAGGTTTAGATAACTTTAAATATACAAAAAATGAATAAAAAACTATACTTTTTTATTCATAAATTAATTAGTACATTTTATCCTCCTTATTTCAAACTTATTTCAAACTCTTCTATAGCTTCTTCGTGTTGACTGGGTACAGTGTTATACCATCTCACTATTACTTCTCGATGTTTAGTGGGCAAGCAAATACTATTGGATTTATCAATTCCAGTAATTTCTCCTGCTTTATTGAAAAGTAGTACTTTATCAAGAGGATTTACGTCACCTGAAGCAAAACCTATTTTTATATGGTCAATAATCAGATTAAGAATTGTTCTTGGAAAAGTATAATCTGCTACTTTAGCTTTGTGCTCTTCGATTGAAATTGTTGTTTCACCAACCAATTTGGGAATTTCTCTTCGTGCAATTTTATTTTGTAATTCCCGCCATTCATCGTGAAGTCTGCAAGTAACCAAGGAGTCTGTCATATCGAGAAATTGTGCATTTTTCCTTTTTGCTGCCTTCAAAATATGAACAATATAGTACTCGTATGCTTTTACTGTATGATGGTTATATACTTGCTTATGCAATCTGTACCTTGTGGCAAAGAGTTGGAAAATTTCATACTCTAACTTTTTTGGCCAGGTTATTTGCGCATTTGCATATGACTCGGTATTTACGATCTTACATTGTGTCAAAAGACGGGTCCATTCTCCTCCAAATTTCAAGCCTGTGTGATAACAGTCCCTTTGAATATAATCAATCTTGTCCACATCGATTTGACACTCTTTATTTGCTATAATTTGATATAACCAATTTTTCTTTTTTTCTTCAGGTGGAACAATCATTTCAACAATCAATGTGACTTCTTTTTTCGTGAGATTTAATTTATATTTTGAAACCATATGTTTGAATATTTCACAACCGCGCTCTTCGTGTTCCGGTTCTGAATGATTTCTAACTTGATTATCGTACAAATGACTGAACGGTCCGTGTCCTATGTCATGAATAAGACCGGCTATTCTACAAAGCTCAATTGTTTTTTCTTTATTTATTACTTCCGCATATATTTCTTCTTCTGATACGGTATACAAAGACGCATATTGGATTAAATTTTCAGCCATTATACCTGCAAGATGACTTACACCCAAACTGTGTTCAAAACGTGTATGAGTAGCACTTGGATATACATAATGAACTGCTCCTAGTTGTTTTAAGTCTCGGAGTCTCTGAAACTCCGGAGTATCTATAATGTTTTGCATTAGTGGCGTAATAGTGATGAAACCATGTACAGGGTCATATATTTGTTTGCTCATTATTCTTATTATGGAATGGTTTATCTATATAAGATAAAACATTAATATTATTCAATTTTTTATTAACTTAATCATCTTTTTACTGTTTACTGGATCAATATAAATTTCTTGATTTGCTTTAAAACCCACAGTTTCATCATATTCTCTCCAATATCCCTTTTTCCCGCTAATGGTTTTCCAATTATAATCATTTACATTTTCTACTAATTGAAGTAACGGCATCAATATATCTTCAATAAATACATCTAATGATTTTTGCGAAATAAAAAAACATTTCATGTATGGTGGTTTCGCTATTGTCTCTGCGGTTAAAAATTCTTCTTTGCGTTCTTCTATCATTGCTCTACCCATTAAAACACATTCTTGTATAATTTTAATTTTTTTGCGTTCTCTTATTGTTGTATCTATCCATGTTTTTGAATGATCTGTTTGTAATAATGATGGCTTGAAAATACCCAATCCAATTACAAGTATATCAAATAATCTACCAAAGGTATCTACTCTAGAATAATAGTAATAATTGCATCTCTTGTAAAAAAGTGTTTTTCCTGCATAAAAATTATCATATAGTAGTTTATTCTTCAAAATATTGAATTGTACGCGCATTCTTTTTAAATTTTGTGAGTTATTGTTTATGTCTTTTTATCCAATTTAAATCTCGTTTGAACCTACAATACCCAGCTTCTTTGCAAATGCTTCCCTTTCCTGTACTGAAAATTCCATCTTACGCTTTTCGCGACGCTTGCAATATTCATTGTACTTTTCCGTCCTTTTACCACGTCGGCCTTCCGAAAAGTGATTCCACCTATTCGGAACAATGCTGAAATGTTTGCCATTGCCCAAACCTTGAAAGTTCATTGCCACTCCTGCTGGATCAATGTCAGTTGATGCGATAGGGAAATAGTGGGTCTCGCCTGTCGTTAGCTCTACAATAGAGCTAGTATCGAAAATTTTCTCTGGATAGTATTTGGTATTGATCCACTTCTGATGGTGTTCCCCTCCTTCAATCTGTTGCCATCCATTCTTGTATACAAAGTCCAGAATATCATCAATGAGTTCTTCATTGCGCGCTTTTCACTTCCCGAAGGAGTAATCTTTACTGTCTTACGGCGCTGAGACGAGTAAATCTGATTTCGCGTGAGTCTGGATGACTGAGCTTTCCCGTTTCAAGATAAGATTCCAGATTCCTTTTCTTTGCCCACTCTGATGTACCCACAATATTGCTAGGGTTACGGTCCATAAGAGGATTGGATGGAAGTTCGTGGGCACTCTGCATTAGGGGTTTTCTTTGGTAGCGAGACATAGTGTTTTTGGTTTACGGTTAATGTAAATATAAGAGGTTTGCGGTTGATAATAAATCTTTATTATTATTAACCTAGTTCAATTTTTTGAGCGTTTTTTTCGTTTGCGCTTCCTAGTACGTTTTTTCTTCCTTTTCCTAGTGCCCTTTTTCTTTCGCTTCCTGGTGCGTCTCTTTTTTCTTTTTCCTCCGCCACTCCCCGTTGATGCCGTTGTTGCCTTTGTTGCTGCCTTTGCTGCTGTTGCTGCTGTCGCTGCCTTTGCTGCTGTCGCTGCCTTTGCTGCTGTCGCTGCCTTTGCTGCTGCCTGAGCTATTGCTGCACTCTGCTCTTTCATTGACTTTGCCTCCTCTGTCTGTTTGCATTTTTCTTTATTCGCAGGATTTTCATACACATTAAAACAGAATGGAGATGGTTTCTCTTGCCACGTGCAATATGGAGGTGGGTATACTTCCATGAGATTTTCTGTCTTTGCAAGTGTAGTCAACATTTCCGTATCTAGTTTTTTCTCCATCCATTGGGTTCCCCATTTCTTATCAGCTAAATTTTTTGTTCTTAAATGTATAATTTGATACAGAGTGGGCAAGCTAGGGTAACTTTTTGATGGACGGGCATTTTTAATGGGTGGCATATCGTTTACAGTGGTTCCGGAACCCTCATCATTTTTTGCATCTTTAATCCATTCCCATGTTACCAATTTTCCTTTATTCACTGGATCGTGTTTGATTGAATTTTCTGAACACGGTTCGCATAATTTTATTATTTTTTCATTTTCTATTCTTTTTTTACTACGTTCCGAGGCAGCAGTCGCGCTATCTTTTAATTTATCTTCTTTTGCTTTTGCAACTTTCTCCTTTTTTGCTTTCTCTCTTGCTTTTGCTTCTTCTTCTTCTTTCTTATTTTTTGCTTCTTCTTCTCCTTTCTTCTTTGTTGCTTCTTCTTCTTCTTCTCCTTTCTTATTTTTTGCTTCTTCTTCTCCTTTCTTCTTTGTTGCTTCTTCTTTGAAATACTTTTCCAATCTCAGGGTATTTGTGGGTGCTGGATTTTTTTTATCAATATATGTGTTTTGGATCCAGTCGTCATATGTTTTTGATTCAGTATTTATTTTAATATAATCAACTATTGATTTTTTTTGTTTGTTTAATCGATCTTTCTGTCCTCCTCCCCGATTATTCGCATTCTTCGGATACCACTCAACCATCATAAAAGGAGTGAAATCTTCGCTTGTTAATATAATATTTAGTTCTTCACATATTTCTCTCTTGGCAGTATCTATTGCACTCTTTCTTATTGCTGACGCATTTGAGGTGTCAACTTTTTCACTTTCGGTTTGTTTTCCTGCCAATGGTTTTCCTTTATAGTTAGGTAACATCATATCTGTTTCGTATCTCCCATCCACCTTTGCAACGGTGGTCGTAGTTTTGGCAGTAACTTTGGGTCTTATTTCCGGTTTTATTGTTGTAGTACACGTCTCTATTAAATAGTAATCACCGATAAATTGCTCCTTATTTTCAAGGGACTCGGGTAATATATTTTCTTTCACTGTGTACAGCATTTTTACCCAAACGGCCGATATAACTCTTACTAATTTATCACCTTTTTCTAAAAGTATTGTCTCGTCATCTTGTATCTCCTTAAGCAAATTGCCTACACTTTTTGCACCGTCTTTACCCCACTCTGTTATCTTGATTTTTTTTTCGTTCAAGAATGTTTTTAAATCATCTATATTATTGATTTTACTTTTATTAACTTCTGTATATTCAGTGAGTGCGTCTGCTGGTGTTGTTGTTGTTGTGCCTGTTGGTGTGTCTGGTGATTGTTGTTGTTCTGGTGATTGTTGTTGTTCTGGTGCTGTTGGTGATTGTTGTTGTTCTGGTGGTGCTGTTGACATATATATATATATATTAATGTTATAATATATCTTTATCTTTATACGTAAAGGTATATTAATAATGGTTACACCTTGCGCGAATCGAACGCGCGTCCTCTCCCGTGTAAAGGGAGCGTCATAACCAACTAGACCAAAGGTGCGTAAAAAAAAATCTAAACAATACATAAATGCTTAAAAATTATATTCTATTTTCTTTAATTTTTCTCGCTACAGATTTTATTTATTTACGATCGGTATCTAACTATTTTAATATGCAAGTGAAAGCTATACAAGGTGATAAGATTCAGCTTAAAATGGTTTCTACTATTTTGTGCTACATGTTTTTAACAATGGGTATCTTTTATTTTGCCATTCTAAAGAATATGTCTATTAAGGAATGTGCATTATTGGGTTTATTTGTTTATGGTGTTTATGAGACCACCAATCATGCTATATTCAAAAAATGGTATTATAAAACACTTGTAATGGATACTTTATGGGGAGCTGTGTTGTTTTCTTTGTCCGTCTATCTCTACAGAAAAATGGTACCTTATGTTTAAACTTACTACATATTAAGTATTTATTTATAAAAAATTAGAGTTCATTGTATAACTTATTTCTCCACAATATATATAACATGTTAGAATTATCAATTATTACTTTAACGGTATCTGCCATTATTGTAGATACTGTCGTCGGATATTATCTTTTAATCACTGGAAAAGGGGGAAAATTTGTAAAACAATGGTATAAATTATTCACAATAGGAGCTTATGCTATGGATATTTTGTCTATTATTGTTGGAACATACATAGCAACGAGATTGACCAAAAATATATACAAACAAATTCTTACGGTTATTGCAGTGGGTTTAATACATGATGTTTCCTTTGGAATGTTTTTAAATAGAAAAAAAACCAACAGTCCCGTTTTAAATATCTTTAAAAAATATGCAAATGAATTAGGCAAAACAATATTGTTTGTTGATGCTCTTATGTTAGTTTCAACATTGTTATTGGGATATATGTTGGAAAAAAATTTATCAAAATCTAATATCATATTCTTAGGAATTGTAATTTTATATATAGGCTTGCTAATGGTATATTCATTTTAATCTGTTGAAGATCAAAATGCAAGAAATTACTTAAATAAGTTTTTTAGAAAAGGGTGGATTGGCCAATAAACCTTCTCCGAAACCAAGAAGGAGGCGTGCTATAAGATAAACAAAAATTCCTATTATAAAAGTTCCCACCATGGTAATTCCCATCTTTTGAAATCGAGTAAGACCCTTTGTTTCTTTTCTTATATCCAAATAGTTACGCAATTCAATAGAACACGCTGCGATGATTGCTAATACTGTTGCGTTTAGAATAAAGGCTTTTGCTATTGTAGTTGCTCTTAAATTTATAACTGGTTTAAATGGCATATATAAAATCTAGAGAGATTTTTTTTTACGATACTTTGCATTCAGATTGTATGATCCAATGATCATTTTCTTTTTCAACTTTACCCGAAATCCATTTATCAGTTGTTAAATGTACCGACCCATCTGATGTGGCTGTTGCCCTGCCAAAGATGCCATCTGAGACGCCTAACAGATTTCCTCCTGTGTCATACACCACGTCTCCTTTTTTTACGGCATTATATGCATTCATAATATTCTTGGCCCATGCGATGCGAGGCATTATTAATAAGTATAATAAAATAATATTTATATAATTATTTTATTCAATTTTCTATATGATGGGTGGAGGACAGTAGGGATCGAACCTACACCTTACGCTTGAAGTCGTATTATGCTTCCCTATTACACCATGTCCTCCGAGTTTGTCGGCTGCGGGATTTGAACCCGCGCATGCGAACATACCAGGGCCTAAACCTGGCTCCTTAGACCACTCGGACAAACCGACATAAAAAAATTTTATTCTGCCTACTGTCAGATTTGAACTGACGTGGGGCTTTCGCCCAGAGAATCTTGAATCCTCCCCGATCGGCCTGACTACGGGAAGTAGGCATTAAATGACTTTTAAATTATAAATAGCGAGTCCAGGTTTCGATCCTGGGACCTTCCGGTTATGAGCCGAACACGCTACCTCTGCGCCAACTCGCTTTATATTTGCCTCGTATGTACACCCTTGTTTTGCATATGCTTTCGATATAGATTGCCCAACATATCTGGCCACACAGATCGGATATCCGTGTTATGATCCCATTTATGCAATTCCAAAGGACTGTACTGATCTACATTTATCCGCATTCCTAAGTACATTTGCCCATCCTTGTCTTTGTATCCCAAAGCCGTGAAAGTGTACTGGAAATCCGGCAAATTACTCGGCTTAACTGATATTCTACGGAATCCATACCCCCAAGAATCTTTCTTTTCCAATCCCTCTGTGAGCAAATTTGCAATTTGCTGATTGGTCATTTCGGTTGATTGACTGTTCATCGTTGTAAATGTAATGCTTTATTTAATGGCGTTGATACAATATTTATCTTTATTATTTCCTACTTCAATTTTTTGGACATTTATAATCATATTAATAGTGCCTTCTGTGGGGATCGAACCCACGGCCACGCGCTTAAAAGGCGCGCGCTCTGCCTACTGAGCTAAGAAGGCTCTTAATTTTGTCAAACTTTTTTAAAGTTTATTTTTGTCAAACTTTTTTAAAGTTTATTTTTGTCAAACTTTTTTAAAGTTTATTTTTGTCAAACTTTTTTAAAGTTTAATTTTGTCAAACTTTTTTAAAGTTAACGCTCCGGGCAGGGATTGAACCTGCGACCCCCCGATTAACAGTCGGATGCTCTAACCAACTGAGCTACCAGAGCATTTATCATAATATTTTCTACCCTCCGCATCATACTATACGTAATTTTCTTTAAGTTGTTTAACTTTTCTTTTAATGTACAAAATTTATTGTGTTTTTTTTTCTTTTTTCTTTTTCCATATATTAAGTAATGAGTGCATTATTATATAAATTTAAACAACTATTGAAATGTAAACAGTCTTATTATCATAATTGTTTATCTAGTAATGGTCCTTTTTCTTTGTATAAGGTACAAAGCACTATTAATTACATATGTGATCCTGTCTATGACATTAAACAAAGGAAATTATTAAACACTGGAATAGAAATTAATTCAGTTACGTCATGGAATATACAGGAACTTTTTTGGCACTGTTATAAGGGCGAAAAAATAAATAAAATTTTGAATTATATTTTATCAAGTGAAAGCTGTGTTATTTGTATACAAGAAGCATTTGAAATACCAACACTCGATGCTATAATATTTAACGAAGATATCAAATCTAAATACCCATATTTTTTAACTGGGTCTCTAGCAAATAGATTTATTATAGGAGAAAATTCTGGTCTTCTCGTTTTATCCAAACATCCGATCATTTTTAAACAATTTACCCCTTTTCATAAAACTACGTGGCCAGATGGTTTTGCTTCAAAAGGGGCTTTATATTTTTCAACAGGCGGTTTGAACTTTATTAATACTCATTTGCAATCGGATGATAGAGTCATTGCTTGTTTACAATTAAAACAAATTCTTTCTGAAAATCCTTTTTTAGATAATACTTTTTTGATTGGAGATCTCAATCTCGAATGTCCGCAGATATTTACAAATACACTTATTAATAATACACAAATAACCCATAAAGATACAAAAACAATTTTAGATCATATAATTAATATAAATCAGGATATTGATTTTACCGTTTGTGTAGATAATAATATTATTCAATGTTCTGATCACTATCCTTTAGTAGCGACAATCAATTAAATACCAGATATATAACTGTACTTTTATATAATCGACTTAGCAAAGGAGAAAACTTTTGAAATATTACCGTTTCACTTATCCAAGGAAACATATATTCATGAATCTTATAAAGTACATAAACCAAGTAAACCAACATTTTATATGCATAACTAAATATACAGTATCTCATATTTTCTATAATACCCCATTCTTCTACATAACTGCACATGTCAGTTGTATATCCTTTTAAAAAAAAATTATATGTATCTATAATCCCTTCTAGTACACGTCCGTGAATTGTTTTTTCATTGCTGACATTTAAAATACTTTTAATTTTATCATATCTGGTCAAAGTGACGTACAATGTTTTTCTGTTTTCTTTACAATCTTTAAAAATATAAGGCATTCCTCCATCAATATATTGCCTTTTATTTTTTTCGTAAAATAATTTACCGTTTATTAGGAATGGCATATGACATGATTTGAGTATAGTTTCTATGAGATCTTCTCTTGACTTATATCTATTTTTTAAGATGCACTCTTGTGTATTTATATCAAAAAATCTTATATACAAACGATCTTTCTGGAGAGATTTAAATTTAGTATCAGATAACTCCATTACAAGTTTTCTTAATTGTCGCTCTAAATTATTCAATGTTAATGTTTCGCGAAATCCCTCTTTCATCAATTCATATTCTTCAATATAAATATCTAATTTGTCAATCAAATATAAAAACCCAGCATATCCTCCCACGCTAGCACCTGATATTCTCTTGATTTTAAAATATTTTAATTTTTCCAATTCTTTTATAAGCATTAACCCGCCTATTTCATATGCTCCATTCATGCATCCGCCTTCCAATACTAAATCTAAATCAAATAAAAACTTGTTTTTATCCAGATTTTTTAAAAGAATATTTAGATTTAAATCTTTCAACATTATAGTTTATTTATTTTTTAATTTCACTGCCAATACTTATTCACTCCTTATTAATGCGACTTTCGAAAGTATCCACGAATGTTTCAATTGGAGGTCTTTCTTCCTTGAATAGAAGGACTCGAGTAAGTCTTGGTGTTTGTAAATGGGATGGTTTTCCGAAAGATCCTTCCGGATTGGCGTAGAAGAGGCACCAACATTCCAACTCGTTGTCTCCAAAATTAATCAGCATTCCTTTTGTGTCCTCTGCCCAGTCAGAATTTTGTCGGCGTTCTTCCATATATCTACATATCTGATTAAACTCTTTATCGCAAAGTTTTCCTGTCTGTTTCAATTCCAAAATCATCTTTTTTCTAGGAAGAAGAAGATCTTCTCGTCCGCGAATGTCATGTGGTAGTTGAATATTCTCTCCATTTCGCTTTTTATAATGTAAAAGTCTTGCCATCTCTTGCTGAACAAGTTCACCCATTTCATTTAATTCAGCTTCAAGTGCTGCCTGATAGTGATGCTCCTTTCCTGAAAATGGAAAAGCAGCGTATACATCTATTGATACATTCACTATTCGACATATTAATTCCATATCTTTATTTAATCTTGCTAGTAAACTCTCGTTTTCCACCGCTGGTAATGCATACTTTGAATGTCGCTTTTGTTTTATTTCCTCTGTATGCTCCTTGAATTTTCTGAGTTTAATGCATTCTCCTATTAATCTCATAAGATCATTCGCCGTAATAGCATCTTCTCCATCTGTTCCTAGTCCTTCATGCAGTTTATTTAACTGTTTCGGTGTCAAAGTAATTGCGTCTGCATTATTCGCGGTTTTGATAGTTGCCATATTTGTTTGTGTGATTATTGCTTGTATTAAAGGTGGTATACTGTTTGTTTTATAGTTTATTCTTGTTCAATTTTTCAATAACTAATATTGTTTATTTATAAATGAAAGGGATCGCTGTATTTCAAAATAAATTAAAAGGCTATGTTACATTTATTCAAGATGATTCAAAGAGCATTGTTAAAATTAATGGCAATATTAGTAGTTTATCTCCAGGTAAGCACGGATTTCATGTACATAAGTACGGAAATTTATTGAAAACTGATTGTACAAAATGTGGAGGGCATTTTAATCCCACTAATAAAGTTCACGGTGGTAGAAATGTAACTAATAGTCACGCGGGCGATTTAGGCAACATTACTGCAAATAAAAAGGGTATAGCAAAATTTCATTTCGCTGTTGACAAAATGACACTTTACGGGAAAAATAGTATATTTGGGCGATCGATTGTTGTTCACGCTGATCAAGATGATTTGGGTAAAGGAGGGTTCCCCGATTCTCTTACTACTGGACACGCCGGTGCTAGATTAGATTGCGCCGTTATAGGCATACAGTCTGATTAATTATTTTCTTATGGTGTTATAATTTTCTTGGAACCATTTGTAGGTGATATTTAATCCATCTTGGAGAGATTTAAATTTAAAATTAGGATATAATGTCTGTAATTTTGAATTGCTCACGGTTTTCCTCATACAACCATCGCCTTTTGAAGTATCGAATACTATATCATGATTTTCAATATTCATCGCCCGTGCTAGCGCAAAGATCATTGTTCTAATTTTTAACTCGTCTTTACAACATATAATCGGCTCGGTTGATTTATATTTATTATCCAGAAGGATCTTACAAATTATTTTTGCGAAATCTCCAGCGTACAAAAATTGTCTTAGAGGTCTACCCGTTCCATAGGCAATGTGTTTTTCATCTGTATTGTTCTCTTTATTTCTTAACAGAGTATTATGAAATCGATGCATTAATGCTGGTATCACGTGACCATCTTCCAAGTTAAAATTATCATATTCTCCATATAGATTTACAGGTATTACACAAATATATTCTGTATTATAAGCTTTATTATATTGCCTACATTGCAACTCCAACATCCTTTTTGCAAAAGCATATCCTTCGTTTGATGGATGCGGTGCACCATAATGTATTTGCTTTTCATCCATGGGAAATTCGTATGGGTATTGAGGATAAATACAAGATGACAGGCAGAAAATCCCTCTTTTTATTTTATATTTATGACTCATTTCTAGTATGTTTTCATTTATTTTGATATTATCACTGAACATTTTTATACCGTTATTCATATTCATAAATAATCCTCCAACGCATGCTGCGAGATGAATTATGCAGTCGAATTGCTCATTGCTTGAAAAATAATGCATTACTGATAATCTATTTGTTAAATCACAATCATTTCTAGATAAAAATATGAATTTATTGTCATTTATTATATTTTTTTCTTCGTCGTTTAGTTCATTGTCTTTGTTTCTCGCTTTATCTACTAAGTCACTGATATGTGATCCTACCATTCCCGTACCGCCCGTTACTAATATACGCATTTATATATTATATAAATCTTTGGTTTTATATTCTGGTTTAAATTCTTTCTTTATTTCCTGTTTAATAGTTTTCGGTCCAAGTTTCGCCTTTATAGTTATTATAAGTTGTAAATTCGCCAGTTTTTCCTTCGTAGTTTTCTAATAGGCTTCCCCAGCAGGATCTGTAATTTTGTGAGCCACCATATACAGTTACATTCCATTTTCTTGCTGCTCGCCAGTTAAATTTCCGACCTCCGACAGACTTGTATTTACCAATGTATTGTTCTGGAACACCTTTAGTTATGAGTTTCTGTTTTTCTGATTCTGTAAAGAACTCTATTTCATCCATTGGACCTACTATTCTATACTTTGTAAATCCGTTATCTAAGCCTACGCAAGGCACTCTATCTCCGGAGTAACTTAAGAATAACTTAAGTTTTTTTACTTCCTCTTTCAATGAGTCTTCAATGGATTGTTTCTTTTCTTCATGTTTGACTTTCTCTACTTTTGACTTTTCTGTGAATTGGCGTTTATCTTCATCTGACATTGAACTCCAATCTTCTCTCATTTTTTGGTTATAAAGTTGGTAAGCTGTTAACGGCTTTACCAGTTGTTTGATTTCTTTTTGAGCTTGGGTTTGAAGGTCTACTATACTAGTCATTATGCTTGTTTATTGTGGTTTTGTATTGTAAAACAAATGATAAATTCATTTCAATTTAATATTATATTTATATAAATATGTCATTTAGATCCGCGTTCCGTTATATTTCCTATCGTAAACTTCACGATAGGAAATTACCCAGTGTTTTAGCAAGATTTACCAATAAGGATCCAGAATATATTAGTACTTCAAGTCCTAGAAAAGCAGATCATTGTAGTAAAACTATATTAGAAACCACAGATAGCATTCCGGATGCAAAAAAAATATTTGAATGTTGCGGAGAAAGCAATGTATTAACCGAAAGATGCGATATGTGTCCTTATGATAGATATGATTAGTCAAGATGTACGTATTGTCCCCATGGTTCCTTCTCATCATCCGAAAATTCACACTGAATTGCTCTATTTTGTGTCATTAATTTATTTTTGACTTCATTCGAATCTCGTGATGATGAGAATAATAATTCCATTATTCTATCACATATCCCCTTTTTAACTTCTTCTTTTAATATGATTCTTGATCTTTTTACTGGTGTAAAGTGTGCTATATCCATTTGTGTTATGCGTTAATTATGTAGTTTAATACTTATATGAAAAGTTATAATATATTCAATTTTTCATATAACAGTGTCTTCATGATATCCCATTGGATCATTCGTGATTTCTTTATATATAATTTCTACTTCCCGATCACGTCTTAGTTCTTTTCTTATTTTTAAACAGCAAAAGCAACAACATTTGGAGAGAATATTTCCCATTAATTACTAGATATATTATATTTATTAAACTGCTACTAGTTCCGACTCTGCTTCTACTTTAGACTCCGGTACTTTTAAATATGCTTTGCCACCGTCTTCAACGAACGCCTTTACACTACCCAATTGCATTACATTATCATAATGAGCTTGTAAAGTTGGGTATTGAGACAACACATCGCCCAAGCCAGCCTGGACCATTAAATACGATGTTGAGAATACCGCAATATCACCGGCATGATAATTGTTGCCCGAGAAATAGTTTTTGTCACCTAAAAGTTTTACCAAAGAATTTAATTTTACTGGCAATTTGGTTGCTTTAACCTCTTGCCAAGCTGATCTTTGCGCATCCTCATCACCAGAGTACTTCGCTTTAGCAAATAGGGTAAAAATATCTTCTGCCTGCTCCATCAACATATCTGCCGTCACGTTCTCTTCAAGATTCTCTGGCCAAATATTTGCTAGTTTTGCACAGTATCTCGCAATCGTACGCGACTGGGCAACAACTAAGTCGTTATGATATAGTACGGGTAATTGACCAAAAGGCATTCGATCTTTTGGCTCTGGCCAGGTGTTTGCCGTGTCTGTGTCCCAAATATATTCAACATTTGCTGATCTTAACATTAGCATTGACATCTGGGCTCTGGCATTTAAACCCCAGTAAACAAAACGTGGTTTCTCGTTATTTACAATCGCGCTCATTATAATCTATAGAGTTGATATCTTTTTAAATACAAATAAAAAAGCATGTGCATTGTTTGTGATACTTTTTTAAAGTATTTTTTAAAGTATATGTGCATTATTTGTGATACTTTTTTAAAGTATTTTTTAAAGTATATGTTCAATTATTTGTCTTACTTTTTAAAGTTTAAGAGGATTTGCTGTGGATTTTTTTTGTTTTGAGGCTCGAATGCTCGACGTGAACATTTTTTTGCCACGTCTTTGGAGTTTTACCGGTACATTTGTCCAGGTTTTCATTGATCTTAAAGCAGGAATCATAAGCGATGTATAAATGGTCAGTTCTTTTGAAAAGCACGGGTCTGTTGCCATAATAAGACCCAGGTTATTGATGTTGTAAACACCATCGATTTGCTCCAGTGCTCTTTGAACAAACCTTTTACGAGCGCGACTTTCACAAATGTCTTGCCAATCTTCTTCTCTGTTTGCGAAGATTTTATCTGTCATCTCCTCGTCTCTGTGATGATCCATGTTTGCTTGAACAAGATTTCCATCTACTAATCGTGTAATGTGATTATCAGTTGCCCGTACTCCCGCCGAGCGATCTCTGGTAATGATTGCACCTTCATACTTTTTTGTTCCGCAAATTGTAATGTATGTTGGTGCTATCAGCTCAGAGTTTTGAAATTCGGTTATAGCATCTGAGTAGCATTTCTGCGAGGTCAAAACTTCTCTTACCAAGTAGCCAATGGGCCAATAACCAGCGATGCATCGATAGATGTTTTTGGAAAATGCCATTGCTGGCGAGTCACTGCACTGTCTGGTACGACGATAGTTAATTGATACCGAAAAGCTTCTTGGTTTCATTCCAGTGAGAATTCCAATGTAACCTGCCCAAGTTGTACCGCGGAACACAACACGACCTCTTGATTTGTAAACAACATTGATCGTCAAAGCTTTTAACTCTGGTAAATCCCAGTCCATTGTTCGAATATGAATTGGATGTCTAGGCCCCTGAACTACGACTGATGTGCAAGCAGCAAATGCCTCATATGCCAGTTGAAGCATTAATACTCGCCCTACCTCGATTCCAGTATCTCTCGCAATTCCTTTGAGTTCATTGCAGTAAAGCACTGCATTTGTTTTACAAGCAACTCCTAGAAGTGGAACTAAGACTGATTGGGCTGTTTGACCAAGCATGTCGTCCGCCAATTTTGTGGCCAAGTGGATTTTGTCTTTAAAATCCGGGACAATGTGTGCCCATCTTTCTTCCTCAGGCTTGTCAAGATTGATTGTGTATGTCGGACAGTCGTTTTGAAATAAAGATTTTTGTTTGATACAGCTCATTATTGATTGTATATATAGTTTATGATATGTTAGTACTATATATCTTTTTGTCAAAAAAAAGATTCAATTTTTTGGTAACTACTTATCATTAACCGTGAAAAATTGAATTTATATATATAATGTAGCATGATGGTATTAATATCATTCTATATCAGCAGTATGTCCAAATCACATATATATCACGCCTACTTTTCACAAACAGCAAAAAATAACAGAATGAATCATAAGGAAAGGGTTAGGTCTGAGTCTTTTCAAAATAATAGAGTAGTTCTTTCAAATATTTATCTCTCGCAAGAAGGCAAAGAGGTCGAAATAACTGAAGTATGTCCGGAGAAAAAAGAAAAATTTAACTTTGAGGACATGGAGTATCGCGGTATTGTTGTAAAGTGGACCCGGTCCATTTTCAAGTCCTGATTATGAGTTAACTACTAAACTTTAACATAGACACAGCATTAGCATTTAAGAAAATGGTATAAAATCAACATTAAGTATTTTACTACAATGGAATCAAAAAAATCGGATATTTGCTTGGTAAAGATGAAGAATAAAAGACCGACTATCATTTCAACAGATCTTCCATTTGCAAGACCAGTTCGAAGATGCGAATACTTACGCAATACTTGTCCTTTGATTTGTCAAAATCTAAAACTTAAACTTTTTGATCACCTTTTGCTAGGTGGTGAACATAGTAAAAAAATTTCTCCTGAATTTAGTTCTCCCATGAGTATTAGAACCGATATTAGTGCAGAAGACAAAAAAAACATTGTCCTTACTGATCCCAAGTTTGGTATGTTTAGTTTATTTAAGTATCACATACGACGGGGATATTTAAATCAAGAGTTGAAAAAGTCTAATAAAATTTACTGTTCGCATATTTTTTCTTTGGCATTCGCTTTGCCAATACTTATTTTTATTAGTCAATGGTTGTTGTATATATCTTTAATTGCATATGAAGCTCGCACTTTTGATGGTAATTTCTGTCCCAATACAAGTCCAGTTGAAAATAAGATGATGATGGCTGGTATTGGCATTGTTTATTTTGTACGTAGTTTTTTTATATGGGATAATTTGACCACTAGGATTGGTTTGCAAAAAATGAACCGAGTAGATAATATATCTGCCATTTTAGATACGTTTCAGGAATTTTTATTTACTTTGATGGTTTATGGTGCAAATATTTGGATTATATTTGCCGAAGATGATCTGCAAAATATGATAATGAATTCTCTAGCAATGGAGTTTTTAATGCAACTGGATAATGAATTTGAGGAAATTTATTTTGATAACATGCCAGGCTCAGCAGAAGATATTTATGATAATATTTATGTTACATACGATGAAAATAAAGAACTTATCGAAGCCCGCCACAAAAAATCTCGCTGTTTCCGATGTTTTAGTTATACTTTGGTAATACCTTATAAAATTTTGGTGTTAGCTATATTCATGTTTCCCGCATTTTGTTTTTTCACTGCTATATTGGGTCCTGTGTGCAGGTAATTATTCTTCATAATCTTCCGAGTTCATTTGGTAATGAGGTAATACAAATCTTAAAATGGTAGGAAGTCTTAACCAGATGCTCCCGTTTGTTTTATATGTCATGCAACAAAAATATCGAGACGAGTTTATATTTAATTTAACCAACGGTAGTTTTGCCCATAGCATCCCCCTATTACATTTATTGCAACAACAATAACAAATTTCCATTTATTATATACTAATCAAAATAAGTTTAAATATATAGAGATAGCACTAGATATGTCAATGAATCGCATTTTAGAAAATGAAACCGTGCTATATATTATTGCTAGTTCGGTTGGTGTTGGGATTTGTAGTTGCTGTTTGATTCACCTTTGTAGATTAAAATGGAGAGAAAATCAAAGAAACCGTCAGATTAAACCTCAAGAAACCCTATTTGTTAATCCCCTGCGTATTAAAGAAGAAAAGATTTTGAGGATTATTTAATAATATCTGTTTAATATAATGAATATTCTTAAAGTTAAAATTCCAGTAGGATCGGACGGGTTAGTTAAAAAAAAATTTCTTGTGAACCCTTCGGGGGAAAAGGGTGTTGGATGCGCGGGCGGGTGTATTAAGATAGTATTAGATGATAATATGATGGATCAAATTAGAAGTTTTAAAGCTAGTATGAATAGAGGGTATACTTTTGAATATAGTCGTACTCATTTACCGCACGGTAAAATTCCCGTGGATATAATTCCTGGAAAAACTGATCCATATTTAATCGTCGATAAGTCTGGCGACATTTTTTGGGTTGGAGGGGTAGATCCTACAAAACTTTGGACACCTGGAGGAAATACAAAAGGACAGTATAAAGAAATAAAAAGGAAGGATGGGACCATCAAATCATATAAATTAGACGTACAACTTGGTCAAATAGTATCGCCCGATAGCTACACTGATTTTGATAGAGCCGAAATAGTATCGAACCCGGGAAAATCAGAGGAGGAGGAGGAATGGAGAGGGTACCCTGAAATTCCTTCTAGACAGTCTAGTTTAAAATGGATGCAAAAGGATGATGACGTTGCAAAAAGAATTGGAGAGGAAGAGGATGAGCTTTTTGCAAAAAGAATGGGAGAGAAAGAGGATGAGCTTTTTGCTATAGAACTTCAAAGGAAATTTGATGATATAGATGCTACAGGAAATATACGAATAACTAAAAAGAAAAAAAGGAGACGCAAAAAAAGGGACAAGAAGTCAAAGAGGAAACCCACTAGAAAGAAGCGCGCTAGAAAGAAGCGCGCTAGAAAGAAGCCAAAGAGGAAACCCACTAGAAAGAAGCCAAAGAAGAAGTCTGTTAGAAAGAGAGTGAAGAAGAAGTCCGTTAGAAAGAGAGGGAAGAAGAAAAATTGATTTAAAATAATTTACTGTAGTTAATAAACAACAGTACACTATTTATACAATGGATCCTCAAGAATGGCTCAAAACCAAAATGCCCGTAATGAAAGCGTGTGATGAAAACTGGACAATGGAACGATATGATTTTCCACAGAATGTTCGCGATTGGATTAAAAATAATTGGATTAAAGTGAATGAAAAAGGAGGTGGTACTTATGCCGAACCTAATTATTTTAATGATAAGCGCAATGATCCTCTCCATGCGTGGTATGGAGTGTCTTCTATGGACGAGCCTAGTTAAATAATATATAATAATGTTTAGTAATTTGGGATGACAATGTATAAATACAATGGATCATCGATGTCACTTGGGAATCTTAATCTGTTTGGATGAGGAGGTTGTCGGGTTAGTAGAATTTTAATATTGGCTGTATTGAGTAATTTTTTTCCAAAGGGGTAAAGGAATAAGGATATTGAGCGGTCCGCGTATTTTACTCTTTTCGCAATTTCATCCTTGATTTCAGATATAGATGCGTTCTCTGATACTTCAAATGAGATACTTTTTTTATCTTGAAAGTTATTGTCGTAAAATTCTGGGATCTGTTGATTTCCTGCGTGACGTAATACAATCTTTATTTTTTTTTGGTTTTTTTTGGCTCTCACGCATGCGCGTCTTAGTAAAATTCCACCGATAAAAGATATACAGAATATGGCTGGTAGGGACATTTGTGAGGATTGTAAGTGTATTGCGTTGAATAACATTATTAAGGTATTTTATTTTTCAATTCAATTTTTTGTTTAGCGTGCCATCGTCATTCATGCCCCAAAGAGAAATAGTGACACAGGCGAATCTAGCCGTTACGTGTGCACTGGCCAATCCGCCGTTGCTCCGCCTGAATATCCGCTAGTTTAAGTATTTTAATGCCACGGTCGAAACTACCATATAATGGCAAACGGGAAACCGGTAAGAAAACGAGAAACCGGTAATAAAAAAGGTCTAGTCTATTCGCACCCTTTTTTATTTTTTATAATTATTCTTCATCGTCTGTTTTGAGTTGAGCCTTGGCTTCTTCGGCCAGGTCAATGAAAGGCTTTCTCTCTTCTTCCGACAAAGCTTTCCATGCTGATCCAACTAAACTGGCAAGTTCACCAAAAGTTGCATCTGGATTTTCCTCTTTGATAGACGCTCTATTTTTTTTTGTAAAGAAGGCGTATGCATTTGCAGATCTCTTTACTTTCTTCTTAGGTTTGATTACCTTAACCGTGACAGGTTTGACAGCAATCACGTTTGATTTCGACAAAGCTCTATCGGGGAACAACGCTAGGAACTCCTGAAATTGGTTTTTTTGAAATTCAAAGAATTGTTTTGTTTGGTTTTCTTGAAACGATTTGAATTGAGTGTGAATATCCATTGTTTGATTTAAATATAGGTGGTTTTATACTATTGTTAATAAGTATTAAACTGCTTCAATTTTTTTTCTATTTTCTATTTATAATGAGAAAGGGTCCTGAAGAATCCGCAACTAGCTTTTCCATAGGATTTAAAAAAAAAGGCAATGATGGTAATATTTGGAGCATTGTAAAAAATAAAAATGGTGTAAAACGTTGGAAAAAAACACACAAAAAAAGAAAGAAAAAAAACAAAACGAGAAAAATATTTAAAAGTAAACTAAAAAATGTCGGTCATGAAAAAAAAATTACTGTTAAGATATTGAAATCATTTAAAAAAAAATACGGCGTAACAACTACTGGTAATAAAAAAGAAATGGCTGAAGGTTTATGGACTGTACATGGAGGTTCAATGAGTGATGATGATTTACTATTGATTATCCCTTTGCTTTCAAAAAGAGATAGAAAAGAAGCCGAAAAATTATTATCGAAACGCATAACTGAACCAGTAATTAATTATAAAGGTATGTGGATGCCACAACCAAAACCACTAAGAAAAATGTCTCGTAAGGAGATGATAAAACATTTACGTCATTTTAGAAACGTATGGGAAAGAGAAACAACCAGAAATCAAGATTTAAGCGATGAACGATTGGACGAAGAATCGGATAAAGATTTACGTGGATTATTGAAATTTTATTTTAGTAATGAAGCAAAACAAATAGCGGGTGATTGGCTAAGATAAAATTATTAATAGAAAAGGTCTAGTCTATTCGCACCCTTTTTTATTTTTTATGTTTTTCTTCATTTTACATCATGTTATATTTAGTTTGATGAAATACCGTGTTTAGTTATAATAGCCTCCAGTTCCACGATACGCTCGTTTTGTTTTTTTAATATTTCTAGTATAACTTCAAACCTTGGTGCGGTCATCAGGTTTGTTTGTTGCAGTTCGAATCTTCCTCTATACTTGCCGTCTTTGCTTTTGTATGTTTTGATAGCTTCATTTTGTTTTTCATTTAAATTTTGTAATGTTTGAAGAGTTAACTGTTGTTTCCTTTTTCTTTCTTCTTCTTGTTTAATTTTCTCAGCCAAAGTAGTCTGTTGTTTTTGGAGAATTGTCATTTGTTCATTTAGAGAGAGAGAAGCCATTTTAAGGTTTGTAATAGGTGTTTTTATAGTATTGTTAATAAGTATTAAAACTGCTTCAATTTTTATACTTATTAATAGAAAAAATATAGTTCCCATATCGGGGATCGAACCCGAATCCCCCGCGTGAAAGGCGAGTATCCTTACCAATTAGACTATATGGGATGGTGCCGTCTGTGGGGATTGAACCCACGACCACGCGCTTAAAAGGCGCGCGCTCTACCAAACTGAGCTAAGACGGCTTTGTAGTGTACCTTGCTGATTAAGTACAGTATTCCTATCTGGTCTCTACGCCTGCTTCAATTTTCTAAAATTGGGTTACGAGGTAAAATTGCATTGATATAATACAGTAAACATGATGACTGTATTATAATTTAAAGCTATCTATAGTGCCTTTTTTTAAGTTAATGGAGAGATTAACTATCACATTTCATAAGCTATTTGTTGCACTGTATCATCTAGCTTTTTCTCTCCAAATCAATAAAAAAGTATGTACAAGAGAGGATATATTCATATACTACCGTGCAATCGTCTTTATTATTCATTAAAACTATACTGGTAGTACATTCATTAGAGGGGTTATTTATTTGTTTTTAGCCTAATTATTTACTTCATTAAATCATTAAGCTTATTGTCTCGCGGGCCGAGATGGGTCTTATTTACGCTAGGAATATGGTGAGTTGACCTTCGAGGTCTGCGATTTCTTCTTCGAGATCGGTGATGTCTCCCTGGGAGGCCCAGGATCCATCAAACTTTTCCTTCTCTGAGGCGAGCTCCTTATGGCACGTCTCGAGTTGAAGACGAATTGCGTCAAGCTGTTCATCTGATCTCTTTTGAACAAGAGCTTGCGAGGGCTTGATTGTACCTTCGCTCTTGACTGCCTTTGATGGTCCTGAAGCCCAAGCTCCAGTTGTCACCTTCTTGGGCTGAGTGATAGGAACGTGGTCCTCTTCATCTGACTCCGTGTCAGATGGGATCTCGAAGCGGTTCACAGCTGGGCGGGCGTTGGAGCGCTTCATTGGTTGGCGCTGAGCGCTCCTTCCTTGGCTTGCAACCCATTCCCCGGCGGTGATGGCTTGACGGCGATCTTCCGCTTGACGGCGATTGACCTGTTGCCGGTGACCATTCTTAGCTCTCAGCTTCGGACAGATGGCTTCGCCTGAGCGATGCTTCATCCAGTGACCATCTTCCTTGCAGTAGGCGCAGTTAGGCTTGCGCTGTTGCTGAACTCTGCGACGAGGGCGGTAAGTGTTGCTGGTAGACATGTTAATTTAAGTTCTTGATTGAATTTGGTAAGTTATTTGTTGGGTGGAATGTCTTTCCCTCTGTGCCAAAAAACTACTTCAATTTTTTGATAACCCTCGCATCTAGGTTTCAACAACTATCCATTGTTCATACAAGTTATATGGTAGTATCTATAACTTACAATTAAAGGCAAACGGGAAACCGGTAAGAAAACGAGATACCGCCTACAATCGCCCATTGCTCACTCTTCATTATCTACTACTTTCTCTCCAAATAAAAAATATGTACAGGGGATTAGGGGTTTTTTTATTTGTTTTTGTTTTTTATATTAGGTGGCTAAGATATTAGTTCCCTCTTAGCATATGGGAGTTTGTATATACAATTATTCTTCGAATGAAAGCTCCTGGATTTCACCAGTGGTTTCATCGTAGGCTCCGATGCACTCGCCTTCCTGGTCGAATAGGACCGCTGGGAAATCCATACGCTTTAGTCACGTAGTACTCAGTAGCATCGATCTCTACCTTGGGAGTATATGCGTCTAGGACGATATCCTCCTCTTCTTTATCGTCTTCACCTTCTTCAGCGATCGTCGCTTGAAGCTGTTCAACTGCTTCCATAGTAAGCTCAGGTTTCAAATCAGCTTTCTTTTCATCCTCAACGGCTTTGGCTTTCAAGAGCTTTTTGGCTTCAGCTTCGGCTTTCTTGGCTTGCTTTTTCTCCTCGGCTTCTTTGGCTTTCAAGAGCTTTTTCGCTTCAGCTTCAGCTTTCTTGGCAAGCTTTTTTTCCTCAGCTTCTTTGGCTTTCAAGAGCTTTTTCGCTTCAGCTTCTTGGGCTTTCAAGAGCTTTTTAGCCTCAGCTTCTTGAGCTTTCAAGAGCTTTTTGGCTTCAGCTTCAGCTTTCTTGGCTAGCTTTTTGGCTTCAGCTTCGGCTTTCTTAGCCAATTTATTGGCTTCAGCTTCGGCTTTCTTAGCCAATTTCTTGGCTTCAGCTTCGGCTTTCTTGGCTTCAGCTTCTTGTGCCTTTTGTTCATCGGTCTTTTTGGCCTTTTTGGCTTTTTTGACCTTTTTCACTCTGACGACCTTTTTGACAGAACTTTCGGAGGTTACGCTGAGAACATCATCGGCTGCTTCGGCTACGAGCTTGGCGATCTGGTCATCCATTGTCATTTCCTCGGAGGTTTTGACTTTAGCGGGGCGACCCTTTTTACCGACTTTTTTCTTAGGTTTGGTGCTAGCAGGGCGACCTGTCTTTTTCACCTTAACCGCCAGTTGATCTTCTGGGATTGTCCAGCCGTAGGCTGTTGCAACCTCTTGGGCTCGAGCAACATCCCACCCTTCTTTCTTAGCTACATTGGCGTAGCAGGTGGTGAGTTTTCCCTTAGGATCGCGGTACTCAAGCAAAGCGCCTGTAAGACGATCGCTGATATCGCCATACTGAGGTTTACCTGAAGCGCTATTCAAAGCCGATTTTTGGCAGGTCTTGCAGTATTTGCAATCGGTTAAGGGACCATTCGTACATTGAGTGTGAAGACCTTTGTTGAATCGAATGCCTTGACACCAGCTTGATTCTACTGTTCCGCAGAATGGAAGTGTCATTTCGGGTTTTGAGCGAATCGCTACGCTTGAAGCTTTTCCGCTACTTTTCTGCCCGGCTCGTACTTTCTTCATGGCAACTGATCGTTTGCTTGCGATTGATACGCTGTCGAAGTCGAACATTCGAATCGCGGTTTCAATGTCGCACGTCAGTGCTCCTTCTGAGTGAAGTTGATTGATTACTTGTCTAGCAAACTCGACTGATGCCAAACGCATTCCATTCTCTACTGCAGCACTCATTACGATTTGTAAACTCATCTTTTTATTATTACTTGTTGATTACTTGTTATTAATATTTGGGGGTTTTTTATATCTCTCTCATATTGCCAAAATATCACTTCAATTTTCTCAAATATTCTACTACTCATACTCCTTCTCCTTTAACGCACTTTTTTAAAAAAAAGTATCCAAAAAACTTCAACACACATTTAAACTTAAAGTTATTTTTAATATACTTATAAATGGATTTCTATATGTATAGGTTAAATTGCGCTGGCTGGTTAGGGAGCTATAGTGATATCAAACATATTGTAGTTTCTAGGAATACTGACGAGAGTATGGTTGTTTCACAGGCTAAAAAAATTTCAGAAGATGCAAACGGTGGAGGGACCTGCGATATACAACTTTTACAAAAGTATCATATGATGATTGAACCAAAAAAGAGTTATCCGGCATTAACAGGACTTACTTTTCACGGATCTTCGATATCCGCAGTCTCAGTAAATAAAAATGAAAAAGGTAGTTTTTTAGATAATCAATAAACGACAGTTGTTCATTTCTTATTGACTTTAGTTTTTGGGTTCAGTCTCGGAATCTGTTTTATTCGAGACTTTACTTCGTTCGACGCACTGTCGAAGTCGCTTTGTCACTTCAATGATATGATTATATCTTTCAATCATATCATCTGCAAGAGAGGTAATGACCGCCTTATGCCGACAGGTGGCCCTAATAACCCAAATAGAACCGTCTTGTTCGGCGGGTCCGTGTCCAGGAGGATACAGATCCAGCTTTGTATCACGATATTTTTCAGCCATGACAGTAAGCTGAGTCTTGCCAACATACGTTCTGACAAGCGCTTGATGAATCGGAAGATCAAATGTAAAGGTGGTCTTTCCTTTTTTTTTGTTGTTATTATTAGTGCAACATTTACAGAGAGTAGGAGATGACATATCACTAAATATGAATAAGTTGAATGGGTGGCGTTGTTGAAGTCATCATTTATAGTTTTTTTTAGTTCAATTTTTTATTTGTTTGATTTTTACCCGAGTATCTTTGTCGATAAAATGTTTTGTGATATTCCATAATCTTGAAAATAATTTTGAACTAGAATAAATATACATTATTTCTAGAGTATCTTCAAATGTGGTAGTTAAGATATGTGTTATTTTTTTAGTGAATGATAAGGAAAAATGTTTTAATGTACAACCGTTTAAATAAATATGCGCATATGATGTTTTTTTATTATAAGTTTTTGATATTTTCAAAGATTCGTTAACTACATTCATAGTATGTTGTATAAATAGATCACGCCCTTCTTTTGAAATCTTACTAGGGATAATTTCTTTTAAAATAAAGACAACATGACCATATTGATTTTTATCTATACTATAGATATTTTTATCATATAGTTCTTGAGTATTATTGTATTCCATATATTAAAATGGGAAAGTTTCAAAAGATATTTTTACGTATTACTAAATTGATTTAAAATTTTCAATTACTTTAATAAGAAAGAAACATGATTATAAGAATTGCACGACATTTCAACACTAAAAGAGCTCTTAAATCAACATCGCTTGGACGATGGAGTGGAATTTTACAAGAAGATTCTGATCACAAAAATATAGAAAACATCATTGAAAAAAATATCTTTTCGGGAAATCATGATCATTGCGGTAGTGAAATATGCGCACTTCCTCCGAAATCAAAGCAGAGTATAAATACGGTAAAAATTGATTTTACAGTATACGCAAACGATCCTCACTGGCCATTCCTTTTATAATTTAATATAATGATGTTATATATGATAAGTTCTAAAAATAAAAATATTCTATATGGAATTACAATTATAATGGATATTATTTTTGTATATACATATTTAAATTATAATTTGACTTTTATTGATAAAACCTTCATTATGGTACTGTTAATATCTCATATATTATTTATTTTATCATTGGTTTTTTATAATAAAAAATTAATAGATTTGTTACATGTTGTGGTATTTATGAGTTTGACATTTAGTATTTTTATAAATAATAAAAATTTACTAATGATATCTATGGGATTATTATTATTCATACAATATGCTTGGATATTTTGGGGGAAATGTATATTGTTAGAAGATAATGAAAAATCGTGGGGTTTTGGAAAAGAATTAGAGGTTTTTACATTAATACTAAGTGTTGCAATTTCATTTAAATTGGGTTATAGAACCAAATGATGTTTTTAAAAAATTGATTTTATTTTTTGACTTTTTCTATAAAATTAATAATGTCAAAAAATAAGAAAAGCGAGTTAAAACAAGCAAAACTATTTGATTTCAAAAACGAACAAACTATGATTAGTGCAATGAAAAAAGAGAGAATGTCCTTAACATGTGCTCCTGGTGGGGAGAATCATGCTGGTATGGAGATTATAGGCCGAATGCCGGTTAAGGGCGAGGGCTTTACTGCGCGTGATATTGAAGGATTGGGTAATTATTTCGTTGAGTCTGAATTTGGTGAGGTATGGATCAATGAGAATGGAAATGAACCCGTTGAAGTTTTAGACCTTAACAGTTTAAGTGGTGAAATTAAAATAGGAGAGTTTGCTCTGAATGATCAAGCCCGCGTTTTACTTTTAAGGAATTGGGTACAAAATACATTTGAGCCTACTACGGTTGATGATATATATAGCGAATTGATAGCGGATGCGTGGGATGCAGAGTATTTGGATAAAAATAAATATAGGACTGAAATTGTAGATGGAGTCGAAACTAAGGTGCGGGGAAAAAGGATGAATAAGCGTGCTAGAAGAAATCTATGTTATGTTGCTGGTAGAGAACAAGAACCTGATGTATGGCAGGGAAAAGGTAGAATCGTAGACCTTAAAAAGAAAACAGTATTGAATCAATCTGTAGATAGGCTTAGGGGCATGATTAAGGAAGGATTGTTGTCTTTTGATAGCAAAACGAAGGTAGAAATTAATGTAGTTGAGGGCAACAGGTATTATGACCTTAAAAATACTGGAATTGGATTTCATGGTGATACAGAGCGAGTAGTTGTGATATGTATTAGTATTGGATGTGATAATTATCCTATGAGATGGCAGTGGTTTAAGGATAGTATGCCTGTAGGAAAACCTATAGATATATCTCTGAATTGTGGAGATGTGTATATTATGAGTGAAAAAGCTGTAGGAGCAGATTGGAAACTTAGCAGTCTTTATACCTTAAGACACTCAGCCGGCGCTGAAAAATATAGAACCCTTAAAAAGTGGGAGAATAGGAGAGGAGCATATGAAGCTAGGCTTAAAGAACGAGCGGATAGGCTTGTTGCCAAGAAGAAAGCTAAGGCAGAAAAGCTAAATTTTAAGGTGAAAGTAGATAAGAAGCCAATAAAACTTAAGTGTAAGAAAAAAAAAGTTATAGTTAAGTCAAAAATTGAGAAAAATGATAGAGCGAATAAACGAAAGACTACCAAAAATGGAAAACTTAAAGCGGTTGTGTAAATAAGTTGCGAAATAGTTGTAAATAGTTGTAAAATGAAGACAGGAGATAGCTTTTTTTATTATTAATTAAAAATAACGGAATATATGATTATATGATACAATATATTTTGTATACAATATGCGGTACATATTATTGCACATTTATATGCATGTTTACTTATGATTTATGCAGAGAATATTATGAAGAACGTGTGCAGAGAATGAATGAATATAGGGAACTTCAGCAGAGAGGACCATCCATCCAACTGGATATGATTAACGAGAGTGATTATGCGACGCAAAGAAGTGCAAGACTAGAAACAATATTTGAAGAAGGCTGGAGGTTTGATGTGTAATTCGTTGGTATTATAATATAGTTTTAAACATGTATTATAATGGAAGAACAAACCGAAATGCGTGAAATAGTAAAAGAGATTCCGATATTAAATTTAAGACGCAGTAATATTGGTATATCAAATTACATCAAAAGTAATAAACCGTTTTTGATATGTAAAATATCGGAGGAATGTGGAGGATTGGCAATAAGTAAATATTATAACGAACTACCAAAAAATATTGCATTACATGAAATCCTATCATTTGTAAGAAACAAGGCAGGTATATATAGTAATAATCCGAAAGATTATAATGATTATGCTGGTTTATATTACGATATAGTTAAGAGTTCATCTGCTATTGCTTATCTCCCTCCAAATATATCTCAATTAAGAACTTTTGCCGAGCTTAATTTTTATAATAATTTAAAAAACATACCGCCTATACATCACGAATCTTTAGAACCCTATTATGCTAGAATGGACAATTTAATTCCATGGTCGCATCAGTTATTGGGCAAGAAAGTTCTTATAATCCATCCTTTTACAGATTCATTCAAAACACAAATCAAAAACAAATTTAAAATTTACCCCAAACATCCAATATTTTTAGAAGGACAGGAATTTGTTTTTTATAAATCATATAACACGGCAGGAAAAAACCATATTCATAAAGATTGGAAAGAGACGTTTCAACGTATGTGTTCTGAAATATCAAAGTTGGATTTTGATATTGCATTAATTGGTTGCGGAGGTTATGGTGTTCCTCTGGCTGGATTTATTTATAATAAGTTAAAAAAACAGGCAATTCAAATTGGAGGAGGTCTACAACTGTTATTTGGTGTTATGGGAAAAAGATGGGAAAATACGGAAATGTGGGAAACTATTATACGCGAACAAGAATGTAAGTTTATAAAACCGAGCGGTGATGAAATTTTAATTAAAAAACATCTCGTAAATGACGGATGTTACTGGTAATTAAACTTTTATCTCTATGGCTTCTTTTATATCTACCGTCTGCGATATAGTTTTTTTAATACTTTCTGTATTTTTAATTTGAGCACGTGAAGTTTCTCCGCCCATTAAACTTTGTACCATTTTTTGCCATTCCATATACTGTAAATTATTATTAAGATAATTAGGATGGCTATCCTCCCATTGTTTAAGTTCAAGAATTTGCTTTTTTGTAATTTCTTGAATACTATTATTAATTTTGACATTTTGACTATCCTTTTCCCAACTATCCTTTTCTTTTATATAAAATTGCATCCTTTTTTTATCAGAACAGTGTATTGGTCTTTGCGTTGCTTTCATATCTGTCAAGTTTTTGGTAAAAATATTACTTATACCCTTTACATATCCATGTTCATTCGTGTATTCCAGATCTTCTAAAGATATTTTTATACTGTCTATAAAGTCTTCGAGATTCATGGCTTCTTTGCAATGTTCATTTAAAAATACATTAATCGATATTTTATTGTTATTATTGTTGCCTAACCGAGGAATCATTTCATTTTGCGAATTAACCAATTTTTCAATTAATTCTCCTTGTTGCGCGAGCGTCTTGGTAAGACTCATTAATGTGTCGCTCATTTGATCATCTCCCTTCATAGATGGTGTGGCGACTTTTGGCGACTTTTTTCTTTTGCGTTTCAACAAAAATGCCTTGGTGGGTTTACAGGGTTTCTTTTGGTGCCTAGATAACCCACTTCTATATTTGTATCCTTTTCCACAATTTAAACATTTAAATTTCAACACGGTGTTATCATTTTTGTTATCATTTGTTACCATTTTTTTGTTGTTATGTTTAGCAGTTGATAGATGTTTATTATAATCGTATTTATTCCTAGATGTATAGTCACATCTTTTGCAATAAAATTTATTTGTGTTTTTTTGCGACATGGTAACCTTTCTTATATAATGATAACAAAAAATCGCCTAAATGGTTTTTTATTTAAGTTTTTTTATATGTAGGTAAATTTTATAAGTACTTGTTCGACAAAGACTTACAACATTCATTTGGCGACTTTTGGCGACTTTTTGTCCTGTGTTTTCAACAAAATCGCCGTTGTATGATGGATAACAGTTTGGTTCCTTAGCATTTCCCTATGCGTAATTTTATGATGGTTTTGTTGATTCTGTCACTCGATCAACTGAAAGTTACCATTGTTACCATTTTTTTGTTACCATTTTTACTATGTAGTGTATTTTTGAAAATAGAAGACAAAATATACTACCTATATTGAAGGTGTTCATTTTAAAGAAAATTAATTTGGCGACTTTTGGCGACTTTTTGTTACCATTTTGATTTTTGCGTTTTTTGGCATTTTGGGCGGTTTTTGTTGATTTTTTTTTCTTTGTAGGTACCGTTTTAAGCCACTTTTCATTTTGACTATTTAGAAGTATGAAGGGTGATGTAAAATGTGTAAAATATTTTTAAAAGGAAAGTGGTCATGAGTCAATTTTGGACATTTTTAAAATGTCCATTTTTCGATTTTTTGAGAATCCTTTTTTGATTTTTTTACATTATTTTACACTTTTATAAGAAATATGAGAATTATTTACTTTTAGCTACATGAGCGTAGGCCTTAAGAGTAGATACTACTGCATCTAAAACGCTATCATGGTGTACATATGGTATATTGAACTCTTTACATGTTTTTTCAACTATAGGTTGAATTGTTGGAAAGTGTATATGTGAAATTGTTGGAAAAAGATGGTGCTCAATCTGATAGTTGATTCCACCAAATAAGTTACCTATCCATGGATTACCTGTTGCAAAATTTCCAGAATGTCTTACTTGTATTTCACCCCAATCCACGTCTTCAATATTAGTCAAATGATTGCACATAGTTTCATATGTATCGTGATCGGGCATTATACACACTGAATATGTAACATTTGCAACTATAGCATATGTCATAAATACTAAAATACTATTGCCGTATAAAAAAGAGAAAATGATAAATGATTTAATAAACGTTTCAAATAATGAAATTTTGTATAACTCTGATAATTTCATTCTATAAACAAATCCTCGTGGTATCCATATAAGATTATACAAAATTCCTTGACCAATAAACATTCCAGGAAATATACTTGTAGAAAATAATGCAACTGTTTTAGGATATAATTTAGACACCCTCCAATATTTGTTTTCAGATTCTCTTTCAGATTTTCTGATATAGGGTTTAAAATGTATTACATCTGGATCTTTATTATTATCCCCTGTAAAAGCGTGATGTCTAAAAACATGATGTTTCATCCACAATTGAGAATCCCAAAATGCCAATGCATTCCAGATATCGGTGCAAAAATTATTGATGTATTTATTTTTGGATATCGCAGAGTGTGATCCATCATGCATTACGCAAAATCCAAACTGCAATATCATATGACCAGCAAATGCTGCAAAAAACATGCGGTATACAATATTATAATTTCCATAAAATGCGTATATAAATGACATCAAAAATAAAGTTCCTTGAATTATTGATTTGATAGCCCATTTAAAATTACCTTTATAATTATTTTTTAATTTATCTTTTACTCTATTTTGAATTGTTCGATAAAATCCATCATTTTTTAATGAAATCGATGAGGGGGTACATACACCAATTTGATATTTTTCCATTATTTTCTCAATTTTTTTCATGTCACACATAACGTGATTACTTTCAAAACTCGCAGTTAGATCATCAGAACCCTTACACGCAGTTAAAATATTTTTACCACCTGGGTGTTTGTTTATAAAAAGCGTTAGATCATATACTTTACCTCGTATATTCCACATATACATATATGTTGTTATAATACTGTTAAATGATAATTAATAATTATTTGGATTTTGCGAATAGATTTAAATAAATCTTAAACCATATATCAAAGTATTGACGGTCGTCAGTGGTATATGTAGATTTGAAATGTTCTATATTTACAGGTGAATGATTTTCTGGATCCAGAATAATTCGGGAAGGAAATCCATTAGATTTGTTCTTCAGAATCTGTAGATAATGAAGAGGTACGTTTGTTCTTTCCTTAATATAATTTGTTACATCGGACCAAAGCAATGGTTTATTATCCGTATAGTTCCATACGTGGACACCATGAGCGCGATGGAGGTATGGGAAATTGTCAAATATGATCTGCATTATGGTGTTATTAGTAGTTGTGCATAGTTAGAGTTTTTTTATTTATTTCAATTTAAATAAATAAAACTATAAAATCTTATATGGACAAACAGGTTATTAAATTTTTAAAGAAATGTAAAATACAATTTAATGTTGAGGATCAATTGGATGGACAGCTTATACCTAGAGAGATTTTACTTTCAAAAGATGTATATAATGAAGTAAAAGAAGAAATAGTAGAGTTAAAAAAGAAATTCAGTAGTTCTAGTTTAACATCTCTCCAAAAAACCGCTGAAAGTGGACAAAAATGGCCTCTATTAAATTTAGTACGACAGGTATTAAAAACTTGCAACTATCAGATGAAACCTATAAGAAAATCTGATGGGTATAAAAAAGATGGTAAAAAGAAATATAAACGATTTTTTTTGATAGGCAAATATACATCAACTAAAAATACTATAGTTCCTCAAGTAGACCCGTCGGCAAATCCGATTTTAGTCCTAGTTGAGTAATTTATATTGTCAAACGTTTCGGTAGTCGAAGCTGCGTAAATTACTAGGGCTAAATTTATAATAATCAAAATTATCCATACCAATGTAATGGGGTCTGTTGTAAAATAAGATATATTTGGACACGTTGTCATATATATATTATTTATATAATTAGTTGAAATCTGCAGCGACAACTTCTCGCTTATCGTCAGCATCTGCGGATTTATCATCAGCATCTGTTGATTCGACAGAATCGCCTTCGCCCGTGTGTTGCTTATTGTATTCATTGGTCCAATATTTTGACCATGTTTGTCTAGGATCTGATTTTTTGTCGGTCGGTGCATCACCTTCTAAAGCTTCTTTTAACACCTCTTTGCCAGTTTTTTTTAGATCCACTGTATTTTTTTCGTTAACTTGTAGTGTTATGTTTTCACCACTAACTATTTTAGTTATATAGTTAGACACTGTATCAGAAATAGATTCTGACGATGCATCATTTATATCGCTGGATTCATTACTATCATTTTTGACCTCAACAATATCAGTCTTATCTGGTTCCTCGTTACTATATTGCGAGTAACCATAATATGCTAAAATACTACCAATAGCGCTTAATCCTACTAAAGCAGCTGCTTTTCCTCGATTATCCATTTTATACTTAATCATTTTATTTTATTTTTATATCCATTACTTATTTAATCCAATATATAATTTATATGTCCAAAATAAGCTCATAGGATATAAAAAACCAAAACCTATCTTAAGAAACAAAAGATGATCATCTGTAAATCCGTCTGATTGATCAAATGCGAACATGAAAGGTGTTAAAAAAACTCTACCTATTAGAAACCCATAAAACTGATAAAACTTTACTTTTTTAATTAATTTGGGATTTGCTTTGGCTTTGATAAGTAAATAGTTGAAACAATTTGGAATATTGGAAGATTCTGCGAAAAACAATGACCATGGAATTAAAATGTTTGACGGTACTGAATACATAACACAAGTAATTACGTGATGACCAATTATGGGGATATTTAGTTTACCATTTTTTCTACTAATAACGTGTACTAGATCTGAAATAAAGTATCCCGTAGATACTTGTAAACAAAAGGCATAATTTTCGGGAGTATAAAAAAGTAGTGTATATCCCGAACAAGTAGTGCTTATACAAGCGTGCATTAAACTTGGAATATTTTGACTAATTATTTCGGATACATTGCCTTTTTTTAATAAAAAATATACAACTCTAAAAAATAAAAATGAAAGTACGGTATATATAGAAAATAAATGATTCATTTTAACACTATTTACCAAGCCATTTTTAAGTGAGTTTTATAAAGTATCGGGTTTAAATATATGTAAAATTGAAATAAAAAAAAATATCAATAAAAAAATAGTAATATGTCAAAAATACTAGAATTCATGCCTGAACAACCAAAAGAAAGCAAAATAGCATATCGCACCTGTTTCAGTAGTCTTAGTTACTATGGATACAAGCTAGATATTTTAAAAAGTGGATTGCAAAAATATTTAAGAAGGAGGGAAGAAGAAAAAATGTTGTGGTGTTTGGGAGAAATATATTTATTTAAAGTGTATGCAAATTCCGAACAAGAAAAAAAAGCTACAAGAGGTATAATCACAAATCTAATTAATAGGATAATAGTTATGTTAGATGAAGAATTGCTGTTTATTGAATGGGATAAATATTTGATAATTTATAATTTGATTGAAAAGTTCGAGAAAGAGGAAAGAAATGATTTTGTAAGTTTAATAAAAATATGTAAAATTTTGTGCAATAGTAGGTTATTGCGACGCAATAGTGATATTAATGCATATTTCAATTTTGAAATGCGTAAAGCAGATAGTAAAAAACCTGAGATTTTGGAAGAAAGGGAAGAGGGAGAAGATGTCGATAATTGGCATTTTCGAAATTTTAAGGCATATTTCGAGAAGGGTGACATAAATTGCTTTTATTGGATGTATAAAATTTATATAGCTAGAAGAGAGGGCGATAAACGTCGATTTAAAAGGAAAGAAAATATTTATATGGTATGGGAATTCTTATTAAAGATCGGATTTGGTAACCCACTTCTAACTAAGTGTTTGAATTATAGATTGAAAGAGTTCTTTAATAAGAGTAAAAAGGAACGAGGTATATTCCTAACTTCTGCAATTGATTTATGTTTGGAAAAAAATAATATTACATGGTCGGCGGATGCGTTGAAAAACGAACCTGATGTAAATGTAGAAGATGTTGAAAATCTGTTTCGAAATAGAGAGAAGTTGGTATTTGATAGTTATGTAATAGATATGCATACTAGCTTGGGTAGAAAAATGGGAAAAAATGCGATAAATTTCATGGAAGAAGGGTCTTATGTAAAAGATGAAGATCAGGAATTTTTGGAAAGGGAGTGGCGCGAGACATATAATAATGGAAAATTGGAAAGTTATGCAAAAAAATTAGCAGAAAAGAAAGCAAAGGCCATGAAAAAGGCCGAAAAAGAAAAAATGAAAGAGGCGAAAAAGGCGGAAAAAGTTAAAAAAGCTAAAAAGAAAACTGTAAAAATAGTTAAAAGCGGTGAACAAAAAGAAGAGCCAAAAAAAGGAAAAACAGATAGAGAAAAGATTCGCGCTGCAAAATATAAAAGAATAAAAAAAATGAGAGGAAAGGTCAATTTTGATGATCTGGAAAAAAATTTAAAATTTGTAGATGGATTAAATATTCAAAAAGAAAAACTTATATTATGTAGTGATACGACTTGTGGAAATAAAGTCATGTGTTTTGAATATGAGGGGAAAATTTGGAAAGAAAGTAGAAAAAGTATGTTTTATAATAGAGATTATTGTGTTATAGATGAGTGTAAAGAATTATTTGGACTGAGAAAAATAGGGATGGAAAGAGTTTTGAGTAATTTTAGAATAGAAAAAATAGATAAAAGTAAAAAAAGTTGGAAAGATAATTGGCATAAAGTGATTATTGGAGAAGATGAGGAAAATGTGGTTTATTGTGTGATGAATAAAATCACGCATTGTAATTGGAAGATTCCGATGGAAATAGGTAATATAAAGCATTCATTAGTTTATGGCGTGGAAAATGGTGGAAATATAGGACAGAATAGAGCGTTGTTTAAAGAATTTGTTAAAATTGGAGTGTATCGTGGTATATTTAGATGTAGTGATTTTAATTGTAGAAATGTATTAGTTGGATTGGAAGATCAGTTTTCACCGCAGTATTTGGTAAGTATAGATGAAGGAGATATAGGTAAAAGATTGGATATTTTGGGCGGAAGAGAAAAATGGCTAGTTGATGGATTAAACGCGGATAAAAAGATTATTAGTGAAATTATCTATGAATTAACATTATCAATGGAAATGGAATATATTTTAAATAAAATGAAAGAGTATAAATTTAGTAATGAGTTATGCGTTGAAGTACTAAATAATTGGAAAAATTTGAAAAAAGACTTGGAAGCAGAAGGTATTTTGTTTGATTAATAGTAGCTGTAAAAAATTTTATATTAAAATTTATTTCTATTAATATTATTTAAAAGTATAAAACTAACATTATTCATATGGGAAACAAACATTCAAGAAAAGCAGAAAGAAAGAAAAAAATTATTAGGGCGACATCTCCTGGACCGATGATATCGCGAAGATATGATCTTGATATGTCAAAGGTTAAAGTAGTACATAAAGATCATAATGGATTTGAAAGTACGCCAAAATTTTCTCATGTATATAAGGGTGTTCCAGGAGGATGGTATGTTTAAAGATCTTCTACGAACAAATCATTGGTCAAAATATATTTTGTTGGATATTTGCCAGGTTGAATAATAAACCAATTTATCTCATTCGTACCGCTACAAGGCCCTGTAACCCAATGTGTTATATACCCTGTAACAGAGTCGCCATCAACGGTAGTCACTGTTATATCTTGTTTTAATTTACGAGCATCGGCTTTCACGTCATCGTTGCATGTATCATCCTCCCACCATTTACTATTTTTATTATCAATATCTGAATTGTGACTCATTTTACAAAATCGAGCACCTTTGCTTTGCATGACTCGAATTAATCTTTGTTCAATGTTTACATTGAACGCGCTGTTTTTAGTTGTCCAAGAATTCATAATAAGGATTGTGTATACTTAAATACTATATAACATATCAAACAAATTCAATTTTTTGTACTTAATGACTGTAATATAGTATTTAAAAAATAAATAATATAAATTTACAATGAGTAAACGATATCATTGTGAATTCCGAGATTGTAAATGCAATAAATATATTTTACATTGTAATAATTTATGTTATGTATGTCAACATTCAAAGATATGGCATTCTAAAAAGTGCAAACCGCCTACAGACGAATATTTATCATTTTATTCAACGCGCGAATCTGCTAGACAACCTACATATAGTTATGTATGTCCTCTCCAAATAGCGGTATTTATACCAGAAGCCGAAGCAGTACCAGTAGTAGAAAATGTAAATTATTGTCAAAATATAGATTTATTACCGATATAAGATTATTGATAATTATTTAATATAACAGGCCTATATAATAATAAAATGTTTATATCCGAACCATGTAAATTATCCAGCATTTTATTATTATGTAACGTACCGTATACAATATATGTAAGAAATTATACTATTTTATGGACACAAATACCAGTAGGAGTTACAAGTATACTACTGCATCATAATATTTACAGAAAAATAAGACTAACTGATAATGTGTTTGCAAATCTCGCGCTATTGCAACATTCATATCATTCTTATCTTTTTGGAAATCGTCTATCTAACTTTTTTTATTTGTTAACTCCTATGATATTTGTTATAAGTAAAATTTTATTATATAAAAAAAAACATTATTATTCACAGGTTATACACGCTTTTATGCATTTTGCTTTATGTATAGCAACGATATCTTTAAATATATCTGTTAGCAATCAGAGCATTTCTCAATCCGCTCTGTCTTCCATGTAGAAATGGATCTTATTTTAATATTTTTATCAACGGAGTTAATCAATTCGACTTTGCCTCCATTAAACATTGTTTTCACAACAGTCCAGATATTTTCATGTTGTTTCAATTCTTGATGCCCATCATCAAATACAGTAATCTTTACTTGATACATTTTATATTAATAATATTATATTTTTAATTCGATATAATATTATATTTAATCTACTTCAGATATTTCTATATTTTCAGCGGGTTCTTCTTGAGGCATTCCACCAGGCATTCCACCAGGCATTCCACCAGGCATTCCACCGGGCATTCCCCCGGGCATTCCACCTTGAGCAGGCATTGATTGCTGATAAATCTTAGTCATAATGGGTGCCAATACAGCTTCAACTTCCTTATATTTTGTATCATATACATCTTTTAATTCATCTTGGTTTTCACCTAGCCATTTAATTGTATCATCAACCGTTTGTGTAACAGTATTTCTATCTTCTTCTTGGATTTTATCTTTAAGTTTTTCGTCATTAGTCGAATTTTTAACCGAATAGCAATAATTCTCTAATTTGCTTTTGGATTCAATTCTAGCAGCATTCATTTCATCCTCCTCTTTAAATTTTTCAGCTTCTACAACCATGCGTTCAACTTCCTCTTTACTAAGTCGTCCTTTATCATTTGTTATGGTGATTTTGTTTTCTTTTCCAGTGCTTTTTTCCACAGATGAAACGGTCAATATACCATTTGCATCTATATCATAGGTAACCTCAATTTGAGGAACACCTCTAGGCATTGGCGGAATACCATCCAACTGAAATTTACCTAGAAGATTATTATCTTTTGTAAAGCGCCTTTCTCCCTCAAATACTTGAATAAGTACACCTGGTTGATTATCTGCGTAGGTAGAAAATGTCTGACTTTTCCTGGTAGGCACTGTTGTATTGCGATTAATTAGATTAGTCATTATACCACCAGCCGTCTCAATTCCAAGTGAAAGTGGCGTAACGTCCAATAAAAGTAGATCGTCGATCTTATCAGATTTAACGCCAGATAATATAGCAGCTTGCACAGTTGCACCATATGCTACTGCCTCGTCTGGATTAATATTTTTACAAAGCTCTTTATTATTAAAATATGCGCTTAGCATTTCTTGAACCTTAGGTATACGAGTTGATCCACCAACCATAACAATTTTGTCAACTGAATTCTTACTTACTTTGGCATCTCTTAAGACCTTTTCAACGGGCTCCATACATTTACGAAAGTAATCCATATTCATTTCCTCAAATCTAGCTCGTGTAATAGTTGAACTGAAATCTTTGCCATCAACAAGCGAATCTATTTCGATGTAAGCCTGAGTAGAAGTAGAAAGAGTTCTCTTTGCCCTTTCACAAGAAGTACGTAATCTTCGCAGTGCCCTTTTGTTGGTTGTAATATCAACACGAAGTTTTCTTTGTATTTCCTTAGTAAAAAAGTCAACCATTCTATTATCAAAATCCTCTCCTCCAAGATGAGTATTTCCCGCTGTAGCCATAACTTCAAAAATACCATCATCAATATTCAGCAAAGATACGTCAAATGTACCTCCTCCCAAATCGAAAATAAGCACACTTTGTTCAGTTTTTGAATCCAAATCTAACCCGTATGCGATTGCTGCAGCTGTTGGTTCATTAATAATTCTCAATACATTTAATCCGGCAATAGCTCCAGCATCCTTTGTGGCTTGTCTTTGAGCATCATTGAAATATGCCGGAACGGTAATTACTGCTGAATCAACCTTTTCTCCCAGATAATTCTCAGAAACCTGTTTCATTTTCGAGAGTATCATGGCTGAAACCTCTTCTGGTTTCATTTCTTTTAATTCTTTTTTATATTGAACACTAATGAATGGTTTATCATTTGAGTCCGGCGAAACTTGGAAAGACCAATGTTTAATATCATTTTGAATCTGTTGGTCAGAAAATTTGCGACCAATCAATCGTTTTGCATCAAAAATTGTATTTTCTGGGTTCATGGATATTTGATTTTTTGCAGCATTGCCCACTAATCTTTCAGTGTCGGTAAATGCAACATATGATGGTGTTGTTCTATTTCCCTGATCGTTCGCAATAATTTCTACGTTATTATTTTTCCAACATCCCACACAAGAGTATGTCGTACCTAGGTCAATTCCTATAGCTATTGGCATTTTATTAATATTGTTCAAATTTTCTTAAATCATTATAATAAATTATATGTGGATCTATCAAAATGAATTTTTAAAATATATTAAAAGTTACAATATAATTATTGTATAATGGAGGGAAGCAAAGAAGAAAAGAGTGCAAAAGAAGGGTTCGATAGGAATGTAAAACGATTAACAGAACAAGTGAAAGAAACATATCAACGTGCGTTTTTTGATTTATTGGAAGAAAAGGTAGCATCTGATCCACCTGATTATGATTGGATTGTTCGTTTATATACGGAAATTAAAGTTAAATTAACATCGATATTAAAAAAAGGAAGTACGTTTAGAAATGAAATTGAGGAGGGAATGGATGTAGAATTATTTGATCAGATGATTCGACATAAAGCATTTGATGCAAAAAATTTGTATAACTTGATATGTTTTACTTTTGATGTTTGTAAAAAACTCGGATCAGCTGGGAGAGATAAAGAGACTGATCAAAAAATGCAGGAAATTATAGATTTAGTAAATTCGGGAAATGGAACATTCGCAACAATAGTTCCTTTGTATATCAAAAACATTAACTTTTGCATTGATCGCATGTATGAAGATTTGCGGGGTGTATCCCAAATTCTCAAGAAATAAAATGACACTATTATATATATGCCACGCAGACAAGGAAGAACTAGGAATTATACAAAAAAACGTCATTCTCATAGACCTCGCAATAAAAAAAAACAAACGCGTAAAAATAGATTTAATATCAGTACACCGTTTGATGCAGTTGCGGAAGTAAGAGCGCAACAGACACATAATAAGCATATGAAACAAATAAAAGTTTCTACAAATCCGTTTGCGAGAACCGCAAATAAAAAATACGGAATAGATACGGCTACAATAACTGGCACGGAAATTTCAAAGATAGCCGATAGATTACAAAGAAAGAGAGATCGACGTAGAAGGAGAGGTAAATCTGAACTAATGTTTCTCGAGCGAGAACTGAAAAATTACCAAAAGAGTAATTTTTTAGAAGAAATGGGTAAATTAAGACCTCCTCACTGGAATAAAAAGGCTTGGGACGATGAACTAGAAGAGGTAATGAATACCAAAATGATTACTCCAAGAAGTGATAGAGAAAGCATGCGTTCAACGATGATGCCCGATCTAACCCCCATAACGGAAGTAAATATCACGGAAGTAGAAGAGGAAGATGTACCAGTTATGAATTTAAGTAAAGCATTTGCACGAAGAAAATTTATTAGAAAAAAACGCGATGATAAGGGAGAAGGAAATAAAACAAAAAGAAAGAAGAAGAGGAAAAAGAAGAAACAGACCCAAAGAAGAAAGAGGAGAAATAAGAAAAGAGGCAAAAAATAAAAACTATATTCAAATTATATTTTTTATTTTTTTTTGTTGCGACGTTTAGTTTGTTTACGTTTATATTTGCGTTTACGTTTATACCTAGTACCCTTTCCTGAGTTTTCTGGCGAAGTCGTTTGTCTAACTCCTGGTGCAAATGGTTTGGCAAGAGATTTTTTTATAGTTCGTTTTCCTTTTAAGCGTATACTTTTATTTCTGGATCTTAAATCACCCAATCCATCAACTAAATCATTATATTCATCAATTAAATCATTATCTTTATTTACCATTTCAACTAATTTAATTTTAAGATCAGTATATTTTTTAATCAAAGCATTCCAATCGGGATCATCTTCTTTTTGAAACCCTAACCTGCTACTAATATTATCAACCATATATAAAATATGTTCTGTGGATTCGATCTCTTTTTTAATATTTTTAATATTTCTACGGAGCGATTTACTTTGTTTATCTATGGAGTTCATGTATTTTAGAGTTGCCCCACGCATTCCTTTATATGACATATAATATATGTCTTTATTTTTTTCCAATATATTTTCCTGTATGAGCACAATAAAACCAAAAAGACGACAAAAATAAAAGAAGAGCGCTTGTGATATAAGCGATAGTTCTAGGATGAGCGGTTTCAGTGAATTTACCACCGCCATATGACGCGAGGGCAACTATAACCATCAAAATTAGCCCTAATCTAACATTAACTTGTTTATGTTTATAATATGTATAAACCGCGCCTATTGATAATGGAGGTAATACAGCGAATAGTGTAGTTCCTATAGCTACTTTATAACTTTCTACCATTTTTAATAAAGTCAACAGGGGTACTATAATAGGAGCAGAAGTTAACCCTAAAGCACCTGATGCAGACCCTGATATAACACCTACTAATAAAACTTGTAAAATGCTGTAATGATGCATATATATATATATATATATGCATGTTTTAAAAAATTTTGAAAAATTGAAATTAAAATTTGGAAAAATGTTAATAGAAACCAATATCATACTATACTAGAAATGAGCGCACTAGCTACTACAACCGAAAAACAAGTGAATATTTCCCTGGCCCTTAAAGAGGCATTCACCTCGCTACGAGATAAGGGTTATATGAGGCTTAACCTTATTGAGATGGGAATTCTTAAGGAATCTGAAGTCACGGAAATGCAAGAAATTTGCATGAGCGAATACTACAAATTCTTTACAGATAAAGGCATCGATCCTGCCACGATACAAATCGATCTTAATAGCGAAATGAAATCGAACCCTTATTTCAAACAGCCTAAGGACAGCGAGATGTTTAAGGCAATGTACGGTCAGAAAACAAAAGACGGTCGTGAATATATTAATACCAGAGCGCCTGCCAATGCTATGAACTGTGGCATGGGTTCTGCTACTAGCCAGAAAAGCACCTATTATCATCCTAGACTCAACGAGTTACGAGAAAAATTAAGGCCTCTAATGACTGCCCTGTACCAAAGCCCGGTAAAAAGGCACCTCACTCGCTTCGGTATAAAGCTACCGCCTGCTAAGGACATGCAACTGCATACAGATATGAGCTATATCGCTGAGAATCGAGATGGGGTCACAAAAATGCGCGAATCAGACGATCCGGTATCATATTACCCTTACAATCCTGATGGAAATTTTCATAGACTGCAATTTATCTTAGGCCTAAATAACAGCGACGCAGGCTGGTACGGCTACGAAGGGGCTCATCAAAAATACGCTGAAATAGGTGATGGGCTCAACTGGCCTGGTAAGACGAAGACTATCCAGAAAATCCCTATCAAACTCATGAAAACCCTAGGTCTAAAACGGGTAGACATTCCA
>PVMK01154468.1_pt1 | contig 75656 bp, 65 predicted proteins | sample 1853481 | NCBI WGS metagenome assembly PVMK01 (sample SAMN08533507, study PRJNA380276) | Marine sediment metagenome, whole genome shotgun sequencing project.
CGCCCGCGCCTTTTCACTTGACTCAAAAACCTGAATCTCTTATGTTTATGCTTCAACAATAATTATCCTTTAAAAACATTTAGTTAGCGCAAACAACCTGTTGTTGGAATGCATACAATAAGCAACTGTTATCATGACCATTAGACGCATCCTCATTTTCGCACCCATACTTCTCATTATGGTCTTGCTGCAGTCGTATTTCTGGGTGCCGACCTACGAACAGCAAACAAGGGGCAATCCTGCGCGTCTTGCCGAATACATTGCCGGATCCATCGGTGATGCCAGCCTCCTTAATCCAATTCTTTCAGCGGACTCTGCCAGCAGCAGCATCCAGAATCTTGTATTCGAGGGTCTTATTGACCGGGATGAGCAATTGCGTTTTAGAGGACGGCTGGCCAAATCCTGGGAGATTTTTGAAGAAGCTTTTTTTTATGTCAACCCATCAGCATCCATACCCGGTCTGGGCAACGCGGACCCTCAAACCATAGCGGGCTTTGTCAGAGACGCGCAAAAAAGAAGTCATGCAACAAATCCGGGACTTAAAGATTCTCTAAAACGCATCACTGAAATTTCCGTGCTCCCTCCCAGAACCTTTTCGGTGACCCGGCCCTTCAAAGATTCCAATTCCGACACACAGGAAAAAATAGAAATCCGTGTTGCAGCACCCGCTAGAATCAAACTGGTTCTCAACAGCGTTGACCAGGATCTTTTTCAAAATCTGTCACACCTTCTGGGCAAAGATTACTTTGAGTCCTTTCACGGCAAAGACTACTTGAGCACGCCGTCCCAGCACGGCAAAGAAAATTTTGCGGTATACGCCGAGGAACTGTTGCCGGCCACGGAACACAATCCGATTCTGCTGTTTCACCTGCGGCCCGGGGTAAAGTTTCATGACGGCCATATGGTCGAAGCCGATGATGTCAAATTTACGTACGACGCCATCATGAATCCCAAAAATCTTTCCCCTCGCATTTCAGATTACGAGCCGGTCAAAACAGTTCAAGTTGTTGACCCGCTGACCGTTAAAATTATATACAAAAGACTCTATTCTCCGGCCATTGGAACCTGGGGCATGGGAATTCTTCCCGAACACCTGCTGAATTCAAAAGCACTTGAAAAAGAAGCCCTGGGTCTGGGAAAAGACCCGAAAACTTTTTCCATGCGCAAGAGTACCTTCAACCGGCGCCCCATCGGATGCGGATCTTTCAAATTCCGTGAGTGGAAGTCGGACCAGTACATCACCTTGGATCGTTTTGACGACTACTGGGAAGGACCGCCAAATTATCAACGTTTTGTCTTTCGGATTATTCCCGATCTTTTGACCCAGGAAATGGAATTTTATGCCGGCACCATCGACAGCTATAGTGTTCAACCCCATCAGGTGAAACGCCTGGGAAAAGATCCTAAATTTCAAAGCTTTTCCGGCACCGCTTTCGGCTATACGTATATCGGTTACAACATGAGACGAAAACCCTTTGATGATCCCCGTGTACGAAGGGCTTTAGGAATGGCCATCGATGTAGACAAGATCATCAAATACGTGCTTTATGGACAGGGAGAACCAATCACGGGCCCTTTTGTCAAACAGACCGATTATTATAACCACAACATCGATCCCCTTCCTTATGATCCCAAAGGTGCTTTAAAGCTTTTAGCGGCGGCCGGTTGGCAACGGAATAAGGATGGATGGCTTGAAAAAAACGGCCAACGATTTGAATTCACGCTCATCGCCAACAGCGGAAACGATCTTCGAAAAGCCATACTGGCCATTGCCCAGAATGCATGGAAACAGATCGGCATCGATGTCCGGACCGATCTTTTGGAGTGGTCTGTTTTTATACAGGAACGGGTGAACAAAGCTGATTTTGATGCCTTGGTTTTGGGGTGGCAAATGGGAATCGAACCCGATCTATATCAGATATGGCATTCGAGCCAGACAAATCCATATCAGCTTAATTTTGTCAATTTTAAAAACAAAGAGGCCGACGATCTCATCATCAAGATACGGCAGGAGTACAATCATAACCGACAGGTTGAATATTCCCACAGGCTTCATGAAATTATTGCTAAAGAACAGCCGTATACATTCCTTTATGTTGGAAAATGGACTGCTGTTTTAGACAAGCGTATCGCCATAAAAAATGTCGATGACGCTGGAAATATGCGGTATGAAAAAATAAAATCCACCAAGACCGGCGATTATATGTTTTATTTCAACAAATGGATAAAGCTACCAAAAGCACCGAACTTTATGGATGAAGGATAGACCATGTTATCATTTATCGGACGAAGTTTTATACAAAAAATTATTACCCTCTTTTTTGTCTCCATCGTTTCTTTTTTGATTATTCATCTTGCGCCGGGAGAACCGAGCCAGGTCGATCCCATGAATCCAAAATTTACACCCGAAGTCGTGGAACGCTTCCGCAAAGAATTTCATCTGGATAAGCCGCTTTATGTCCAGTATGTCTATTTTTATCAGGATCTGTTTACCGGAAAAACCGTATCATGGAAAGACAATCAACCGGTCCTTAAAAAAATTTGGGAACGATTTCTAAACAGCCTCCCCCTTTTTATTGTGGGAACGCTCATAACCTGGACCCTTTCTTTCCCGATCGGCATCAGATCAGCCATTTTTAGAGAAGGCGCATTTGATCGCACCGCCACATTTTTATCTTACCTGCTGATTTCCATACCCGGCTTCTTCTTTGCTTACATTCTAATAATTTTTGTGGTGACCCGTTTACATGTACCGGTTATCGGCATGGAAACCTTCGGGATTGGAGATGCTTCCATCCCTTATATATTGATGGACAGGATCTGGCACATGCTCCTTCCCTCGGTCCTGGGTGCAACCGGAGGCATTGCAGTCCTTTCCAGATATGTTCGAAGTCAGATGCTGGAAGTGGAAGGTCAGGACTACATTCGAACCGCCCGGGCCAAGGGCCTTCCCCCGGAACAGGTCCACTATAAACATGCACTCCGAAATGCGCTTTTGCCGTTCGTAACCATGTTCGGTCTGATTTTACCCGGTTTGATCGGGGGCTCGGTCATCATCGAATCCATCTTTTCCTGGCCCGGCATGGGGCGTATGGCCTATGAAGCGATTCTATCCAGGGATTACCCGATTATCCTGACGGTTAATTTTGTTTCAGCCGTATTGGTGCTGGCCGGTACTTTTATATCGGACCTTCTTTATCTAATTGTCGATCCGAGGATACGCCTGTAATGAGTCTGAATGAAACAACTGTTTTCAAAGATTTTCATGTTGAGGCACCGCTGCCGCCGAAGCGGACAAGGCTTCAGGAATTCTGGCTTCTGTTCAGACAAAACCGGCTTGCCATTGTTGGGTTGCTCATTTTCATCCTGTTCTTTTGCTGCGCAATCACGGGTCTTTTCCTGACCTCGGGATCTAAGCCTATTTTCGATTCATCTTTAATCCGTCTCGAGGAAAAGTTGCGACCCCCTTTTTCAAAACCCAATCTCAACTTACTGGAACAAGACCGAGTTCCAACCTTGGGTTTCTATCTCATGGGAACCGATGATCTGGGAAGAGATGTTTTTGCGAGAATGCTTCAAGGGGCATGGGTCTCGCTGACCATCGGTTTTGTTGCCGTCGGGATATCGGTGCTCATCGGTATCTTCATGGGCGGAATTGCAGGCTATTTTGGACAAAATTACATTAAAATCAACCACATTCTATTGATGTTATTTTTAGTTTCAGGAACAGGACTGGTAATTTTCGATGTTATCCTCTTCGGCGCAGCACTTTTATTGCTCTGTACGGTATACATCGTTTATTCTATCTTGACCCGGCACAGATCCAAGAAAAAAGCACATCCAACATGGCGGGCAATGTTTCACATCAATGCGATCTCCGTGGACGCTCTGATCATGAGAATCGTGGATATTATGCTCTGCTTTCCGAGCTTTTTTCTGATTTTAACGGTGGTGGCGATTCTCCCTGCAAGTATATACAATATTATGATCGTCATCGGATTAACCAGTTGGATGGGAACGACGAGATTTGTCCGGGCTGAATTTCTCTCACTGAGGGAACAGGACTTTGTGGCGGCGGCAAAAGCGCTGGGCATCGGTAATTTCAGGATCATCTTTCGGCACATGATGCCCAATGCCGTCGCGCCGGTGCTTGTCTCTGCCACCATCGGCATCGCTTCCGCCATTTTGACAGAGGCCGGCTTGAGCTTTCTCGGGTTCGGAGTACCCCCGCCGTATGCCACCTGGGGCAATATCCTTTCAGACGGTAAAAACTTCATTTTTGATGCCCCCTGGCTAACCTTCATACCGGGGATTACTATATTAATCGTGGTGCTCTCTTTCAACCTTTTTGGGGAAGGTCTCAGGGATGGACTGAACCCGAAACTCAGGGAAAGACATTGAGCGGTCGATGGAAAATCGAAGATTGATAAATGACCTGTGACAAGCAACCCATGGCAGATGACAACAGACTGATTTCCATACGAGATTTAAAAGTATATTTTCGAAGTGCCGACACATGTGCCCGTGCCGTGGACGGGGTCAGTTTCGAGGTCCGGAAAAAAGAGACGGTTTGTATTGTGGGTGAATCCGGATGCGGAAAAACAGTCTCTGCCCTCAGCATCCTCGGCCTCGTTACAACACCGCCCGGAGAAATCGTAAACGGCCAAATCATGTTCGCAGGACGAAATCTTCTGGAACTCAATGAAATAGAGATGCAAAAGATCCGGGGAAACCATATTGCCATGGTTTTTCAAGAACCTCTGACATCGTTGAATCCGGTCTTTACCATCGGAGACCAAATCTCCGAAGCCGTCAGTATCCATAAAAAGATAGGGGCCGGAGCGCTTCATGAAAAATGTATTCGGCTCTTGAAGAACGTGGGAATTCCCTCTCCTGAACAACGACTTGAAGACTATCCCCATCAGCTCAGCGGCGGTCAGAGACAACGGGTTATGATCGCAATGTCTCTGGCGTGTGATCCGGACCTGATTATTGCAGATGAGCCGACCACCGCCCTTGATGTCACGGTCCAGGCTCAGATTCTCGAACTTTTCGGGTCTATTCAGAAAAAACGATCCATGTCGATTTTATATATTACCCATGATCTCGGCGTGGTGGCAACCATCGCCGACCGTGTTTATGTCATGTATTCAGGCATCATTGCGGAGCAGGGAAATACGGAACAAATCTTTCGTAATTCCCGACATCCGTATACCCAGGGACTTCTTGCATCTCTTCCCAGCCTTTCGAAGCGGGGCAAAAGACTTTACAGCATCCCCGGCACGGTACCAAACCCGGCGTATAAGCCTGCAGGGTGCCCCTTTCATCCAAGGTGTCCCTATAAAGTGCCGACCTGCTATACGGAATATCCTAAAATGTGCGACTACGGCCAAGGGCATCTGGCCCGCTGTCCGGTACTGTTTCAAAATAAACGTCATCATACATAGATGAAATCAAAAAATAAAAACAATCACATCATTCTTTGCGTTAAGGATTTGAAAAAATATTTTCCCATTCGCAGAGGTTTTTTACAAAAAATCTCCGGGTGGGTGAACGCTGTGGACGGCGTCAGTTTTGAAATCGAACAGGGAAAAACCATGGGCCTGGTGGGTGAAAGCGGCTGTGGAAAAACAACCGTCGCCCGACTGATTCTGAAACTTTTGGAGCTTGATGAAGGAAGAATTATTTACCAGGGACTCGATATCAGTGGATTTTCCGAAAAAGAGATGAAACCGTACCGAAAAGAGATGCAGATTGTTTTTCAGGACCCCTTCGGATCACTGAATCCCCGAATGACTGTTGGCCAGTCTGTGGAAGAGGGGTTACGGATTCTTGGCATCAAAAACTACAGTATGCGCAAAGCACGCCTTGAAAAACTCATGGAAATGGTGGGCATGTCCCCGGGGAGCACAGATCGGTATCCCCATGAATTCAGCGGGGGGCAACGCCAGCGTATCGGCATTGCCCGAGCCTTGAGTGTGGAGCCTTCCCTGATCATATGCGATGAACCCATATCGGCCCTGGACGTCTCTATCCAGGCTCAGATTATTAACCTATTAAAGGACTTGCAGGATCAACTGGGCTTGAGCTATCTTTTCATCTCCCATGACCTTAATGTTGTGGGCTATCTGTGCGACACCATCGCTGTTATGTACAAGGGACAGGTCATGGAGTATGCATCTGCCGAAGAAATTTTTGACAATCCGCATCACCCCTATACCCGGTCGTTACTCTCTGCGATTCCCGATTCCGCGCCGGGAAAAAAATTGGAGATCAAGCTTCCGAAAGATGATATTCCCGATTCCTCGGAAGCGCCCAGAGAATGTAAATACCGATCTATGTGTTCCATTGAAGCGCCCCGCTGCCGGAAAGAGAAGATTCTTTTCGAAAAAGTTGGGGAAGGACATTTTGTCAGATGCTGGAAAGCGACGAAAACATAAAGCACCTCGCCGTAAACGGGCATAGTTTGTGCCCGTCCAGAAACGGTCTTTTTGCCCGATCTCTGGGTTATGCTCAAAATTTTATCCCTAGAATATCAACTATATTCCTACGGTAAATTTTTTGTGCATGCCTTGATCTTGAAAAAAAATCCTCGTTTCCGGACGGACACTAGTTAGGAATCCAAACAAGATTGTCACAAGGAGGATAAATCGTGGAACCTGTATTGCTGGAAAAGGACGGGCCCATCGCATGGCTTATACTAAATCGTCCGGAAAAGCGGAATGCACTCTCTCTGGAATTAATGGGCGACATGCTCCATAAACTTAACACTGTCGCAGAGGATCAGGATGTCCGTGTAGTGGTCATCAAGGGAAACGGCCCGACGTTCTGCGCAGGGCATGACCTTGGAGAAATGGTGGGACCGGATTTGGATGTCCGGCATTTTAACAATTTGTTTTCGGTATGCGCTGAAATGATGCAAACGATTCAAAAACTGCCCCAGCCCGTTATTGCTCAGGTTCACGGCATCGCAACGGCAGCAGGGTGTCAGCTGGTTGCAACCTGCGATCTCGCCATTGCAGAAACCGGTGCTCGATTCGCCACACCGGGGGTCAAAATAGGCCTTTTTTGTTCCACCCCGGCAGTACCACTGGTTCGGATTATTGGAAAACGAAGAGCTATGGAAATGCTGTTGACCGGGCGTTTTATCTCGGCTGAGGAGGCCGAAAGGTTCGGGCTGATCAACAAGATCGTCCCCCCGGAGAACCTCACCGAAAAGACCCGAATCCTGGCAATGGAAATCGCTCAATACAGTCGGTACACCCTCGCTTTTGGAAAAGACACTTTTTACAAGCAGGTCGATCTTGATATGGGATCTGCTTACGATTATGCAACCCATGCAATTGCTATAAACTGCGTTGATAAAGATGCCCAGGAAGGAATGCTGGCGTTTCTTGAAAAGCGGAAGGCCAAGTGGAAAATTCGGCATTAATAAAGGGAGCAGTCAAACACCGGCTCCCTTTGATATAATAAAAAAATTCTAGCGTTTTGAGAACTGGAAACGGGCCCGTGCACCCTTCTGACCGTATTTCTTTCTTTCCTTAACCCTTGAATCACGTCGAACAAAACCTGCTCTTTTCAGCGCCGTCCTTAAATCAGGATTAACCAGTAAAAGCGCCTTGGTGATGCCGTGCCGGATTGCACCGGCCTGTCCTGAAATACCACCACCGGAAACTTTGGCTTTTATGTCAAATGAGCCGAGGGTATTCGTCAGAACAAGTGGCTCCTTCACAGTTATTTTTACCGACTCAACCTTAAAATAATCATCCATCGGCAGGTCATTCACGGTAATATCACCGCTTCCGGGTTTTAACCAGGTCCTGGCTACGGCACTTTTCCGTTTACCAGTCGCATAATAGACGTTTTCTTTCTCCATACCATTCCCCAATAATTAAGAACACTTATTATAGGTTAAATTTCGAAAATTTCAGGATGCTGGGCCTCATGCGGGTGCTTATCAGACGAATATACTTTTAATTTTTTAAAAAGTTTTTTCCCCAGTCTATTCTTTGGCAGCATTCCCTTAACGGCAAAACGAATCAGATCTTCAGGTCTTTTTTCCATCAGTTTCTTGGCCGTAATGGTCTTCAGCCCGCCAATGTAACCGCTGTGCCGGTAATAGTTTTTTTTATCCCATTTTCTCCCGGTCAGCACAATCTTCTCCGCATTAACAACAATCACCCAGTCTCCGGTATCAGCATGCGGGGTAAAAAGGGGATTGTGCTTCCCCCGCAAGCGAGCCGCAATAGAACTGGCAAGTCTTCCCAAAACCGCACCTTCAGCATCGACCAGACACCATTTGCCTGGGTTGTCCTCATTTTTTGCGCTATATGTATATTTTTTCACTGAATTCTCTCCTTCAAATAAAAACCTCACACATTTAAATAAAATTTACCCCTGTGTCAAGAAAAAAACACCAACTGAGTCAATAATTGACACTAAATATGATTTCTAATATAAACAAATTATTAAATCCCTTGGCGATTTTATATGCCGCCCGCTTTCAAAGGGACTCAAAAATCACCCACCGGAAAATTTGGAAATGGTTTACAGACAATGGAAAATTTAGAAATCGAGGTGAAATTTTATTTGTCGGATGCGAATGCGATACGCAGCCGGATTATTGAACTTGGCGCTGATCCAAAGGGTCGCGTCTTTGAGACCAACCTGCGGTTTGAAGATGCTGATAACCGTCTGATTCAAAAAAAATCTCTCCTTAGACTGCGAAAAGATATAAAAACCACCCTGACATTTAAATCCGAACCTCCCTTCAAAGACGATCAGTTTAAAATATTAAGGGAGTTCGAGGTTGAAGTTTCTGACTTTGCCGGCATGAAACAAATTCTGGAATCTTTAGGGTTTCATGAAGAACAGATTTACGAAAAATGGCGTGAAACCTTTGTGCTAAGCGATACCCACCTCTGTCTCGACACCATGCCCTACGGTGACTTTCTCGAAATCGAAGGCCCTAAAAAAAATATCAAAGAAATAGCATCCCGAATCGGGCTCAAGTGGCACAAAAGAATACTCCTGAATTATCTTGCCATATTTGATATCATACGCAAGCAATTGAATCTGGGGTTTTCTGATGTCACATTCGAAAACTTTAAAAATATTCGATTCAACCTTGCCGAACATCCGGGTCTGCTTGATGTTGACCCTCGTTAGTTTATTACCCATTTAACTCCTTGGAATCTCGTACGATTAATACATGGAACATACCATGCTTTCTGTTTTGACATTAAATCTTCGTTTCGGCCTGGCTGACGACGGCCCCAACAGTTGGCAATACCGGAAAAGATGCTTTCCTGCTTTTTTTGAAAAATATCGTGCGGATTTCATGAGTTTCCAGGAAGCAAATAATTTTCAGATTGATTTTATCCATAAAATTCTGGCTGAATATAATTATATCGGCCGGCGAAACCCTTCTCCGGATTTCTGGCAAAACAATGTTATCTTTTATAAAAACACCTGGGCCTGTACGTATCGTGAACATTTTTTCTTAAGTCCAACCCCAACAGTGCCGAGCCGTTACCGGAAAAGCCTCTGGCCGAGACAGTGCACCATCGGCATGTTCAAAAATTCCAACCGCCAGCTTATCTGTGTCAACACACACCTGGACTTTGACGTCTCGGTCCAGACCCGAAGCGCCAAACTGATTCTTAAGCGGCTATCGCATCTCCCCAACGACATCCCTGTAATTCTCATTGGAGACTTTAACACCACGCCATTTAGCCCCTGCTATAACATTTTTACCGGACAGAATCAGAAACCCGAAGTCAAAGAATGCTATTTGAAAAATGCATTTGAAAAACCTTTTCCGGGAACCCACCACGGATTCACAGGGGTTACAAACGGAGATCATATCGACTGGGTTCTTTATCAGGGCAGCATCATTATAAAAAACAGCACGGTGATTCAAGATACATTTGAGGGCCTGTACGTATCAGATCATTTTCCCCTCTATGCACGATTCAAGTGGGAGGTTCCTCCACAAAATTTACTGTAGATTCCCAAGGGGTTACTCCGCGGCCATCGGGCTTTGACCGGCAGACCTCCTCAACCCGTACGGAAAATGCCGAACACATCGGCAGACATGCCGGGGACAAACTCCGAGGGTATAGAATTGTTGTAATTCCGGAAAACAAATCGGTTGGGGCTAACCCGGAAATTCCCCCAAAATAACCCGAGACGGCTTGCTGATTCTGGGATCGTCGTAGTCCAGAAAATCACCGCTGAAATCGCGTGGTGCATGCAATGCCAGCCAGGCTATAGAACGCCCGGGCACCCATGGCGGTTCGAGCTGCCCCCGGGCCTTCAAGCTCCGGTAATAATCGGCCTGTTCCGGCGGCATGCTTTTAGGGCCTTCTCGACGGATCAAGGTCTGCATGTCCGTGTCTACAACACCCGGACGCACGGCCACACATGTCAGTCGGGATTCCTCGGATGCAAGGACCCGGGTGAAATGGTTCAAGGCGGCTTTTGATGCACAGTATGCGCTCGCCGATTCAATGGGGGTGCTTGCCGCACCGCTGCTCACATTTACGATGCGCCCCTTTTGTTTTCGTAATTCGGGGATGGAAAATCGGGTCATATAGAAAGGCCCCATTAAATTAACTTTGAGGGTGTAATGCCAGGCTTCGGAATCGGCCTGGGCAATAGGTGTCAGCGGCTGGATAACGCCGGCGTTGTTCACCAGTGCATCCAGTCGCCCGAAAGTTTCGAGGGTTTTTTGTACAACCCGCCGGCACGCGTCCGGATCGATAACATCCATATCCAGCGGCAGGGGAACCCCCCCCAGACGTTCGACATCCCGGGCAACGTGTTCAAGCAATTTTGTTGAACGCGCCATGAGCGCCACCCCGGTGCCGACCTTGCCCAACCAGCGTGCCACGGAAGCCCCCAGGCCTCGAGATGCTCCGGTAACGATCACCACAGGATTTTCATGCATGGTTTGTCCTCATAACATTTTGCTTCTGAATAGTTCAGAAACCCTGGCGGCAGGGATCGAGGTTTAATCGACGCCGGTATGATGCAATCGATGCCAAGGCATCTGGTTTCACATTGATAGGGTTCGAAAGGAGCTATAACCCCGGGGGATATAAAACGCTGTTCGGTGCAAAAAACGGGTTTAAAACAGCGTATCCACGGGCACATATTCCAGGCCGAAAGCATCTGCAACAGCTTTGTAGGTGACCTTCCCTTTGACCACGTTGGCCCCGAGTTTGATTTCCGGATTTTCCCGGATGGCCCGCTTCCAGCCCTTGTTGGCAATCTCCACGGCATACGGCAAAGTCGCATTAGTCAATGCCATGGTGGACGTTTTGGCCACCCCTCCGGGCATGTTGGCCACGCAGTAATGGACGATACCGTCAACGGTAAAGATCGGATCCGAGTGGGTGGTCGGCTTGGATGTTTCAAAACAGCCGCCTTGATCGATGGCGACATCCACCAACACCGCGCCTTTTTTCATGGTTTTGAGCATGTCCCGGGTCACCAGCTTGGGTGCCTTGGCACCGGTAACCAGCACCGCTCCCACCACCACATCGGCCTCTCTGACAAGCGTTCGTATCGCCGCCGGGCTGGCCATCAGAGGAAAGCAGTTGGCCGGCATCACGTCGCTCAGGTACCGTAACCGTTCCAGGTTCAAGTCCAGGACATAAACCTTTGCCCCCAGGCCGCAGGCCATCTTGGCAGCATTGATTCCGACAACCCCGCCGCCGATGACAACCACCGTACCCGGATCGACACCCGGCACGCCCCCCAGCAGAACGCCATGGCCGCCCTGGGCCATTTCCAAATATTTGGCCCCCTGCTGGATAGCCATTCGGCCGGCGACTTCACTCATGGGCGTGAGCAGGGGCAGGGAACCGTCTGCTTTTTGAATGGTTTCATAGGCAATGTTAACAGCTTTGCTTTTGATCAAAAGATTTGTCAACTCCTCGGCCGCCGCCAGATGCAGATAGGTAAAAACAATCTGGTCCTCACGGATGAGGTCGTATTCCGGGGGTAGGGGTTCCTTCACATGCATCACCATGTCCGCACGTTGAAAAATCTCGTTGGGACGTTCAACGATCTCGGCCCCGGCTTTCTCATAGGCGTCGTCGTCAAAGCCGCTGCCGCTGCCCGCAGCCTTCTCTACCAAAATGGAATGGCCGTTCTGTTTTATGACTTCCACGCCGGCCGGGGTCATGGACACACGATTTTCCTCTACTTTGATTTCCTTGAGAATTCCGACAATCATTTTGTTCTCCTTCAGAAAAGAAATGGAGCCGTTGTTATGGGAAATCGTCTGGCGCGTTGAATAGGATGCTCCGACTCAACCACGATACCTTAAGAATCCGCCTTATGGCAACATTGAATTTTTGGGCACCAAGATTTCGACGAAGCGTTTGCGCCTGGGCACCACCTGAACACGTACCGTTACTTAAGCCCCTTCATCAATTCAGGCGAGGTGTTCTTGGGGCTGATCTTATACCAGGTTTTCTGGATCGTCCCGCTTTCGTCAATAAGAAAAGACGAGCGGATAATCCCCATAAAGGTTTTCCCGTACATCTTTTTCTCCCCCCAAACCCCGTATGCCCGGGCAATTCGATGGTCCGGATCGGAGAGCAAAGAAAACCCCAGGTTAAACTTATCGTCAAACTTCTTTTGCTTTTCCGGTGTATCCGGACTGATTCCGACGGCCGTAATATTTCGGCCAACGAGTTCTTCCAGTGTGTCCCGCACACTTTCAGCCTGGATGGTTCAGCCGGGAGTATCGGCTTTGGGATAAAAATAAAGAAAGAGGCGATTGCCGGCAAAATCAGAAAGTCGAACATGCCTGCCGTGTTGATCTTGTGCTTCGAAATCAGGGGCTTTTTCTCCGGGTTTAAGTTTTGCCATAAACAACCTCCTTGTCCAGCAGGGTGAAGGGTTTAATCCATATAAAAATCTCATTACCAAAGGTCATTATGCCATTTTCAGAATGATGACGTACCTTTTTTCACCGCTTTTCTGAAATTTATGTTGTAAAGTTTCGTATCAAATTTTAATAAAAAGATTATCATAATATAACATATGTCAATACGTGGAGACAGGCCGTTTATTAATGGCCTAAGCCTGCCGGTTAAGGGGGATAATTCAGGTATATTTTTGTTTCCACGTCTCAACTGCTTAAGGAGGTGGGTATGATGAAGCGATTTTGCCTCACGGTAATTTTCGCCCTGTGGGTTTTAGCACCTGTGGTTTTGGCAGCCGCTGGCGAAGCATCCATCAGCGATGCCACCCAAGAATGTCTGGATTGCCACAGCGAGTTTCATTCGGGTATCGTTCAGGACTGGCGCAACAGCCGACATTCGAAAATGACACCAAAAAACGCCTTGGAAGTTGATAAACTGAAACAAAGAATGTCCGGCACCTCCGTACCCGAAGCCCTTCAAAACCAAGCTGTCGGATGTGCTGAATGCCATACCCTTAGACCCGGCGCTCATTTAGATACATTCGAACATAACGGGTATGAAATCCATGTGGTGGTCAGCCCGGATGACTGCGCCACATGTCATGTGACGGAAAGAACCCAGTTCGCCAAAAACATCATGGCCCATGCTTATAAAAACCTGGCGGGGAACCCCCTCTACCAGGACTTGCAGCGAACCATTCTGGGGGAAAGCACCCTCGAAGACGGCAAAATTCGTTTCAGCCCGGCCAACGCTCTCACCCGCGCAGAGGCCTGCTTTTACTGCCACGGCACCCGGCTGGAGGTGACCGGATATGAAACCCGGGATACCGATGCCGGAGAGCTCGAATTTCCGATCATCAGCGGCTGGCCGAATCAGGGTGTGGGCCGTGTGAACCTTGACGGCAGCCGGGGAGCCTGCTCCGCCTGCCATTCCCGGCATCATTTCTCCATAGAGATGGCCCGTAAACCTTATACTTGCAAGGAGTGCCACGCAGGGCCCGATGTGCCAGCTTACAAGGTATACTCTGCCAGTAAACACGGCAACATTTTTTCTGCCATGAGCAGTACCTGGAACTTTACGGCGGTACCCTGGACCATCGGTACGGATTTTTCTGCGCCGACCTGTGCCTCGTGTCATATCAGTCTGCTGGTCAATACCGACGGAGAGGTGGTCAACCCGCGTACCCACCAAATGAACGACCGTCTGGGATGGCGGATTTTCGGCCTTATTTACGCCCATCCTTACCCCAAGGAACCCGACACCACCAAGATTCGAAATCGTGCCGGTCTGTCGCTGCCCACAGACTTTGACGGTGGCCTTGCCAAAGATTACCTCATCGGCCCCGAAGCGCAAACAATACGCCGGCAGATCATGCAGAATACCTGTCTGAACTGCCACAGTTCCGCCTGGGTCAAGAGCCACTTTGTGCGGCTGGACAACGCCATTCAGACTTCCAACGCCAAGGTCCTAACGGCCACCGGTCTGGTGAGCAAAGCCTGGGAAAGCGGCTACGCCCAGGGGCCGGGTCAAAAGGGGAGTCCGTTTGACGAGTTCATTGAACGTCGCTGGAGCGATGCCTGGTTATTCTATGCCAACAATGTTCGGTTTGTGTCGGCAATGGCCGGCGGCGGTGACTACGGTGTGTTCGAAGACGGCCGCTACCCGCTGACCAACACGCTCCTGGATATGCAGAGTTGGCTGGAAACCCGGGACATGATGTCAACGGCAAAAAAGAAGTGAAACATCGGTCTTTTCAGAGCTTGACAGGGGTATACGACAGCTTTATCCCCGATTCCCGTTAGGAATTCAGCGACTTTTTCGCATCGCCGCTCTACTCCGACAATCGGATGGGGTATATGACCATTTAATGGAGCTGGTAAAAAAATCGGGCAAGAAGTCGTTTCAATACCTCCCGTTCGTAGGCTTGAGCCTTTTGCAACGCGTCAATCTCCCGGCACTAAATTTGTAGAACTCGGGCTAACGCACTCAAACAGCTACAAAATTTACGCGTCGCATTCCTAAGCGCTTTTCGTCAAAAGACTCAGAAATCACTCAATGGAAGTTTTGAAATGGCTTCTAGGGTATTTTCAAAAAAGGTTTTGTGTGGGAGCATGTCCTGCAGATGTTTTATTGTACTATTTTCATTCAAGAGAAATCCGTTTGTCTGGGTCGCCTTTTCTACGACGAATAACATTTCCGATGCCGGAACTGGCTTTCAATTTTTCTTTTCGGGCTCGGGATTTCTCGTAGAGTTCTATCTTTTTTCGAAGTATAAATTCCAACGCTTTTTTTTTCGTTTCCACACACGCCTCCGTGATTCTATAAAACCGGTACTGATATGTTCAAATGAACATCGAATAACAACCATAAATGAGAAAAGCATAAAAAGGCGAAGCTTCTTCTCATTCGATCCGGCTAAAATAAATCTTTTATTATTTTTTTGTTCGTGGTTTCAGTTTTCCATCGCGTCCGTTTCTACGGTCCTTTTCAGACCTGCGCTCTGGAATATGCGTGTCGTATGAGAATTGACGCCGGTCTAACCCCAAACGATTTTCTTTTTTATCCGTATCAAATGACAATATTACATTTTTTGTATCCAATCTCGTCTCTTCCAACGCCAACGCAACTTTTCGCTGGGTGTCCCGGCGGCATGGGAAACCTTGTTCTATCCGTGAAATGGTCATGGGTGAGATATTGGCCATTCTAGCCAGTTCCGTTTTGCTGATCATAAGGGATTCTCTGATTTTTTTTAAGCCGATTTTGCGCATTGTCCTACCTTTTAAACCGGTTGGCTCAAGTTTGGTATTCCTTAACGGATATTTTTCAAGTTCTCTTCATAAAGCTGCTGTAAATCTGCCCTTGTGCCTTGACCTTGTATAGAAATGGCGGGCACCTCGTGTTATCTTCGAGCTCTGCATGTTTGGGTTTTATATAACTTTAATTGCGCCGGTGTATTATAAATATAATATCTTTAAAAACTTATATTGTTAGAAAGCGTTAAACACCGTCATCAACTCGGTCGAATAGCACAACTTTGATTTTCTGATTGGCAGAAGATTTAATGGGTTGATTAAGGCGCTGAATGTTACCCATAATTTGGCAACAAACAATCCATATGTAAACAACGAAAATTTGCGAGGATAATACCAGGCAAAAACTTATATTATGTCAGGGGCAAAAGGAAGGACCTAAGGTTTGTTTTTGTATTTCGGAGACCCAGTTTGTTTCTAATATTATTCCGGTGAAAATTAATGGCACCCGTAGAAGAATTCAACAATTCAGAGATCTCTTTGGTTGTCTTACCATCCCTAACAAGCCCGGCAACCTGAATTTCACTCGGGGTAAGATCAGAAAATTTCGAGAACAACTGGTGAAGAAATGGTGCAATAATGTCCTCAAGGTTCGATTTAATAATATTTAAATATGCCATCTGCCGGTCATTCAATTGGCTGTTATTCAGTTTTTCAATATAAGGGAACACGAGTTTCTTCACATTGGCAATGACTTTTTCTTCCAATTCTTTTTTATCTTGGTCTCTGTGCTTCAGGAGGACTTTCAAGGCTGCATTGACTTCCTGAAGCTCATATGTTTTATGCTCTAATTCTTTCCCCCTTTCCAAAAGGGCCAATTCCACCTGTTTGCGCTCGGTGATGTCATGAATAATCGAATATAGAAGTTCTCTGCCATGAACCCTGATGGGTCCGCTGAATACCTCGACATCCCGGATTTCGCCGTTTGCCAAAAGGTGCTGAAAATAAAATATTCGGCGCCGTTTCGCCTTTGCTTTTCCCATTTCCTGAAACACTTGTTGCTCTGAAAGCGTATTAATATCTGTAATTTTTTTACCGGTAAGCGCTTCAAAGCTCCAGCCATAAAAGGAGACCGCTGCCGGGTTGACATCAACGATATCGGCACTCTCCGGATCTATGAGGAGCATCACGGAGTGGTTGTTCTTGAAAAGGCTCCGGTACCGTTCTTCACTCTCTTTAAATGCCTCCTCAGTTTTTTTACGATCGGTGATATCCATAATTACTCCGGATATGGTATCTCCTTCAAGAACCGCACTTAAAAGTATATTCTTTGTTTCACCGGATTTTGTAAGCGCTTCCATTTCGAAATCCTTAAGGCTACCCGATTCCATCAGGGCTTGAATCAAAACCTTTCTGTCCTTGGCGTGCTTATATCGAACAATGACGCCTTCTAACAGCATCTCGTCCGGAGACTCAAATCCAAAGATCTTTGCCAAGGCTTCATTCACATAAAGGATATCACCTGTGATACTGCCCTGATAAATTCCCACAAGGGAAATATTTAAAAGATTCAAGTATCTTTGGTCTGATTCTTTATGGGTCGGTTTTGTTTCCACGGGCCTTTCTCCAATTATTCCAACACGAAAAAACAGGTGGTATTTTGATTTATTTTTTCCCGTAAAGCAACCGGCCGGGCCAGCGGCTCAACAAGCTCCAGGGAATGCGTTATCCTTTTGTTCAACAGGGTGATCTGTTGCACTTCAAGACCAGCCGGTGGCTGATTATTTGAGTCTTTTTTCAAAAAACGCATAGCGAAGCGGTGCGTTCATCTCTTTTGAGCGGGTTAAACTGCGGGAGCTCAGCGCTTTACAAAAGGCTCAACCCAACGAACAGGAAGTTTTGAAACAGCTTTTAATAACATTAGAACGAATTTATTATTCTAAAAGACATTATACATTCGCCTGCCAATGAATTGCAAGAAGAGGATCTTTAGGTAATCGGATATAAAAATAATCTACAAATTGCCATTCTGATTTAAAACCAAATGCCGGAACAAAATTGCTTGTAACCGGACTGCAAAGACGTTATAAGCCCTTTGCGCTGGTTTTATATAGAAATTTCATAGGGCCGATTCTTTAACATTTTTAATTCCAAACTGAGATTATGGGCTTATTATCATCACGTATTTCCGCAACACGCTATAAAGTCAAGGGCAACCTGGACGGGTCGGTACATGAAACCGTATACCAGAGCCTTAAACAACGTTCAATTCCCAACATCGAAGATGACGGGTCAGAAGCCATCGTCGGCTGGACATCCTTTGAGAATCCGTACGCTCCTGATTTTGAAGGTTATTCTTTTGTTTTCGGCGCCTATATGGTTTTTGCCATGCGGGTCGACAAAAAGTCCATACCGCCGAAACTCATTCGGAAACATTGCGCCTTAGAAGTTGCCAAACGCCTGGCGGACACCGGCAGACGCCAGTTATCCGCCAACGAGAAAAAAACCATCAAAGAAAACGTCGTCCTCACCCTCAGCCGCCGAATTCCGGCAACCCCAAACGTCTATGATTTGGTTTGGGATTACAAGGAAGCCTCCGTGTGGTTCTTTTCCAATCTGAAATCGGCCAACGAGGCGTTGGAAACACTATTTATCAAATCTTTCGGCATGCAGTTGATCCGTCTGTTCCCGTATACAACGGCCGACCTGATCGCCGGACTATCGGACGGTGAACGGGATCTATTGCAAAAGCTGGAACAGGGCCAATATGAGGGATAACCGATGATAGATGTCGCCATAGCATATCGCCATTACCAATTTCTAGGCAATGAATTTCTGACCTGGCTGTGGTTCATGATCGAAACCGATCAGAACCAGTTGCGCCAATATGATCCGGATCTTGTATCCCTGAACATCGGCAGCCGCTTAGTGCTTGAAAATACGCGCAACAACACTAAAGAAACCGTAACCATTAAAGGCGATGACGCCAACCTGGAAGAGGGACTGGTGGCGCTGAAAAAAGGGGCCGTTGTTACCGAAATGCATCTTTCCTATAAAGCCGTCAGTCAACACTGGCTATTCAGCCTCAAGGGGGAAAGTCTCAATATTTCCAACCTGAAATTACCGGAAACCGGACCGGTGGAGACTCCGGAAGATATCGAGGGCGTTGTTCTCGAAAAAATCTATCTTCTGGAAAAGGTCATTGGTTTGGTGAACCATCTCTTTTCCCACTTCATTAAACTGCGGGTATCCGATGCGTGGCGCAACCAAACGGTTTCCCAGATCCATAAATGGGCAAAATCATAAAAAAACACAGCGTGTTTGAAATCGTTAGCCTGCATTTCCCATGAAGAACATCCATGCTAAAGCGGATGACTTTTTTATCGGGCTACACCGAGCGGACCGGTACCGGTAAGAAAAAATTTAACCCAATCAAAACCGAACTTCATCAATTCCACATCCGATTCCTTGAATCTGCCGACGGTTTTCAGGGGGACATCAAACCGGGACAAAAAAGTGCTTTCAAAGATGAATTTTTTAAATTCATCGCCGTTAAAACATGCCACACCGGCATGGCAATTAAACTTGAATGTATCTCCTGTGGGGAGTCTGCTTCCGCCGCTTTTTTGTGTGCCGGATATATCTTTCATAATTCATAAATCCCTTTTCCCCGCCTGTGTATTTATTTATGGGTCTTTTTTCTTAGCTTTAGTTAAAATTTGGTGTCGCTGATCTTCCATATGCGCTTATCCCGTGAACAGCAGGATTGTCAAGTATACACGGCGTCGAACCACCACTTTATGTCTTAACAATCATTTCATCGGATGGCCACCCATTTCCCTGGTAGAGACCCCTCGACTTTCAGTCAGTTGGAGTGAAAGTCTTGACCACTTTATAAAAAAGATGGACATTGCAATAAATTTTTATTAAGATTATGTGTAACTTACCGTATCAAGAATCGATTATGAAGAAAAATTCGGTCGGCGACAACTCCCGGGAAAGAAGATACGAGACCAGAACGGTTCTCGACCAATACTACAGTGTAGAATTTCGATTAAAGGATATCGCCAGCACCTATCAGTTTAAACTCCGGGACATATCATCAAAAGGTTTGGGCGTTTTAGTCCCTAAAGAGTCCGAGGTATTAAAATACCTCAAGGTGGGCGATACGCTGGACATGAGATATCTTCCCCCGGAATCCGCAGGCCTTTTCCAATCCTTAAAAACACAAATCGTACATATCACCCAGAAAGACCAGGATCCGTTTAAGGGGCATTTTTTGATGGGTCTCTTGATTATCGAAAAACAGGATCTTGACATTTAGAGTTTGCGCAAAAACAACTTCGCAGATTTGGTTCGGGTTTGAGGGAATCTTCGGTTTTCATATCCGGTTTTGGAGTCCGGACACAGGGTGTGTCCAATGAAGGAGGGATGAAGATGGGGATCGGCAATACCGTTGCGTCTCCCCATCTTCAAAGTCATACAGGATAACCGGATTATTTATTGAACCGGTGTTAATTCAACCCTGCGGTTTTTGGCGCGTCCTTCCTTGGTATCATTGCTGACGGCCGGCTTGGTTAACCCTAAACCCTTTATCGTAAGACGTTCAGCTTCAACGCCGTTATCAACGAAATATTCCATGATGGAATTTGCCCGTCTTTCAGAAAGTTTCATATTATAAGCAGCAGGACCAACATTGTCCGTATGCCCGTCGACCTCAACTTTGATGGCCGGATTCTTTTTCAGTATTCCCACCGCCTCATTAAGCATGGGGTGAGCATCGGACTTAATTTCAGCGCTGTCAAAGTCAAACAGTACCACCGCTGCGTAAGTCCAGCAACCCCTTGCATCTACGGTGGCGCCCTTGGGCGTATTGGGACATTGATCCTTATCGTCCGTCACGCCGTCGCCGTCGCTGTCCATCGGTTTTGCCATCGGTTTTGCCATCGGTTTTGGAGCCGGCTTAGCTAAAAATATTCCTTCTACAAAACCGGCCATATTCGCCGAGGAAGCAAGTCTTTCGGTGGTGGTTGAAATCCCACAACCCCCCGCTTTGACAATCTGTTCCAGCGTCATTTTGCCGGCAGGATTATCTCCCACCTGTACAGTGTCGATGCAAACTCTGTCACCGAACTGGCTTTTTAAGGCCTCAGCAGCTTTTATCGGTTTTTGGTCCATATGTTTTCCATCGCTGACGATAATAACCGCTATTGGACCTCTGGACGACTTCATGTCGTCGCCGGCAGCGTTGATGGCTTTGGCCAGAGCAAGAGAACTATCCCCGCTGGGCCCCTTTACAGAATTTAAGGCCTTTCCAAATCCCGAAGTCGAATATTGAGTCGGTCCGTAAACAAGCAGGGTCGACTTATCTGGGAGGCTGGCACCGTGGCCAAACGTTCTGAGTGCTGCATTATACCTTAACTCCGGAAGTGTCTGATTCATGGCGCTTAAAAATTCTTTGGCTATTTTAGCCTTTTGTTTTTTTCCATATTTATCAACCATTGAAGAAGAGGTGTCCAGGATCACCACAAAATTGTCAACCTTGGGTACATACTGATTTGCATTAAATTTGTAGGTTTCGAAAGACGGCGCGGTCTTCACAACTTTTTTGCCGCCACAACTGATCAACAGAGTGCTGATCATTAAAATAAACAATACTCTCAAATACCCCTTGGCCATAATCTACCTCCTTGTTTTACATTGTTTGAATTAAAGATTTTATATTAATAAAGAAATAACAACCCGTCAATGCTCATTATTCCTTATGGCGATATACATGCACATCGTGCTGTGGAAAGGGAATTGAAATACCTTCTGCATCAAAGCGCTTCTTAATGGTTTCGGTGACATCGAACCTAAGGTCCCAATAATCCAGAATTTTCACCCATGGACGAACCGCAAAATTCACACTGCTGTCTGCCAGTTCCATAACCGCAATTACTGGAGGCGGGTCTTTCAGGACGCGGGCATCCTTTTCAATGACATCGGTGATAATCTTTCTGGCCTTATCAATATCGTCACCATAGCCAATGCCAAAAACCAGATCCACCCGTCGTGTTCCCTTTACGGAGTAGTTTACGATATTGTCCCCGCTTAATTTTGCGTTCGGGATAATTATGGTCTTGTTGTCGGGTGTTATTATCTGTGTGGTGAAGATTTGAATTTTTTCAACGGTTCCTGAAACCCCGGCACCTTCGATGAAATCCCCAACCTTGAACGGTCGGAAAATAATCATCAAAAACCCGGCGGCAAAGTTTGAAAGGGACCCCTGCAGCGCAAGACCGATGGCAAGACCGGCAGCACCGATAACCGCGATAAACGAGGTTGTTTGTATGCCAAGCTGTCCCAACGCCGCCAGCACGACGAAAACCAATAAGCCGATGTAGGTCATATTGGAAACAAAAGAGGTGATGGTGGGATCGACCTGTCTTTTATTCATCAGTTTTTCTGTAAAACCGGTCAACCCTTTGGCAATCCATCGCCCCATTATCAAAACAGCAACGGCGGCAATGACTTTAAGGCCGTATATTGTTAACGACTCCCAAATTTTAATAACCAAATTTTCCACGCTTGAACTCCTTTTAGAATAATTTATTGAACCGCAACCGCATTTCAAGTAGTTGCTGCGAGGTCAGCAAGCCTATTTTAAATTTTTGAAAAAAACGCTGCTAAGATCTTTGGGATGTTTAAATTTAAAAAAAATTTCGCCCCTATTTGAGTGTTATTGATCAACGATAAAGCTTTTTTGGTTTATGCAGGAATGGGAAACGATCGTTAAGAGAGCAATAATTATGCCAATTATGTTGAATGTTTTATTGCTTACAGGGGAAATGAATATAGAAAGTAGTTTATAACACATTTTCAGCTAAATGCAATAGTGCCTATGTAATTTTCCTTTTTTTGTCGTAACTGTTCTCCGTAAATCTGGAATTGGCATCCATCGATTTTTTATCGAAAAAAGCACAACCTTGTCTCATGAGACAATTGTGTTTCAAATTCAATTTGGAACAACACCGTTTCACCCGAATTGCGCAAATCTCAAGGGAAATTTTCCGGTAAAGTCAGCGTTTTTTGCTTTCCTTTTGGGTATTAAATTCGTACGTGTTCAATGGGGGTTGAATTGGGTTTTAAAGGCACAGCCGTACCGGGGAGTCACCTCACAAAGGCGATGGCCAGCCGCAAGGTTTCCATCTAAAAACCAATGCAGAGGGTGGGTTAAATCAAGCCCCATCAAAAATGTGATCCAGGAACAAAACTACTGCAGGTAAAATTATTATCTTTGCCGAACCTTCTATGTTTGGGCGATTAAAAAAGTTCTAGCTGTGACGAGCCCGGCCTTTTTTTCTTTCCCGAAACCGGCGCCTCGTGTGTCAACAGGTGTTCCTCTATTTTACTGACAAACGGTGACAACTCCCGTTTCTCTATTTTTCCGAAAATCCTTCGTTTTTTTGCAAAAGTGAGATAGAGTCGTTGTTTGGCGCGGGTCATGGCAACGTAAAAAAGGCGCCGCTCTTCTTCGACATCCGATGGAGCCCCATCTGTGCCCGACCGCTGAAACGGCAGGAATCCTTTTTCGCATCCGGTAACAAATACCACAGGAAATTCAAGTCCTTTGGCAGCGTGCATGGTCATCAAGGCGACTTTTTCAGATTGATGGTTGTAAGTGTCCGTGTCACTCTGAAACAGAGCTGTGCTGAATAAACCTGTTTTATTAAAATCGAAACTTCTGAGAATATCCATCAGGTGCTTAAGCGCTTCTTTTTCGTTCAGCCCTTTGTTAAATATCTTTGACAACCGGGTGTTTTCCGAAAGAAAAATCAGTTTTTTCTCCATAGACATGGACGCCGTCTTTTGTCTTATTTCCAGAATGTTTTCCAAAAATTCGTTGAGCCGCTTCTGCCTGATCTTGCTCATGCCGTCAATGGGAAACCGGCGTGCATTGGTTAATCCTATTTTTTAGGGAAAAGCTGTTTTTGTAACACCAATGTTTAAAGATTTCCCCACTTTGCTTACTAACCGTCGGTTCTGTTATCTTTAAAATCCGTTCAAAATCTGAATAACATCCGGACTCTTCAACTATTTTTAACAGTGAAATAAGTTCTGTTATACCGCTTTTGCCAAATAGGTTTTCCCGGCTGACAATTTGATATGGAATGCCGGCGGCATCAAAAACTTTGGAAATAACCCTGTGTTGTTCTAACGTCCGGTATAGTACGGCAAAATCGGAAAAGCCAAAATCGGGTGTTTCACGGCTTTGGATCACATGGTCAAAATCAAAAGAATGAAATCCCATTCCACCGATCAATTGTTCGATGGTTCTACCCACTGCCACAGCTTCTGCTTTTCCAGAATTTGAATCGATCACTCGAATTGTCTTTTCGCCATGGATCTCGGAGTAGATGCGCTCTTTAAACCCGTCTTTTTTTTGTGGTTCAATGACCTGATATGATGCGTCTAAAATGGTCTGGGTGGACCTGTAATTCTGTTTCAGATTAACGACTTGGGCATCGGGATAATCTTTGGTAAAATTTTTAAAGTATTTGACATCAGAGCCCCTAAATCCGTAAATGGACTGGTCAGGATCACCGATCACACAAATGTTACGGCCGGAACCCGGCGGTACAAGGGCTTTTATGAGCCGGTATTGACCGTAATTCAAATCTTGATATTCATCCACAAAAAGAAATTTAAAAAGCTCTCTGCACGTCTCACAAAACCGATGATCTGTTTCAAGAATTCGAACCGTATTGAATATCAGATCTTCATAGTCGTAAAGTTTTTGGATTTCCAATAAGTTTTGATACGACGCATACACAGATAAAAAAACCTCGGAAGATTCATCGGCACATTCATTGGGTTTAAGTATCCGTTGTTTCGCGTGAACAATCATCTCTATCAGTAATTTAGGCTTAATATTAACCGGGATTCCCGCCCGTTCGACCTGTTGGGTCGCATCTGAAACCAGAGATATTCGGTCATTGTCATCGATAATGGAATAAGGTTTTTCTTTGTAATCATTTAATAGCTTGAAACAAAATCCGTGAAACGTTCCGATAAAAGGGTTTTGGTTTGGTCGGTTCAACAGAAGTTCGAGTCTGTAACGCATTTCATGGGCAGCCTTGTTTGTAAACGTCACGGCCATAATATGTTCCGGTAATACCTTTTTGTTTTTTATCAGGTATACAATCCTTTGCGTCAGGGTGCGTGTTTTTCCGGTTCCAGGACCCGCAACAATCATTAACGGGCCTTTTTTATATTCTACGGCCTTTTTCTGCTCGCGGTTTAATTCACCTAATTCGAATTTTTGTCCGGCCACCTTCTTAGCCGTATTTTCGGTTCTCACATGATTCTGTTTATATTGCTCCGCCGTTTTGCCGGCCCTTTTCTTTTTCCCGGATGGGGGCTTGGGGGCGTTGTCAATAAAGAGAGTTTTTTGACCCAGCAGGCGGTTTCGTTCGTCCTGACTAAATATTTTTATCTTCCCAAATTCTCCATCAAATCCCGGAAGAAGATCGATTTCATTTCGCCGAACCCTCGATATCGCTTCACCCAGCAAAGGAATCCCGGCGTCGTCAATAATCTCCTTTTTTATGGTTGTTAGAATGTTTAATTCAGGCCCCAGCTTTTCAATTAAAGATCTATAATTTCCTGCGACCTTTTTAGAAGCCGGACCCACCTTCAAAACCTCCGACAATATCTCCACAAGGGGAATTGTGCTGTAAAACGGATGGTGCCTGTCGGGCTTCTCTCCTTCCTTTCGATCCGATAGTTCCTCAACCCGGTATAACACCCCCAAGGTCAACGGTTTTCCACAAACCGGACAGATGCCGCCCTTTTTACGCGTCGCTTCAGGCCAAGTGCGCACGTTACATTTTCTATGTCCATCAAGATGATATTTTCCTTCTTCGGGATAAAACTCAAAGGTGCCCAAAAATTTCTCAGGATCCCCGGTCTCCATTGCAGACCTTATGGCTGCGTAAGAGAGTTCAGTATCAAAAATATTGGCCTCGCGTCCCAATTTCATAGGGGAGTGAGCATCAGAATTTGATACAAGTGTCAGGCCATCCAGGGCAGATACCCGCCAGTTCATCGAAGGGTCCGACGAAAGCCCGGTTTCAGCTGCAAATATGTAATCGGTAAGATCTTCAAAACATTCTTCAAGGGAATCAAACCCGGATTTTGAACCCAACAATGAAAACCAGGGTGTCCATATATGAGCTGGGATAAGAAATGCCCGGTCAGAAGTCTCAAGAAGAATTTCAAGAAGGTCTCTGGCATCAAGCCCGAGTATCGGTCGTCCGTCTGACTTGATATTTCCAATTTTATCCAATCTTAAATTAAACACCTCGGCCTTTTTAAGATCGGATAAAAATACAAGGTTATGATTTTTTCGGGTTTTGTTGTTTTTTTTATAAATATTACTGATTTCAGAAACCAGTATAAAACGGACTTTTCGTCGGCATGATATTGGAACTTCTTTATCACAGATATTGGATATTTCTTTTCTTAATTTGAACATTCCCGGCTCTGCCGGTACCAGTTTTTCTTTGATCTCGGCAAACCAGCCTGGATGTGTAAAATCTCCGGTTCCAATAACCGTTATACCTTTTAACTGTGCAGAGATGTACAGGTTTTCAAGGTTAAGATTCTTCGCTGTTGCTCTTGAGAAATGGGAATGAACATGGAAATCGGCTACAAATTTCATAGGGCTTTATTTGGGAGATATTTTAAATCAATAGAACAACTTAAATCCTGTAATTATTGTTAAATACTTGGTAAAAATACTTGTAACATTCTTATAAACAGTATATATATTTATATCAAACAAAATTAAACACTATATATAGAGTTTTTTGAACCACAGCAGTGAGCGCATTCCCAAAAGGTGTGTTGAAGTTGATTTTTTCCTTGTGAAACCCATCTTTTCTTTTATTTAACCGGGACTAAAATCCCGCTTTGCGGGGCTCCGGTAATCTTTAATTATTTTTTTTAATTTCTTCCACAACTGCTCATTTAAATCGCTGAAAAACACGGGTTTTTGTGTTGATATTTTGTTAACAAATAACGACTTATTAACAAGTTGTTTTAGTGTGTTAATAATTAATCTTTTTTCATCATTCTTTTATACTCTTTTTTAAATCATTTTAATTATTTTTTTTCTATCATTCAAATAGGTTAAAACGTTCTTATAGTTATAAACAATCACTATTCTTTATATAAATACCTAAATAAATTTATAAGGAACAGGTTATTATGTTTAAAATTAAAAAAGAAGACATTCTTGAGGTATTATCCAAGGTTCAAGGGATAACCGGACGAAAAAGCAATCTGGCTATCACCTCGAATATTCTTATTAAAACAACGGATAATGGTATAAAACTGGTGGTGACGGATCTTGAAACCGGTTTTGAAGGAATATATCCGGCGGACATTGAATCCCAAGGCACCATAGCGATAAATTCAAGAAAATTTTATGAAATCGTTAAAGAATTTCCGAATAAAGAAATACAGGTCGATGAAGTTGAGAATCATTGGATCAAAATAGGCAATAAAAATGTAGAGTACAATATTGTTGGGATGAAGCCCGATGATTTTCCTGAAACTCCTGAGATAGAAGATGTTGATTTTTTTACTATCGATTCCGAAATCTTTAAAGACATGATCGAAAAAACGATCATTATTACGGGGGCTCCTGATGAAAAAAGAACCCATATCACCGGAATATATTTTGAAATACGCCAACAAAAGGAAGAGAATATCGTAAGAATGGTTTCAACAGACGGTAATCGTCTTTCAAAAATGGATTGTATTTATGAAAAAAAATCAAAACTGCCCCAAAATATCGGCATACTTGTTCCCAAAAAAGGAATGAGTGAAGTTGTTAAGTTTTTAGATTCCACCGGAACCGTTCAAATTGGTATAAAAAATAATAATTTTATTATAAAAAAAGACTTTGAAACCATTATAATTAGGCTTCTCGAAGGAAATTTCCCGGAATATAAGGATATTATAAAAAGGGGATCTTCCCATGCTATCCATATGGATCGCAGAATGTTTGTATCCATGCTGAAAAGAATGTCTATTTTGTCTTCAGAAGATTATAAGGGTGTTATTTTTAATTTTAACGAAGACAATCTTTCCGTTACCACAACAAATCCGGATTTGGGTGAATCAAAAGAAGACATGGTTATCGATTATAAAGGCGATCCCATTGAGGTTGCTTTTAATCCCAGATATATTATGGAAACCATGAGCGTTATTGATTCTGAAAAAATTATTGTTAATATAATCGACAGTGAAAAACCCTGTTTACTCGAAGGAGCGAATGACGACACCTATTTAAGTGTAATCATGCCGATGAGAATATGAAAAAAGAAGAAAACACGTATAACGCCGATAATATAAAAGTTCTCGAGGGACTTGAAGCGGTCCGAAAAAGACCGGCCATGTATATAGGGAACATTGGTACTGAGGGGCTTCACCATCTGGTTTACGAAGTTGTGGATAACAGTATTGATGAGGCCATGGCCGGTTACTGCGACTTTATAAAAGTTATAATACATACGGACAACAGTGTAAGTATCGAAGATAACGGCAGGGGAATACCTGTTGGGATACAAAAGTCCGAGAAGATGCCTGCGGTTGAAGTTGTCATGACCAAACTTCATTCAGGAGGAAAATTCGATAATGATTCTTATAAAGTTTCCGGTGGTCTCCACGGTGTAGGGGTATCGGTGGTCAATGCCCTTTCAAAATTTATGGAAGTTGAAATTTATACCGAGGGAAAAATTTATTATCAAACATATGAAAAAGGAAAAAAAACCTGTGATATCAGTGTTGTAGGAAAAACAAATAAAAAGGGCACTAAAATACATTTTTTTCCCGATACGGAAATTTTAGAAACAGGCAATTTTAATTATGATGTTCTGATTCGAAGATTAAGAGAGCTTGCTTTTTTAAACAAAGGCGTCCGATTAACCATCGAAGATGAACGATCCGATAAAAAAGATGAATTCTATTATAAAGGCGGCCTTATATCATTTGTGGAGTATCTGAATAAAATAAATTCCCCACTTCATAAACCTATTTTCATAGAAGGTATAAAAAATGATGTTCAAATTGAAATTGCCCTTCAATATAACGATACATTCAAGGAAAAAATATTTTCATTTGCCAACAATATCAATACGGCTGAAGGGGGTTTTCATCTCATCGGTTTCAAGGCGGGCTTAACGAGAACCGTCAATCAATATTTAGCAAACGGAAACCTTCCAAAAAACCTTCAAGCCAAGATTAGCGGTGAAGACATTAGAGAGGGTTTAACAGCGGTTATAAGTATTAGAATAAAGTCTCCCCAGTTTGAGGGTCAAACAAAAACAAAACTTGGAAACAGTGAAGTAAAAGGGTTGGTCGAGTCTCTGATAAACGAGAGATTAAGCATGTTTCTCGAGGAGAATCCATCCGTGGCCAAAAAGATAGTTGCTAAAGCTGTGGATGCTTCCAGGGCCAGGGATGCAGCAAAAAGAGCACGGGATATCGCAAGAAACCAGGGTGCTCTTATGGATTCAACACTTCCGGGCAAGCTTGCCGAATGCCAGGTTTCAGATCCCGTCGACAGAGAAATTTTTATCGTGGAAGGTGACTCTGCCGGAGGTAGTGCCAAACAGGGTAGAGATAGAAAATTTCAGGCAATATTGCCATTAAAGGGGAAAATATTAAATGTTGAGAAAGCTAGATTTGATAAAATTCTCCGAAGTGAAGAGATTAAAAATATCATTACAGCATTGGGAACCGGGGTGGGAGAAGAAGAATACGATATTGAAAAAATAAGGTATCACAAGACAATTATCATGACAGATGCTGATGTTGACGGATCTCACATTCGAACGCTTTTGCTAACCTTTTTTTACAGACATATGCCCGAGATGATCGAAAAAGGGTATCTATACATTGCTCAACCCCCCCTGTTTAAGGTCGGTAAGGGAAAGAATGAAATTTATTTAAAGAATGAAAATCTATTAAACGATCATATTTTAAAAAGAGCATGCAATAAAAAAAATATAAAGTTTGGAGAAGAAGAAAAAATACTATCCGAACACAATCTCTATCTTTTTATGGCGAATCTATCCGAACTTTTTTTGATAATTTCAAGATTAAAAAAACAAGGAATTAACGGCGATCTTGTCGAATTGTTAATTAAAGCGGGGGTTGAAAGTAAAAAATTTCTACAAAACCGACAAAAAATGACGCTGTTAAAAAAGACGCTCACGGAAAAAGATTATCATGTCGGTGAATTAACATGGAATTCGGAAAGGGATGTTTATGAAATGATGGTTACACCGTTATTTGGCAAAAAGGGACGATTGTCAGAGACAATGCTAAGTATGAAGGTGAAACCCATAAAAATCGGCAGAAGCCTTATTTATTCCCGGGATTTCCAGAAAAGCCTTCTCCTGATTAAAAACATCTTCAAATGCGATAATCCCCCGTTTCTTGTTTTCAGCAAAAACGATGAGAACAATTCCATTTCCATCGAGAATAAAAAAGACCTTATTTCTTTTTTTATGGAGGAAGGGAAAAAGGGCCTCGGCATTCAGAGATACAAAGGTCTGGGTGAAATGAATCCAAACCAGCTCTGGGAAACCACAATGAATCCGGACAAGAGAACCCTCTTGCAGGTAAAGATAGAGGATGTGGTTGAAACCGATGAAATTTTTACCGTTCTTATGGGCGAGGCTGTCGAACCCAGAAGAGCATTTATCACCCGCAATGCCCTTGAGGTGGGCACGCTGGACATATAGGATTAACAACACCCTCCTTCACACATAAAAAAAGAAATTAAAATCTAAAAAGAGGGTTTTATATTGTGCCGGTGAATTATAAAGCATTAAACACCACAAATCGCTCAACCTAGGAAAAAGATTTTTTTAAAAATATGGATATTCACAAAATTCAAGCAAGAGATTTACCTGATCTTTGGTTTCAGGCGGTTCACAACATCCTCGATAATGGCCGGCGGTTTAAAATAGATCGAGGAAGTTACGCCGGCCAGACACGGCTCGAATATGATTATTTTGTCGGACACGTTCAGCATCCCGGAGCCCAGCCGCTGTTACCCGATATACCGGCATCCTGCGGGATTCCAAATCCTGTGGAAGAAGCCTATATCTATGGCGGTGAAGGCTATGAAAGATCGTACATCGAGTATCTGATGACCGGCCAAAAAGAAACTGGAGAATCATACACTTATGGCGAGCGATTGACCCGAGCGCCCCTTGCCGGGGATAAGCTGGCATGGTGGAAAACGGGCAACACGGAAATTATCGACAATCGGGAGATCGACGGCAAAGCGGTTTTTGAAGAAGACGGAAAAATCTACTTAAATCAGATCGAGTGGGTCATTCAGACCTATCGGCAGTATGGCAGCCGCAACAACCAGATGGTGCTTCAAGTGGCCCACCCAACGGATCTCACCCTGTTGGACCCGCCGTGTTTGCGTTCAATCGACACGCGAATACAAGATGAAACCCTCCATTTTATTGTCTATTTTCGTTCATGGGATCTTTGGGGGGGGATGCCGGCAAATCTGGCGGGGATCCAGAATCTTAAAGATTACATGGCAGCAGAAATTGGCGTAAAAGACGGTGAGATGATCGTTGAAAGCAAAGGGCTTCATCTATACGGCTATGCTGAGCAGTTGGCAAAGTTAAGATGTTTGAAGGATTAAAATCACCGCCATAACCTTAAATCAGAATTCTATGGTGTTGGGGGTTCTCGGGAAAGGAATGACGTCCCGGATGTTTCGGATTCCCGTCATTAACATAATCAACCGCTCGAACCCGAGACCAAAACCACTGTGTTCAACAGATCCAAAACGCCGAGAATCTAAATACCACCAGTAGCTCTCTTTTGGGATTCCCATTTCATCCATCCGGTTTTCAAGAACCTCCAACCGTTCTTCACGCTGGCTCCCGCCAATGATTTCCCCAATTCCCGGCACAAGAACATCCATCGCCGATACTGTCTGATGATCATCATTCAGCCGCATGTAAAAAGGCTTTATTCTTTTTGGGTAATTAAAGACAATTAAAGGTTTCTTAAAGTAATCTTCCGTAAGATAGCGTTCATGTTCGGTTTGGAGGTCTTTTCCAAAATCGATATCGTATTCGAATTTTTTTCCGGATTTTTTTAATATTTCTACAGCTGACGCATATGTGATGCGTTTAAAATCAGAGGTGGTCACGTTATTTAACGTTTTTATCAGCGTTTTATCCACAAATTTTGCAAAAAGTTCTATATCTTCTTTACATTCTTCGATTATAAAGGATGTTAAATGTTTTATCATTTCTTCTGCAAGATCCATATTGCCCTCCAGATTACAGAACGCCATTTCCGGCTCAACCATCCAAAATTCGGCAACATGTCGACGGGTATGTGACTTTTCGGCACGAAAAGTGGGACCAAAGGTATAAACATCTCCCAAGGCAAGGGCGAACATTTCGGCGGATAACTGGCCGGATACGGTCAGATTGGCTTCCATACCAAAAAAATCTTTGGAATAATCGATTTTGCCTTCTTTTCGGGGCGGATCATCCGGATCTATGGTGGTTACACGAAAAAGCTCTCCCGCGCCTTCACAATCCGAACCGGTTATGATCGGTGAATGGATATATTTAAACCCTTTGTCTCTGAAAAATTTATGAATGGCATATGATAATTCGGATCTTATCCGAAATGCAGCGCCGTATTTGTTGGCCCTGGGTCTTAAATGTGCGATATTTCTTAAAAATTCATCCGTGTGACGTTTTTTCTGTAACGGATAATTTTCAGGGGCAATATTTATAATATCCACACTTTCCGCAACCACTTCCCATTTCTGTCCAGGACCTTTAGATTCTTCCAGTTTTCCACTGATTGCAACCGCCGAGCCGGTGGAAAGCCTGGTGATGTCTTTGTAATTGTCTATGGTGTTGTCAACGATGATCTGGATGTTTTTCAGGCAAGATCCATCGTTGACCTCAATAAATGAAAAATCTTTTGAATCACGTTTGGTTCTGACCCACCCCTTTACAAGAACGCCATCCATGGGGCGGTCTGATTTTAATAATTTAATTATTTTTGTCCGTTTCATAATAAATCTCCAGTGTCATACCTCGTTAATAGTTCAAAGGTGCTATGGTTTTACCGTTATATTATACAGCTGATCTTCACGCTGCAAAACCATCACCAACGACTTTTTTTGGCGGTATTTTATAATAGCCTTTTTAAAATCATCGATGTTTTTAACGGAGATATCACCGAGTTGCCGAATCACATCTCCGGGCATGACGCCGATACGCGCCAGATAAAATTGACGATTAAGATCTGAAATCACAACGCCCTCTTTTGCGTAAGTTTTAAAAATTTGACGGTTTTTACCAGAAAGAGTATCCACGGTAATTCCCAGAAGGCTTTTGGCCAATTCCAGAGCCAATTCTTTTGGGAATACCGACGATTTTACAGAAAAAGACGCCGTATTACCATTTCTTAGTATGGCTATGTCGATGGTTTCTCCGGCTGGAAAACTATCCATGGATCTTTCAAAATCCGTTTTAGAGTGGATGTTTCTTGACCCCATGGATACGATAATATCACCCTCTCGAACACCGAACTTAAAGGCAGGTCCTGTATTTTCAACTTTTTTCACCAGAACGCCTTGGATGGTCGATGCTTTTAAATAGTTGGCCAGATCTGTATCCAGATCCTGTACAGTAATACCGATCCAGGCCGGTATAACCTCTCCGAATCTTATTAGGTCGGCAACAATTCTTTTGGCTTTATTGATGGGTATGGCAAAGCCGATGCCTTGGGCTTTGGCAAATATGGCGGTGTTTATACCGATGAGTTCTCCATTGATGTTGAGGAGCGGGCCCCCGCTGTTGCCCGGGTTAATGGAGGCGTCGGTTTGAATAAAATCATGGTACACCATGTCGTCAGTCCGTATACTTCGGTTTTTGGCACTGATAACACCGGTGGTTACCGTATTGGAAAAACCAAAAGGATTGCCGATGGCGATAACCGTTTCGCCGATCATCAGGTCCTCGGAGTTTCCCATTTCAATCGACGGTAGAACTTTCTTGGCGGAAATACGCAGAACCGCCAGATCAGAATCAGGATCCGCACCCACAATCTGTGCTGTGAATTCACGCCCATCTTTCAGACCTACGGTAATGGTCGACCCTTTTACAATGACATGTTTGTTGGTTAGGATAAATCCCCTTTTACCATCAATGATAACTCCGGATCCCAGGCTGGTTCGTTTATATCTTTGTTCAAACCCCGGATCAAAAAAATCTCTGAAAAAAGATTCGAAAGACGGGTCCATGCCAAATCCATAAAATGGATTTGTACGCTTGCGAACCTGGAATTCAGAGCTTATGTTTACCACCATAGGACTGACTTTTTGAACCGCCTTTACAATTGCGCTTTCACGCAGGTTTTCGGCGCCAAGATTGTCCGGCGCTCTAAAGATAAGCGCAACAAAAAAGATAAAAATGCAAACCACTGAAATTATGAGTTTGTTATTGTTTTGGGGTTTTATTTCTGGCATTTTAGGTTCCGGTATAATAAGATAAAAAATTAAGAGTCATTGATTATATTTTTTATATCCCGTCCGATTGCCGGATTAAGGTGGAGATCCCGTCTCTATAGGACGGCGGGGAGCTTCACCAAAAAACAGCATATTCAGGCAATCTGGTTTCAACGCCCGAGACTTGTGCGTACCTATGTATAAAAAAATAACCGGGGTTCGTTCCACTTTTTTCCAGGGTCACTTGAAGGGGCACGAAACCCTAGAAGATCTATATCATGAGCATTAAAACCATTCAAGATATCTTGCCACTAATAGAGCAACCCAGCCGATATTTAGGCTCGGAGATAAATACCGTCAAAAAGGATCAAAGCCGCGTGAAACTCGGTTTTGCCCTTGTTTTTCCAGACCTTTACGAGATCGGGACATCCCATTTCGGGATTCAGATACTTTACAATATTCTGAACAGCCACCCAGAGATCGCCGCTGAAAGGGTTTTTGCCCCCGCACTCGATATGGAAAGATACCTCAGGTCGTCAGGGACTCCCATTCCCTCACTGGAATCTAAAATACCCCTCGATCAATTTGATATTATCGGCTTCAGCCTTCTCTACGAGTTGAACTATACCAACATACTTACCGTATTAGAACTGGCCAATATTCCGTTTTTTTCTCGACAACGAGATAATTCTTACCCGCTGATTATCGCCGGTGGTCCTTGTACGTGTAACCCCGAACCCATGGCGGATTTTTTTGACGCCATGGTTGTGGGAGACGGCGAAAATGTAATTATGAAAATGTCCCAAACCTGGCTTGAATGGGAGTCGGAAGGAAAGGGTGATAAAGACGCCCTTTTGAAAAGATGGTCCAAGATAGAAGGGGTGTATATTCCTGGATTTTTTTCCCCTGAATTTGACCGTCATGGTTTCCAGACCCTTGTTCCGAAATTTCAAGCTTATCATACAATTAAACGGGCAATTGTTGATGATCTTGACGCGGCGCAGTTTCCCCATGCTCCGGTAGTTCCTTACGGAAAACCCGTGCATGACAGGCTTCGGCTTGAAGTATCCAGGGGCTGCACCAGGGGGTTGCCGCTTTTGCCAGGCCGGGATGATATATCGACCGGTTCGTGAACGCTCGCCAGAGACCCTGCTCTCTCTATCAGATTTTTCGGTGGCTTCAACAGGCTACGAGGATATCTCGCTTTTATCTTTAAGTACCGGGGATTATAGCTGTATTATACCGCTAATGGAAAATCTTACGTCACGGTATGCATCCCAGCGGATCGCGATTTCCTTTCCATCTCTGAGGGCTGATACATTATCACCGGAACTCATGAATCTTGTAAAAAAAGTCAGAAAAACAGGCTTTACGTTGGCACCGGAAGCCGGAAGCCAACGGCTTCGCGATGTTATCAATAAAAATATTACTGAAAAAGATATTATAGAAACCGTTAAAGAGGCATTTTATCTGGGATGGAAGGTGGTTAAGCTCTATTTTATGATCGGCCTTCCAACCGAAACCGACGACGACCTGCAGGCTATCGTTGATCTTGTAAAAAAAATAAAAAATATCCGTTTACCCAACAGACGCAAAGCCAAGATCAATGTAAGTGTGGCAACGTTTATTCCAAAGTCCCATACGCCGTTTCAGTGGTCTTCCCAGATTGCTTTAGCTGAATCAAAACAGAAAATTTACATTTTGAAGAAACAACTAAAAATGCCGGGTGTTCAATTTAAATGGCAGAATCCTGAAGTCAGCCTGGTCGAAGGGGTTTGGGCACGGGGCGACCGGCGTCTTAGCCGCCTATTGCTTGCTGCATATAAGAAAGGATGTAAATTTGACGGATGGAGCGACCATTTTCAATATCGATTGTGGGAAGAAGTTTTTTCCGATGAAGGGCTTGATGTCGATTTTTTTATTACCCGTGTTCGGCGTACCGCCGAGCCGTTGCCCTGGGACCATATCGATACGATGGTTTCAAAAGATTTTTTAATCAACGAATGGGATAACGCCACAAAAGGTGAACACACGGCGGACTGTCGCAACGGTGATTGTAACCATTGCGGGGTTTGTGATTTTGAGGTTATTGAACCCAAAGTCTTTGCCGACCATAAAGACAAGGTTCCAAAGAACATTCCGGCAGCCCGAAATAAGGATACATTTTATAAAAAGGTTAAGGTGTCATTTTCCAAACTGGATCAGGCAAAGTACTTTGGACATCTTGAACTGGTTAAAATCATAATCCGTGCTTTTCGACGTGCTCGAATACCGGTCAAGTTTTCCGAAGGTTTTCATCCAAAACCGGTAATATCTTTTGAAGATCCGCTTCCCATCGGTTTGGAGAGCCTGGATGAAAAATTTTATGTATTCGTAAATGGAAACATTCAATCCCAAACCATTATAGAGGGATTAAACCAGCATTTTCCTGAAGGTCTGCGAATTATAGACTGTCAGCTTGCACCGAGAAAGGCTTTGCGCAACACTTTTTCACCGGCGACATATTTGGTAACGAAAAAGAATGGTTCCTTTAATAAAGAAGACCTGGCATCTTTTGTTAAAAAATCTGAATTCATCGTTACCCGCACCCACCGAAAAGGAAAAATCAGACAGTTTGACTTAAAAGAGATGGTAATAGAAATAATGATGCTTTCGCCCAACAGGCTGAAGATGACACTGAGATCGGAACCGGGCAAAACAGTGAGACCCTTTGAGGTTCTTGAACATATTTTTGAATTGAGCAAAGAAGAGATAAAGCAGGCCGCCATCGTAAAAATATGACCTTTCGAAATCGATGGTCTCGTAAAAAGTCCGTTTTGCGAGTTTGTAAGAATAAGGTTGGGGGGCCGTATGGCAACTTCTTTTCAAAGGGGCGAAGTTGAATTGTAACGATATGTAAATACAGGGAAAACCATGTATAGAAAAATTATTATAAATGCGGTTGAACATGAAACAAGGGTGGCCCTTCTTGAGGATGGGAACATCGCTGAGCTTTTCATCGAGCGGGGAGATGCTTCCGACATTGCCGGAAATATCTATAAGGGAAGGGTGCAACGGGTTCTGCCGGGAATGCAGGCTGCTTTTGTAGATATAGGGCTCAAACAGGCCGCTTTTCTCTATGTGAATGATGTGATTGGCGGAAACTATAATGAAATTGAAAACTTCCTGATAAAAACAAACGGCAATGAAAAGGATGCCCTGGATATCGATACCGCCTCGTTTTCACCGTTGATACGTCGCGAAAGACATATAGAGGAGCTTATCACCGAGGGTCAGGAAATAATGGCCCAGGCCGCCAAAGCACCAATGGGGTCAAAGGGGGCTCGCCTGACAACCCATGTATCCCTTCCCGGCCGACTTCTTGTTCTGATGCCCACATCAGATCATATTGGAATATCCAGACGTATAGAAGGTGAGGCTGAAAGGCATCGGTTAAAGGAGATCATAGAATCAATACGGGAAGATAATTTCGGTTACATTGTTCGAACTGCAGCTGAAGGTGCCCAAAAAGAAAAACTTGAATATGAAATGGGTTTTCTAAAAAACTTGTGGGAGAGTATACAAAAAAAGTATCCAACAGCTCCGGGACCCTCTCTGTTGCATAAAGAGGTCGCGGTCAGCCTTCGTGCGGTCCGGGATCTGCTGCTCAATGAAGCTGAAAAACTTATCATAGATTCCCGTCCGGGGTATGAGGCTATTTTAAATTTTCTCGATACGTTCAAGCCGAGCTTCAAAGATTCAGTAGAACTGTATGAGGGTTTGGAACCGATTTTTGATGCATATAATTTGGAAGGGGATATTTCCCGTGCTTTAAAAAAGAAAGTATGGCTGAAATCAGGTGGTTATATCGTGATCGAACATACGGAAGCACTCGTGGCAATCGATGTAAACACCGGCCGGTATGTCGGCAAATACAATTTAGAAGAAACCATTTTAAAAACCAATTTGGAAGCTGTTAAAGAAATTGCATATCAAATCCGCCTGAGGGATATTGGGGGGATCATCATCATCGATTTTATCGATATGGAAAAAAAAATGAATCAGGAAAAGGTGTATAATGCACTCTCAGGGTTGCTTAAAAAGGACAGGAGCAAGACCCATGTTCTACCCATATCCGAGCTGGGGTTAATCCAGATGACCCGGAAAAGGATCAGGCAACCCCTCACCAGAATTCTGTGCGAACCGTGCTTTTATTGTGATGGAGAGGGATATCTGATATCCAGGCAGACCATATGTTACAATATATTCAGGGAAACTCTTCGTGAATCATACGACATGATGGGGGTCAAGATAAGCCTGAGGGTTAATCCAGAAATTGCCGATCTCCTCCATGGCGGGGAAAGCCAAGTAATTGTCGAACTCGAGCGTATTATTGGAAAACAGGTGGTCATATATCCCACGCCCAAGCTGCATATGGAAGAGTTTGATATTTTCGAAATTTATAAAGAATAATACGGTGTTAACCGGATAAAAAGGACTTTTTTCGCGGCACCAGAGTTTACATCTTGACAATCCAGAAATCTTATGATTAATTTATTCGGTTAATTTAATAAAAAATAATATTTTCGAAGCGCATGCGAAGAAAATTTAGTGTCTAATTAAGGGTTTGCATTATGAAAAGAACATATCAGCCAAGCAGAATTAAGCGCGCCAGAACACATGGGTTTTTGAAGCGGATGTCGACAAAACAGGGCAGAAAGATTCTTAGCCGGCGCAGAGCAAAAGGCAGAAACCGATTATCTGTATAACCGAATAACCGGTTGGTCAAATAAAAAAGATATTGAAAAAACAGCGAATTGAACAGAGGAGTTTTTTTTGCGCTTTTTTTTTACCAAGGCGGACAGAATATTGAAACGCTCCGAGTTTCTCAGATTGTCTAATTTCGGAAAAAAATTTCAAAACAAACATTTTGTCGCAATATTTTCTCCGGGTCTGTTTCAAAGGACTCGCCTTGGTATCACTGTCGTGAGGAAGGTTGGAAATGCCGCGATACGCAACAGGATAAAACGACTTACTCGCGAATATTTTCGGCTAAACAGGCACATGATAACAGGTTGTTGGGATATTAATATTATCGCAAAAAAAAAGGCTGCCGAACTATCGACAGTCCAAGCTAATCGCTCCCTCCAGCATGTTTTCACTAGTATTTCCAGGGGATTACACCATTAATAGAATGTTTGTGATAATGGCTCTGTTTTTTATAAGGGCCTATCAGTTGATTTTGTCTCCCGTTTTGTCTCCTGGGTGCCGTTTCTATCCAACCTGTTCCGAATATGCCTATGAGTCTATTCGGCGTTATGGATTTCTTAAAGGAATTTTCTTTTCTTTAAAGAGAATTTTAAGGTGCCATCCCTTTTATCCGGGAGGAATTGATCCTGTCCCTTAAAGCGCCTTGATAGAGTAGATTCGATATATAAGACACCATTGGTGGAAATAAATATTTTCCCGCCTTTTGAAAATCCCGCAAAGATTTTACTCCTCTGGATTCTGACCCATAAGACACCAAAACATTAATCCGAGTACAACTTATTTTTGTATTTTATTTAATTTGGAGAGAATAATGGAACACTTTCGACTATTTATAGCAATAGGACTTTCGTTGCTTGTTTTTATTGTGTGGAATTTTTTCTTTGTTGACGAGAAAAAGGACAGGCCCCCCCAGCAAACTATGGAAACGGAACAACAGGCGAATAAAGTGCCGGAAATTCAAGGAAAGACGGCCGTCGCGGCAACGTCTTCTTTGAAAGATACACCCTCGGAGCAGATTAAACCATATAGGACAATCACGGTAAATTGTCCATTATACACGGTTAAAATTTCGGAAAAAGGGGCTGTATTCAAGAGTTTTGTCCTTAAGAAATTCAATGAGACCATAAATGTCGATTCGCCATTATTAGAAATGATATCTCCGGATCTTGCCGGAGGAACCGTACGGGTTGAATTTGCCGGCAACAGCCTCCAAGGGTTCAATGGTGCGGTTTTTTCAGCAAATCTTGAGAGAGATACTGTAGATATTAGGAATGAACCTCGAGAGATCTCCTTTTCATGGACATCTCCCCGGGGGGTTGTTGTTGAAAAGAAATATTTGTTTTCACCTGAAACATATATGATCGGTTTTAATGTTACCGTAAAGAACAATTCCGACCAGACCCTTAAAGACAGCCTCATCCTATCTTTATTCCGTTCCAGTTCTGGAAAAGGGGCCAGATATGGTTTCGAAGGTCCCAGCGCACTGATAAACAATAAGCTCAAACAGGTTAAGATTAAGAAAATAAAAAAGAAAAATATCTATCCGGGAAATATAAAATGGATTGCAGTCCAGGACCGTTATTTTATGTCTGCAATCGTGCCTGATGAGCCTGTAGAGACCAGCATGCGCCTTTATTTTAATGACGACAAGATACTCAAAAGTGAATATGTACAACCTGAGTTCGTCATTCATTCCGGCGGTCAGCATGGATTAAAATACAACCTTTTCTTTGGTCCCAAAAGCATGAAGATCTTAAAAGCTATGGATTATGATCTGGTCAAAGCCGTGAATTTTGGGATGTTTGATATACTAGCCAAACCCTGTGTCTGGATAATGGACTTTATTTATGATCATTTTATCCCCAACTATGGGGTGGCCATCATAATTTTAACCATTTTCACCAAACTCCTTCTGTGGCCCCTCGGAAGTAAGAGCTATAAATCGATGGCCGACATGAAAAAAATTCAACCTTTGATGGCTGATATTAAAGAAAAATATAAAGGTGACAAGAGAAAAATGAATGAAGAGATGATGGGGTTGTACAAAACGTATAAAGTCAACCCCATGGGTGGATGCCTTCCGATGGTTGTCCAGATTCCGGTATTCTTTGCCCTGTATCGAATGTTATATGAAGCCATAGAATTAAGACATGCTCCTTTCTTTTGGTGGATTAACGATCTTTCAGCTCCAGATCGCCTTTTTCGATTCGACTTTGCCGTGCCATTTATGGAGGCTCCCTACGGGATACCTGTTTTAACCATAATAATGGGGGGGACCATGTTTTTTCAGCAAAAAATGTCCCCTCCAATGGGTGATCCCACCCAGGCCAAGATGATGATGATGATGCCGATTGTTTTTACGTTTATTTTTATCAATTTTTCTTCGGGGCTGGTTTTATACTGGCTTGTAAACAATGTCCTGTCGATGGCCCAACAGTATTATATCACGAAGAAAAACGCTTAATAACGGAGGTTTGATAATGTCGCCCAGTTTGGAATTTGAAGAAAAAAATGTCGAGATGGCTGTCAAAAAAGCCTGTAAAGAATTGAACATTCCTCGGGAAAAACTCAAACACGATGTTATTTCTTACGGGTCGACCGGGATTTTTGGGTTGGTTGGGACCAAGAAGGCGCGTATCCGGGTTACCGTACCGGAACCTGCCCCGGCGTCTGATCAAAAAGATTCAGAAAAAAATAGAGGCGGTTTTCCTGATCACGCCATAGATGATAAAGATTCACAAATAGATGTCGAACCTGAAAAGAAAGAAAAATTACATTTGGATGATGATCCAAAAGATATCGGCAGGGATGCACTTCAGCGGATTATCGATTTGATAACCACCGATGCAACCATATCCATCGAAGAGCGATCAAAGCGCATTTTTTTCAACGTCAAAGGCGGAAACTCCGGCATCCTAATCGGCAAACGGGGACAAACCCTTGAGGCAATTCAATATATCCTTGGAAAAATTATCAATAAGAGCAGGCAAGAGCGTATTAGAATTCAGGTGGATGTCGAAGGCTATCTGGAAAAAAGACGAATTAGCTTGGAAGGGCTGGCTTCACGGCTTGCGGAAAAGGTAAAACGGACCGGGAAGCCCGCGACAATCGGTCAAATGAATTCTCACGATCGAAGGATCGTACATATCGCTTTAAAGAATGACAGTCTGGTAAGAACCCAGAGTATGGGAGAAGGCGTTTTAAGGAAGCTTGTCATATTTCCCAGAAAAAATATGCAGCGGAAAAAACGTCAATAAATCCCGGTCGGTCACTTGTTTTAAAGCTTTGGACTTAAACAGCGAACAGCTAACCCCCGCAGTTTGTCGAAAAGCGAAAATCCTGTTTTAACGGGGCTGCAGGGAGCTTAAACTGACCCTAATTGTTAAAAAAATGAAATGTGATACTATCGCCGCCATTGCAACACCCAGCGGCAGCGGCGGTATCGGGATTATCAAAATCTCCGGTAAAGGCGCTTTTTCAATAGCTGGATCAATTTTTCAAAGATCCAGTGACCCACCTGATGAACTCCAGGACAGGAACCCCTCTCTTTTTTCTTCCTTAACGTCCCATCGTCTCTATCATGGTCATATTGTGAATACGGAAAGCGGAAAGGTGCTGGATGAAGTTCTTGTGTCTAAGATGGATGCACCGCGGACATACACCCGGGAGGATGTCGTTGAAATAAACACCCACTCCGGCCACGTGGTCCTGGGTTCAATTCTCGATTTAGTATTGAAAAACGGAGCCAGGCTGGCCGAACCGGGTGAATTTACGAAAAGAGCTTATCTCAGCGGCCGTATTGATTTGACCCAGGCGGAGGCCGTCATCGATATTATCAATTCTAGAACCGAAAAATCCCTTGAAATTGCAACCTCACAGATAAAAGGCAGGTTGAAAAGAACCATTGAATCCATAAGAAGCACATTGTTGGATATTTTGACGGAAGCAGAAGCTGCCATTGATTTTCCGGAAGATGTGGGTGAAATCATTAATGCTGAGGAAGTCATCGAAGTTTTGGAGAAAAGGGTTATCGAAGAGTTGAAAGAATTGGTCGATCAATACGAAAATGCTCGATTTCTTCGAGACGGTCTAAAAATGGCGGTTATCGGTAGGCCCAATGTGGGAAAATCGAGCCTGATGAATCGGCTTATTCAAGAGGATCGTGTCATTGTTACGCCCATTCCCGGCACCACCCGGGATTTGATCGAGGAAACACTGAACATTCATGGTATTCCTGTGGTCATTGCAGATACCGCCGGCCTTCATGATACGGATGATCCGGTTGAAGTTATCGGTATAGAGAAGACCCAGGAATATATAAATGGTTCAGATTTGATACTTTTTATGATGGATGCTAACGATCCGTTGACCGCTGAAGATATAAAGATATACGAAACCGTCAAACACAAACGTCTGATAATGGTGATAAATAAAATCGATCTTGTGGAAGATGACTTTGAGCTTGTCATTCCCGGCAAATGGGGAAAAACATTCAGCGCAAATATTTCAGCATTATACGGCAGTGGGGTGGGCAGACTCAAGGAACTAATCGCAAAACTTGCAACAGGAGAATATCGTTTCGAGGTTCGGAATAGAATTGTTCCCAATTTAAGGCATAAAATTGCCCTTGAGAAAAGCCTGGCGCTTGCTGTTTCTGCAGCCGAAGAAATACGCAAAGGGACGCCGATTGAGTTAATCGCAATCGATATTCAGGAAACCATCGACAGCCTTGGTGAAATTATCGGCGTTTCTGTCAGGGAGGATGTCATCGATCTGATTTTCAGCCGATTTTGTATCGGGAAATAATGTTTCACGTGAAACAATTGAGCCTGGCGACACATTTTTTGTTAAAAATAGGAATATTTCCAAAAGAGAGGGATGATTTTAAAAGGATTTAAGGGGCTAAAGGGCCAAGAATTCGATAGAATAAAAAAAATCCAAAAGAAGAAAAATACGGTCTGACATCTCGGATCAGAAGGGCCGCCGTATCTATTCCTTCAATCCTCGTTCCCATGAATGGTATGGATGATCGAAATACACTTTTGCTGCCAGTTGCTTCGAGATTCGTTGATGCTCAGCAAACTCTTTACCGTTATCAACAATAATTGGTCGGAGATCAATGCTAACACGGCCAGTGATCTGGCCACGAAGATTACAAGAGCCGTATCGCTTTTTACGTTTACGATTCGAACATCTTAGTAGCTTGAGGAATATAGATGTATTATAATATGTTCTTTATAGTAAAAATAACGACTCAAACCTTATTTGACAGGGCAAACAGAACGTAGATGTTCAAAGGGTGCGTTTTCCCGTGACACGATTTTGGCGGAGAGGCTTCGTCATTTCAATAACTTAGCAGTGGGGGAGACCGAATCCCTGAATACATACAACAGAAGGATATGGCAGGGAAGCCTTTGAAAAATGTTCATTATTGCCCGGCCGGTTAAGTCTGTTTTTTTATTTAACCGGGGTTTAATTTCAAGGAAGGCGAAAATTTTAACCACAGGTGTTCCGCAGGAAATGCCCTTGGAGTAAATACATTGCATATTTCGGGGATTGCAATCTGAGACTGACGCAGAAGTTGGACAAAAAGAACGTTTTGCAAAGGTCTCGGAGGACGACAACTGCAGACTACTTGAGGTCATTATATATTGTCCATTGTTTTGTTTGCGAATTTCAGGCCCAAGGTTCTGCTTCCAGGTGATTTAATGTAGCCAAAGAAATTTTTAAGGCCTTCAAGGATGATACAGAGGAAGGTGAAAGGATGCTCAAGGCGCTGATAAACTGTTGAATAACAAGCACTTGGACCCTCGTCCCTCTTCTCCGACCAATTGGAGAAGAGCAAGAAATATTATCGCTTCGAGTATAATTGATGTTTCTGAAGCGCTGTTGAACCGGCGTATTCCAAAAAACAGATTGTTATAGAGGAGTTAAATTATGAAGATAGACTTTACACCGTATTTTAAGAAATACGAAGAGGTTTCATCAACGGCAGATGAATTGTTTTTGCGGGTACAAAGAGATTTTCCGGAATGTGTAAAATGTGAAATTAAATGCGAGGATTGTTGTCATGCTCTGTTTGACCTTACACTGATCGAAGCAATTTATATTAATCATCAGTTAAATAAAAAATTCAAGGGCAAGAAAAAAGAACAACTGCTGGAAAAATCGAACCGTGCGGATCGAAAAACTTACCAGATAAAGAAAAAAGCATATCAAGATAAAGAATCCGGAAAAAACGAGGTGGACATCTTAATGGAAATTGCCGCCGAGCGTGTCAGGTGTCCCCTTCTTAACGATGAAGGCATATGCGATTTATATGAATATCGACCCATCACCTGCCGGCTTTATGGAATACCCACATCCATAGGCGGCATCGGGCATACCTGCGGAAAATCGGGTTTTGTTGAGGGCCAACAATATCCAACGGTCAATATGGACATCATTCAAAAAAGGCTTTACGAAATTTCTGCTGAATTTGTAAGTCGGATTAAAACCAAGTATGTGAAGATGGCAGAAATAATCGTTCCGTTATCCATGGCTATTCTTACGAAGTATGATGAGAAGCATCTTGGAATTATTGATAAAGAGGATGACCCAAAAAAACAGGGATAAAAAAATGACCAAAATATCTTCAGAAGACGAGGCGAAAAGGAAAAAAACCATATTCACCAGCATGTCCCCAAGACGCCAGAAGCACATCTTGAAAAGGGGATATGAAGAATGGGATCCGTTTCAGGAACCGAAAGATCCCATAGATATCAGAAAAGATAAAACAAAGCGGACAACCCAAACCCTGATCAGGGAATTTTTTCAGGCGATGGGTCCGGAGGAATACAGCAACGCTTACGGAAAGGGCGTGTTTGAGATTTGCCTTGGACTCATCAATGATGATGAAAGATACCAGGCTATGTTTGATTTCTCGGTTTGGTACCGTGAGCTGTTGAAACGAGAAGGATTTGAGTGAAGATTTATGTCCTTAAAGGGCAACCATAAAACTCCACAAGATACCCGCACAAATTGCAGATCCGATAACGCCCGAAGAGTTGCAGGCCATTGCATGCATGAGAAGGAAATTTTCGGGATCCTCGGATTGACCCACCAGATGAACTTCTCTGGCGGACCCTGGAACCGCTGACACCCCGGCTGCTCCCAGCAGAGGATTGATTTTTTCCTTAAGAAAGAGATTCATAATTTTAGCAAAAATGACACCGGAGGCTGTTGCGATACTGAAAGCGACAGCACCAAGGACGAAAATAGCCACAGATTTCGGGGTTAAAAACACATCTCCCTGGGTACTGGCGCCGACCGTAAGCCCCTAAAAGTATTGTCGCTGTATCGATAATTGCTGTACGGGCGGTCTGGGCCAGGCGGTCGGCAACACCGCATTCCTTTAGAAAATTACCGAAAAAGAACATTCCCAGAAGCGGTATGGAGGCCGGTGCGAGAAAACAACAGAGTATAACAGCGACGGCAGGGAAAATGATCAGTTCTTTTTTGGACACATCCCGGAGTTCCGGCATCCGGATTAACCGCTCCTGGCGGCTGGTCAGAAGTCTCATAATGGGCGGTTGAATTACCGGTATCAGTGCCATATAAGAATAAGCGGCGATGGCGATGGGGCCGATGAGGTGGGGTGCCAGCTTGGCGGTAAGAAATATGGACGTGGGGCCGTCGGCGCCGCCGATTATGGCGATGGAAGCGGCTTCCTTGGGTAAAAAACCGAGGGCAAGCGCGCCCAACAGTGTAAAAAATATTCCCATCTGAGCTGCGGCGCCCAATAGCATAAGGCTGGGCCTTGCCAGCAAAGAGGAAAAATCGGTCATTGCACCGAGACCCAAAAAAACGATTGAAGGATAAAGACCCGTGGTAACTCCGAAATACAGATAGTGCAGCACACTGTTAGGTTCGTATATCCCGAGCCCGAATCCCTTGAAAAAAGGAATATTTCCCACCAAAATTCCAAACCCGATGGGAACAAGAAGCAGCGGCTCGTATTTTTTTGCGGTTCCCAGATATAAAAAGACAAAACCGACAACGATCATGATGACGTTTCGATAGTCAGCTAAATAGAACCCGGTATTTGATAAAAATTGAAAAAGCAGATCCATGGATTAACCTTTAATCCTTATTAATTATCTTTGTTTTCTGTGTGTGGATTCCAGCCAAAAACACCATCACCATAAGGGAGCAGTATCTCAGACTCACGAAAGGCTGTAAGGGTTATGTGTGGATGCGGAAAATCGTTATTTTTCGCAATTTCATATAAGTCAGAAAGATAAAAGGTTTCGCCAATTTCTTCGATCAGCGATTGATAAAGACGCGCCGTTTCATCAAGGTCTGTGGGAAATTCTTTTGGTACGTTTAAGGCCGACGCTTCTTCAGGTTCATTGTCTTCCGGCATTTTATGGGTGTTTTTAAAAACAGGATGTCTTTTTTCCCAAAACAACAGCACCTTGTGAAGCTGGGAAATTACAGAAGACAGTATCACCAGACCGGCAAAAACGATCAAAGTGCCTACAAAAGCCATGGCCCAACCGTTTTGAGTTGTTATTGCGTGCAAGCCGTACAATGAACTTCTCCCTAATTATTAGAAAATTGATTTATAAACAAGGACGATCCTTTTTTTCGATCACACATTCCTTGAAAAGTCAATACCAAAGCGTTGTTTTTCTCAATGGTCCGTCAAAGCAAGGATTGTCGCCCAATCGATGACGGGTCTTTAAGACCCGGATCGCTGTTGGGCCGTCCCCTTTGCCGAGGGCGTCTGATATCCATGGGCAAACTCCCATCTTTTGTCGAGAAAATAAAGGATCGGGACCGTCATCCTTGAAAAGAGAAGGGATGCAACCTCGCCTGCCATAAGGGATATGGCAAGACCCTGGAAAATCGGATCAAACAGGATGACCGATGCACCCACCACCACGGCGGCGGCGGTAAGCATCATTGGGCGGAAGCGTACGGCACCGGCATCGATTACGGCAAGCTCCAAGGGCATCCCTTCTTTCAAGCGCAATTCAATAAAATCGACCAGAATGATGGAGTTTCTGACCACAATCCCGGCACCGGCAATAAAACCGATCATGGAGGTCGCGGTAAAAAATGCGCCAAATGCCCAATGAGCGGGCAGGATTCCGATCAAAGAGAAGGGGATGGCGGCCATGATGACCATGGGTGTGCTAAAAGACTGAAACCACCCGACGACCAGAACAAAGATCAAAACCAGGACTACACCAAAGGCAATACCCAGATCCCGGAAGACTTCGTAGGTTATATGCCATTCACCGTCCCATTTCATCTCATATTTTCGGTTGCTGGAAGGGAGGCCGGCCGTATGCTGGGCAATCTTGTATCCTTCAGGAAGTTGGATGGAATCGATTTTATTTTTCATCTCTAAGATGGCATAAACCGGGCTCTCCTTGACGCCGGCCAAATCCCCGACAACATATACAACCGGCATGAGATTTTTGTGATAAATACTTTGATCCACAGGGGTTTTTCGAACGTTTACCAAGGTAGAAAGGGGCACCATACTACCGTCGCCCGATGCAAGTTTAATGACTTCCAGGCGTTGAATCCCGGCACGGGCGGAAAGGGGCAGGCGTATAATGATCGGAACATCCTCTTTTTCCCTGGGTTGATGAAGCAGTCCGGCCTGCCGTCCTTTAAGTGCCAGCTCGATGGTTCCGGCAATCTTGGCAACGCTGATACCGTGGAGGGCGGCCTTTTCTTTGTCGACCGTTATTTGATAACGGGGCTGTTCTTCTTCCACATACCAGTCCACATCGACCACGCCGGGTGTTTTTTCAAAAACCTTCATGACTTCGGCGGCAATCTCCTGTTGCCGGTCATAATTGGGGCCGTAAATTTCAGCCACAAGGGTGGATAAAACCGGGGGGCCGGGTGGAACTTCCGCCACTTTAACCCGCGCATGGTAACGGTCGGCGATTTCTTTTAACGCCGGCCGCACTCGTTTCGCAATGGCGTGGCTCTGTTTTTTTCGATGTCCTTTTTTCGCAAGGTTCACCTGTATGTCCGCTAAATGGGGGCCCCTTCGAAGGTAATAGTGGCGCACCAAACCGTTAAAATTGAACGGTGCCGAGGTCCCCACGAAGATTTGATAGTCATTGATTTCATTGACTGTTTTAAGATAATCGCCCATTTCCATGGCGGCTGCGGACGTTTCCTCCAGGGTGGCGGCTTCCGGCATGTCGAGAATCACCTGAAATTCACTCTTGTTATCGAATGGAAGCATTTTCACCCGTACCCATCCGATGCCCACCATGGCGCATGAGCCCAGGAGAAGTACCACGACGGTGATCAGGAAAATCCATCGCCAGAATCGATTTTCAATAAGGGGCGTCATCACCCGTCGATAAAGACGCGTGCTCCAATCCTCATCTTCAGGCCCACCGGATGATTCTGTTTCTTTGTGTTTTATCAGCCGTAATGAGGCCCAGGGCGTTACAATAAGCGCCACAACCAGGGAAAAGACCATTGCGGCTGAAGCGCCCACCGGAATGGGTCTCATGTAAGGTCCCATTAACCCGCCCACAAAAGCCATCGGAAGAATGGCGGCGATGACCGTCAAGGTGGCCAGAATGGTGGGATTCCCAACTTCATCCACCGCTTCGATGGCCACCGCGGTTCTTGATCGGTTATGGTTTTGGGGGAGACGAAAATGTCTGACGATATTTTCCACCACTACGATGGCGTCATCCACTAGGATTCCGATGGAAAATATGAGTGCAAATAGGGTTATTCTGTTTAAGGTATACCCATACAGGTAAAACACAGCCATTGTCAGAGCGAGGGTCACGGGAATGGCGATCGCCACCACACCGGATTCTCGATGTCCCAGAACAAACCAGACCAGGATCGTTACAGATACAATGGCGATCATCATGTGAAAAAGCAATTCATCCGATTTTTCTTTGGCCGTATCGCCATAGTTCCGGGTAACTGTAATATGAATATTATCAGGGATGACGCTTCCCACCGCCCCATTCATCCGTTCGAGCACTTTATGTGCCACAGTGACGGCATTGGCCCCTTTTCGCTTGGCAATGGCAAGGACAACCGCAGGATAAACCCCTTTGGATACGTGTCCGGTCATTTCCTTTCCAGCAGCAGCTGGGCCGGTGCCGAAAAAAACATATTGCTCCGGTTCTTCAGGACCGTCCACCACATCGGCCACATCGCGAAGATATACGGGCTTGCCGCCGTGAACTCCCACCACCACGCTTTTTACATCTTCCACCGTCTTTAAAAAACCGCCGGCATGAACCAAAACCTGGCCTTTGGTGGATGGATAGGTACCGGCGGCCGACTCCTGATTTGCGGACGTTACCATCATTTCCACCATTTGGAGATCAAGGTCGGACGCTGCCAGGCGTACCGGATCCAGACGCACCTGGATCTGCCGACGTTCTCCACCGATCAGGGTCGTTGTGGAAACATTATTTTCACGCTTAACGATATTTTCCACTTCTGCTGCGACACGGCGCAGGGTATAATGGTCGAAGCCCTCTCCCCAGAAGGTGAGTGATAGAATCGGAACATCGTCAATATAGCGGGGTTTGATCAATGGAGGGCTTACCGCCCAGGGAATCAGATCAAAGTTTGCCATAAGCTTTGACTGAAGGCGGACGATGGATTCTTCTTCGTTCTGACCCACGTAAAAACGTACCACCGCCATGGAAATTCCGGGACTGGACGTGGAATAAACATATTCCACGCCTGGAATTTCCCACAGGAGTTTCTCCATCGGGCTGGTGACTCTCTGTTCGACCTCTTTGGCGCTGGCTCCGGGCATTTTTACAAAGATATCGATCATGGGGACAATAATCTGTGGCTCTTCTTCCCTGGGGAGTGCGATGACTGCGGCAATGCCCAGCAATACGGAAGCAATGATGATCAGCGGCGTCAGCCTGGAGTCAATGAAAAAACCTGCGATTCTACCGGCGACACCTGTTTCTGGGGTCATGAGATAACCTCCACGCGAGTGCCGTTGGAAAGTGTCGGTGGCGGAACCACCACGTAACGATCCCCTTCCTTGAGGCCGGATAAAACTTCTAAAGATTCTCCGAATACTCTTCCGGTTCGGATTAGACGGAACCTTGCGGTGTGTTGATCATCCACAATATAAATGCCGGTTAACTGTCCTGAGTGTATCACCGCGGTGGATGGAATTAAAAGGATATCGACTTTGTCCACAGGGGATGAAAATCCGGGCAAACATTCCCGTCCTGAGGCCTTTTTCGTCGGGCAGTTTAACCTTAATTAAAAACGAACGGCTCTTTTCGTCGGCTGCAGGGAAAACTTCCTCGACCCATCCGGTCATCGGTCCGGTGTTTAAGGCTTGTACGACAACGTTTACGCGTTTTCCTTGAGTTACATCCTCAATATACGTTTCCGGCAACTCCAAATTCGCATGATATTCTCCTTTTTTTTCAAGGATCAGCAAGGGTTTGCCCGGGGTGGCCAAATCGCCCACAGTGATCATTTTAGCGCTGATTTTTCCGTTGAACGGCGCAAGAATCAAGGCATCTTTTTTTCTAACCAAAGCGACCGATACGGTAGCTTCGGCCTGATTAACACGTTGTTTGGCTGCCGCAAACATGGCATCGGCCTTTTTAAGTGTGGCCTGGGCCTGGTAATAGCGAGATTTAATTTCGTCGAATTCCTGGAGGCTGGCGGATGCATCCTTCATTAAATTCAGGTAACGGTTATACGTGGCGCCTGCCAATTCTGCTCCGGCTTTGGCGGCATCCCTGGCGGCTTTGGCAGCGGTCTTTCCCCGGCGAGCTTCTGCAAGGGCGGCTTCAGCTTCGCGAAGCTGTGCCAATACCTGGCGATCGTCAATGGCAACCAATTGCTGCCCCTGTTCCACCGTATCTCCGCCCTGAACAAAAACAAACGTGACCGTTCCCATGATTTTGCTGGAGAGCGTGCTTATGGTTTTTGCTTTAACCGTTCCCTACGGCTTCATACATAAACGGCTGGCGGATGATGGCTGCGACAGCAACCGGCGCTTTCACCGCCTTTTTTTTCACCTGCGCTACATTGCCCGGCTCGATTTTTTCGCTGCAACCTATGCACAAAAGCGTAAAAAGACACTATTGAAACGCAGAAAAAATATTTTTTAACCATTACAAACTCCGTAAGTTAGTGTCTATCCACAAACGCCATCTTCCGGTCCTGGGCGGTATTTTTGCTCATTTGAAATCCTCAAAATAGCTCAGACTTTGCCCCGAACCAAAATCTACCAGTTGTAGATGGACACAAGTTAAGGTTTGTGAAACGCTACAATTTAATGAAAATCCGTATCAATCGTTCCTGAGGCCAGCGCCAGATCGATCCTGGCCACCTTGTAGTCGTGAAGGGCCTTGAAATAGTTGGTATGGGCCTGTTGTCGGGCCTCTTCTGCGTCCAGAAGGCCTACAATGGTTAACAAACCGCTATTGTATCTATTTTTTACGATCCGCAATCCTTCTTCGGCCTGATCCGCCGCTGTTTGGGCCACCTGTATACGCTTCCACGAACTCGGGCTTTTAGAAAGGCTTTGCGTGTCTGGACCCGTATTCCCAGCTCCATGGATCTTCGTATTTCCTGCATCGGTTCAGAAACAATTTTGCCGCTTCTGTTTTTCCGGTAATATGGTACCCGCTGAATATATTCAGCTTCAGAACCGCTCCGATGGTATAATTATCTGCCGTATCGCTGAAATCTTCCGAATTGATCTCGTAATTTCCCAAAAGCCGCAGGTCCGGGAGATGGCCGGCACGGGATTTATCGATTTCTTTTCTGGCCATATCTTCCTGATATTGCAAGGTTTCCAGATCGAGACGTTTTGAAAGGGCGGTATTAATCCAATCCTCTATCTCTCCTTTTATTTCCTCTTCGATCGCAAACGGAGTTACCGGGTTTAAAGGCTTGTCACCGGGAGAGCCCATCGATGCGTTCAGCATGGCTTTTGCTATCTCGACTCGGCTTTCGGCCTGGAGATGCTGCTGCTTAAGATCTGCGATACGAACCATGGCCCTTAATACATCGCTTTTTACCACAAAACCGTTGTTATATCGAGATTGAATCATTGCTAAATTGGCTTGTGCCGTTTCAAGGGTCTGGTTTCACGACGGCGATATTTTTCTGAGCAAGAAGAAGTCCCACATACCCCGCTGCTGTTTGTGCAATCACCTGTTGCCGGGTTCGTTCGAGGGTCAAAGATGCAACTTCAAGGTTCTGCTTGGCCTGCTCCCATCCGATTTTTGTTCGGCCTCCGTCGTAGAGTGACCAGGACAAAGAGAAAACCGTTGCAAAGTTGTTGATGGCATCCGGATCGTTGAGTCTGGCAGGATCAAAATCATCTTGGGTGATGGTTCCCTGATTCAGTTTTGTGCCAAAGGCCCACATGGGATTGGTGGTGCGATTAAACGTTTCGGAAAAATCGATCTGCGGGTAAAAACCTGACCGTGCCTGGATGGAATTTGATTCCATCGCCATTACCTGAAAGTTGGCGGCCTTTGACTTGGGGGTTCTGATTGACGGCGATCCGAATCGCTTCTGTCATGGATAAAGGTTCCAGCAGCGGGTTATTTGGATCGGCGGCAGTGCTTGAAAATATGGGAAAGGATAAAGATACGGCAAAAAATAACAATACATAGAAATGAATACAAATGGTTTTCATCGGACTTCTCCACAATTTTGGTGTTATTTTGCGTAAGTGTTGAATCGAATATTATCGAGGGATTGTTGTTCGTGTTTGTAGCCAACTGCCACATCATCTCTTTCCGGAACATGAAAAACAATTTGAGACATCTGTTAAGCAACCAAGAGATGTGGCGTTATTCATAAATCTTTCGGAGCTCAACAATTTTTTGGCCTGAAGGACACTACATTTTAAGCATTCTAAGTATATACATCATCAATTTTAAAAATCAAGATTTTGTAAAAAAGGTTACGGATTTTAAGATGATATTTGTCAGTCGGTAGGCAAACTTTAGGGTTGGTTGCAGTGAGTTATAATATTGGAAGAGATCGGGCAATTAAATGTTAAATATTTAATAAGGCTGTTTAATCGAAGTCTCCACTAGAACATTTGCCACGAAACGCTCGCCATAATGCTTGGCCGATAACGAAATGACTATAAATAACATTACAAGAATCAACAGGTGATAGATGAGCATCTGGAGTGTACTCCCTAAAAGAAAATGACCCGATATTGATAATGGAATGAATACGACTGTCAGTGAAGTGAGATCGCGAGTAAGCAAAAATGCTTTATGAGAGTAAAAAACCTGAAGTTCATCTTGATACTGTCGATAAAATCGGAACCATTTATTGTTTTGTTCTTTTGGATCTACCGGGAGCCCATGGGGAAACAACTGTTTGACCCTTTTCATGTCTATTCTTGGATCACTGGGTCCGATATGTGAAAAGGCGCGATGTCCAGGAAGCCGATTCTTGAACTTCCAAAACACAAAGAATTCCTTTATGCTATTCTTGAATATCCCCTCCATCACTATGATGAGAATAGCAGCGGTTAGGGGTATGAAACCTTGAGGGTTTTTAAGCTTTGAGATGAGTTGATCGGCATTGATAAGACTGAAACTGATAAGGCTGGAGAATAGGGCGAAGATAACGATGTGAAGTAAGAAATAACCGATAAGCCATTTACGATTTTCACTTTTTATATATCGCTGCTTGACCTTGACCACTATTTCTTTCCTCCTTTCTGTGGATACAGATTGCTGCGATAGTGATACTTTTTCTGGGATATCCCTTGCCGTTTCATCATCTTTATGTGGCCAGATTTAACAAGTTTGTCCGGCTGACAGCCAAAGTCCACGGAGCATTTCTTGTTTTCAAAGTTCCTTGAAATCAGGACAATTTCCCTTCATCTATGATTGCCTTGAAACCGGATGGCATCCAAATCAGGCCGATTGCAGGCGCCCCAAACCGGAGTCTTTTCATTCTTTCAAGGGAATCTTTGTCTAGTATAGAAGGCTCGCCCCCTTTGGGATGGCTGTGCCATGTGCCGACATAGTTCAAGAAACCACTGGATTTATCATGTATTTCCTTGACCTTCTTTTTTAGGCCCTGTGTGCCCAAAATAAATGAACTCTGAGATCTCTTGGAGTCTGGGGGTGCTTCGATCACTCTGGCGATGGTGAAACAACGACGGGTTAGTGATATCCTGCCTATTAAAACACCGCCCGTCTCTATCTCTTCGTATCTCTCCGCTTCTTTTGAGATTTGATCTAATGCCTGCTCCAGGATTCTAATTTCCCACATATTCTTGGCCTTTACATTTAACACCTTGGTTTGACCCAATTCAACGAGTCTCCAAGAAACTTGTAATTCATTCGCTTCGAGCGTTCCTATCCAGAGTTCACCGTTTTGATTTGCACCGCCTTCAAGGACATGTCTTGCGCGTTCAGCTATTCCGGCAGCATATAAAGAAACCCGAGTATCTGCCATCACCATTGTATGCGATCCACAACCCAATCCGACTTCTTGACGGCTCATTTCATCAGAAAAAATTTGAAGCTTGGACCTGATGTCATGGTTATCAACTCGCTCGTCCCAGTATCGAATAACCAAATCGCATACATTAGGGTTTCGACCGCGCCCTTCAAACGCCATAATTCCTATCCTTCCAGACTCATACAGAGCAGCATGCAGCAACCTGCCGGTCAGTTTTTTGGGCGATAAAGCGACCAGCAATTCCCTAACCGCTATTGAACCCGTGGATTCAATGACCAAGCGAGTGTCGGGTGGAAAAACTAACGTTTTTATATCAGAGCGTTGACATAATGTGGCTATGTCGTCATTGTAATGTTCCGCTTCCGTCCGGAGCATTTTGATTTGTTCTGCTAGAAAGGCTGCTTTTGGCTGACCCGGGATCTCCGAAACTGGTATCAATGCGTGCCGGGCAACGTTATGGGGAGAAAAGGCCGCCTTATCTATCAATTTGAAAGGGCCATGTCCAGACCGTGCGAGATGCATGGCTATTTTTGACCCGACACTACCACATCCTATATGAACGATAGGACCATCTTTCATTGTATCGGTTCCTCCTGACATACGCCTAAGCAGATTACTGGTCAGTGCATGACGGTGACCCAAGGGAAATACTGGCGAATCTTCCCTGATCCTTATCGCTGATTCAGCAAATGGCAGTTGCGCATCCTCAACATGGCACTCAACTACATACGGTATAAGTTCGAGCGAAGAATCGTCACCAATCAAATCGCAGGGTCTACGGGCGCATAAGATAATGAAAATGGGGAAAATAGGCATATCTAATGATGCCTCCTTTATCGCCCAACATAGACTAACGAACACATTTCTCAAGGGTGCATAACAACCATACTCTTTAGCTCTTTCAAGGAGCTGGTGAAGACTATAAATGCTTTCGGGCAGATATCGATCGACTATTATCCCCGAATTGGACCATGCAAATATCATTAAAGAAACATATGAAGACTTCAAAAGACTTTTATCCGTAAAAAAAGAGTTTTTGATCAGCCAAGGGGTTATATCTCGTTGCTTGCGGTGATCGATCCCCCCCACAAAATACAATTTCTCTTTTCGCTCTTTCCATTCCCAGAACCTGCATTGAAAGACCAAAGCTCCTTCTTTGTCTTGAACAAGCGCCCGAAATCCTGATAGATCGTATACAACCCATCCAAATGTATCATCTCGGCGAATGGGTTCCCAACCTTGTCGTGGATCTATGAGATCATCTATTGCTGCCTTAGCAAGCCAGTCCAATAACTGATTCAGAATTTCACTCAAGCCGTCACCTTCTTGATGGAGGAGATCATCAAGAGGGCCATCGTATACACAGGGGACAATATGACCCTTTTCATCTGACTTAAGAACCGGGTTGATGTGGGGGAGAGATCTGTTGAAATCCGGTCTCAATAGGATTGCTGGTGCTTGGAAAGGATAAGTCGGGGGAAAGCGAAAAACAACCGGTTCTTTCGACTTCACTCCTGTCCTGGTCATTCCCTTTTTATTTGATCGCGAAGGTAAGGGAACACTCATATCGAACTTTATCTCGAAGCCCCCTTTGGTTAAAGGCCGGGGAATTTCCACCTCCCCATTAACAGATGGATGAGATTGTATTGTTTTTAGAGCACATTCCGCCTCCCGATGCAGAATGCCCTTGGGGGAAGAAATCTTCCCTTTGTATTTTTTCTTGCCTCTTCTTTTCCTCTTACCCATGATACCTGGGCTCCTTTGTACTCCCTGCTGCGACAGCGGTTCCTGTTATGGACTCACTCTTCTTGGAGGGTGGTTGCGGACCTTCATTAGAGATTTTGAAGGTGAGGGGTGCCGGCGCTTCCTCATTAGGGTGTTCACCGGTACAATAGAACTTGCCGTTCCCTGACTCTAATATGGATATATATTCCATTTTAGCCCCCCAGCAAGGAGGATCATTTTTATCATCTTTAATGGGCTTGCTGCTGGAAACAATGAAGGCGCCATCACGAGCTTGGGAAAGAGCTAATTTGGCATCTTGACTTACCTGAGGATTTTCATCCTCGCTCCAGCTATCATAAGACAAGGAGTGCCAGGAACAGTGGTGCGGGGTAAGCAAAAGATCATATTGAAGATGAGAAGTTATGCTCTTTTTTCTACCCCATAATTTCTCCCAGATATAGACCTCAGCATCTCCTCCGGCGAGAAATAGGCAGGCATCATCTTTTCCGTTGGCCACGAAGGAGTACTGGAGAATGACGCTTGAATTGTTCTTCCTTAATTTTTCTTCTTCCTCCGAATCTTCCTGTATCGGAAACGGACCGAGCACACGCATGGAAATGTGATCGTTTCTTTTACCGTTGATCGTGCTGAATACCTCATCGAATTTTATAAGAATTGGCTCCAAGCCTTCGGTCTTCTCTTCTTCATCTTCACCAATGATAAGGATTCGATCGCCTTCTATATTAAAACCGTTATCCCTAAAAAGTTTGACCCTCCTTCTTGCCTCGGTATTGAAACCTCTCGCGTCTTCACATAAAGGGTTATTCTTACTAGCGCGTCTGAAAACCATCGGTGAGGACCAGATCTCTCGCAAGACAATCTTCAACTCTTCTCCCTCGGGAGGATCAAAGTTATAATCGCTCTGTGGCCCAAGATGGAAATGTTTCCTGAGACCTCTACAATGATCCTGATCCGGATGGGTTAGGAGAAAAGCATCCACATAAGGCCTTCCATCATCATCGTTTTCTAATCTATCCCTCAATCCTTTCACAGCGTCGAAAGAAGGATCTTCATCATCCTCAGCCGATTCCCGAAGGTTGATATCGATCAGAATAATGGTTTTGTCACTGAGCTTGATTAGCGTCATGTCCCCGTTGTCAACTGGAAAAAAGGTTATAGTCGATTTCATTTCATTCCTCCTCAAATACAATATAATAATTTGCAAGATATCATATATTGTAATTCAGAAAAACAGATTGTCAACATAAATTTTATGCAAGATAAATATTATTGCATTTAATATGTTCTTGATCGTTATTTTTATTGCAGTTTTGATTATACCGTGCTAATAAAAAGTCGTTATGCGTCTCAGTAAAATAGCCAAGATTCAAAGCGGTTATATCAGCCGCGGCAAAATTGAGCCCCGTGAGGACGGTACTCATTTCCTTTTACAAGCTAGGGATATAGATGCGGAACGCCTCACATACAAAGCTGACAACCTGGTCCGCTTTAGCCCGGATTTGTCTCGTAAAGACTGGGTATTGAAAACCGATGACGTACTATTTATGGCCCGTGGAACCCGGAATTATTCAGTACTGATTAACGACATCCCTGAACGGGCATTATCGGCGGCATGTTTTTTTATTGTGCGCGTGTCAAGCGATCAGGTTCTGCCCTATTACCTGTGCTGGTATCTTAACCAGGCTCTGGTGGATCATTATTTGAGCCGCCACAGCGGCCGAGGCGTTCACATGCCGGTGGTCAGGCGATCGGTGCTGGAAAGCATCGAAATACCCATTCCGCCCTTGGAGGTTCAATCCAAGATTACGAAGTTGGATGTGCTTCTGCAAAAAGAACTGGAATTAATCGATAAGTTGGCTGCAAAACGTAGAGAGCTGATAACGGCAGCCTGTATGCAAGCCGTTCGAAACAGTTGACATAGAGGATAACGATATGAACGATGAACAAAAACGTAATGGAATTTTCAATAAGATTTGGCAGGCCTGTGATACGTTTCGCGGTGTCATCGATCCGGCCCAGTACAAGGATTATATCCTTACGATGCTCTTTGTGAAGTACCTCAGCGATATTCACAAATCCAAGACGGCAGAGTTTGAAAAAAAATACAAGGGCAATAAGGTTCGCATACAGCGGGCACTTGGCCTTGAACGTTTTGTTATTCCAACAATCGAAATCAGAGACAGCAGTGGAAAAGTTGAGGATACCTTTCAGGCGACATACGACAGCCTTTACGAACGGCGCAACCGGCCAAACATTGGTGAACTGATCAATATCCTGTTGGAACACATTGAAGATGCCAACAAGAGTAAACTTCACAATGTATTTCGTAATATCGACTTTAACAGTGAGGCCAATCTCGGACAAACGCGCCAGCGAAATACACGCCTAAAGCATTTGCTTGAAGATCTTGTCGAATTGGATTTGCGACCCGAGCATGTCGGCCACATGGACATTATCGGTGATGTATATGAGTACTTGATTGCGCGGTTTGCCGCCACTGCCGGAAAAAAAGCTGGTGAATTCTATACGCCGGCAGAAGTCTCGGAAACCCTTGCCCGGCTTGTCGCGCCCAGACCCGGCGACCGAATCTGCGATCCGGCCTGCGGATCAGGCTCCCTGCTAATCCGGACCGCCAAAAAGGTTGGCTCGGACGACTTTTCGCTTTATGGCCAGGAGATGAACGGCAGTACCTGGGCTTTGTGTAAAATGAACATGTTCCTGCACGATGTCGATTCCGCCCATATTGAATGGGAAGACACCATCCGGCACCCGCAGTTTATTGATGACGACGCGCTAATGAAATTCGATGTGGTCATCGCCAAGCCGCCGTTCAGCCTGGACAAATGGGGCCAGGAAATTGCCGCCGAAGATCGCTATGGCCGCTTTTATCGCGGCATTCCGCCTAAAAGCAAGGGCGACTGGGCCTTTATTTCCCACATGCTGGCAACGGCGTTGGAAGGCAAAGGTCGTGTCGGTGTTGTTGTACCGCACGGAGTCCTTTTCCGCGGTGGGCAGGAAGGTAAAATTCGCGAAGCAGCAATTCGTGAGAATCTTCTTGATGCTGTGATCGGCCTGCCTGCCAACCTGTTTTATGGCACCGGTATCCCGGCAGCATTGATGATCTTCGACAAATCCCGGAAACCCAACGGCAAGGGCAAGGTGCTTTTTATCGACGCTGGCCGGGAGTTTGCGCAAAACACCAACCAGAACAAGCTGAGACCGCAGGATATCGACAAAATCATCGATACGTTTCAAAAACGCAAGACCATCGATAAATATTCGTACCTTGCAAGTTTCGCCGGGATTGAGGAAAACGAGTTCAATCTTAACATCCCGCGGTATGTGGATACGTTTGAGCCAGAAGAAGATATCGACATCGCCGCCGTGCAGCAGGAGATCGAACAAATCGAAACTAAACTGGCTGAAACCCAAAAGGAAATGAACAAATACCTGGAGGAACTTGGATTTTAAACCATGAAAGATATAAAAGTGCAAATGATATAGGTGGCTAAATGAAATTTGAGGAATTCCAGTCCGGCATCTACCGGCAGCAATATCAGTATAAAGATTTTTTACCTGCAAAGATTAATCATGAATGGTCATGGGATGACCTTCGCATCAATGTTTTGCTGGAAAAGGCCACTAAAGCTTTGGGTGAACTGAATGCTTTTACCCTGATTGTGCCGGATGTGGATTTGTTTATTCGCATGCACATCATGAAAGAGGCGAACACCTCAAGTCGCATCGAGGGAACAAAGACGGAAATGGATGAAATCGTCCTTGATGAAAATGAAATTTTGCCCGAACGGCGGGATGACTGGCGCGAAGTTCAAAATTACGTCCGTGCCATGAACACGGCCATTGAGGAACTAAAAAAACTGCCCCTCTCACTGTGCCTATTACGCCAAACCCATGCCATCCTCATGGAAGGGGTTCGGGGAAAACACAAAACACCCGGTGAGTTCCGCCGCAGTCAAAACTGGGTCGGTGGTGCCTCCCTTGAGGACGCGGTTTTTATTCCGCCGACCCATAATGATCTGCCGGAATTGCTCGGTGATCTTGAAAAATTCTGGCATAACGAGAAAATCCAGGTGCCGAACCTGATCCGTATTGCCATCAGCCACTATCAGTTTGAAACCATTCATCCTTTTTTGGACGGCAACGGCAGAATTGGCCGTTTACTAATCACCTTGTATTTGGTCAGTCACGGCCTGCTGGCTAAACCTTCACTTTACCTATCGGCGCATCTGGAAAAGCATCGTACCGCTTACTATGACGCCCTTTCAAGGGCACGCGAAGCAAATGATATAGGTCACTGGTGTCGCTTCTTTTTGCGGGCGGTTGTTGAGACTGCTGAGAGCGGTAAAAAGACTTTTGAGAGCATTCTGTCCTTGCGTCAGGAACTGGACCGGAAGGTGGTAACATTGGGCCGACGGGCAGAAAACGGGCGTAAGCTGATTATGCATTTATTTAAGCGTCCGGCGGTTACTGTCAATCAAGTCGTCGATTTACTGGGATTGCAATATCATGCTGCCAACAAACTGGTACAGGCATTGTCCGAAATGGATATTCTGAAAGAAATTACCGGCTATCAACGCAACAGAATTTTTCTTTTTAAGCAATATATGGATATTTTCAGTGAGAAAAATGAAATATAGTATTTTTTATTGTGCGTTACATGCCAAAAAACACAACATGAAAATTTGTATTGTGTTTTAAAATAAAAAACTGCTTCAAACAGACGAAGATTTTGAACGGGCCAAGAAGAATAAATGAGCAAGCGCAACAAAAACAGGCCGGGGTATAAAAAGACCAAGGTGGGGTGGGTCCCTGAGGACTGGGAAGTTAAACCATTAGGATCATTTGGCTTGTTTTCTAAAGGGAAGGGAATTTCTAATAAAGATAAAAAAGAAACAGGTATTCCTTGTATTACTTATGGGGAGATTTATACAAAACATGATTTTGTTATCAAGGAATTTCATTCCTTTATTGATACAGAAACGACTAAAACAGGTCAAAAAATTAAAAAGAATGACATTCTTTTTGCTAGCTCTGGTGAAACCTTGAATGAAATTGGAAAATGTGTGGCGTACACAAAAAATATAGAAGCCTATGCTGGAGGTGATATTGTCATTTTTAGCCCAAAAGGAGTTGACGGTATTTATTTGTCGTATTCGCTGAATAGTGATTTAATAACCAAACATAGAAGAAGATTGGGACAAGGTCATTCTGTAGTTCATATTTATTCTAGTGGTTTAAAAACATTACATGTTCCATTTCCCCCTCTTCCCGAGCAGACAAAAATCGCCGAAATCCTTTCCGCATGGGATGAAGCCATCGAGCAGACGCGCAAGCTCATCGACGCCAAAAAGCGCCGCAAAAAAGCCCTCATGCAGCAACTGCTTACCGGCAAAAAGCGGTTTAAGGATAATGGTGGGAACGATTGGCGCATTAGGCCCCTTGGAGAACTTGTTGAACCTGTGCTAAGGCCGGTGCCAAAACCTAAAGAGCCATATTTGTCGATTGGAATTCGTAGTCATGGCAAAGGAACTTTTCAAAAGACTGTTAAACAGCCTGAGAAGGTCATGATGGAGACTCTCTATCGACTTGATCACCAGGACATCGTTGTAAACATTACTTTTGCATGGGAAGGAGCTATCACCATAGCTACTGAAAGAGACAAAGGTGGGTTAGTATCTCATAGATTCCCTACCTATCGGCTTAGAGAAAAAGAAGCAGATATTGATTTTTTCCGAAACCTGTTTTTGACAAAAAGGTTCGTCTGGGATCTTGGTTTAATATCACCTGGAGGAGCTGGCAGAAACCGTGTAATGAACAAGAAGGATTTTTTAAAACTTAAAGTTCTTTTGCCCACTGTAAAAATGCAAAGAGAAATCGGTAAGATACTGACAACAGCCGATAATGAGATAAATGCTATAGAAGACTATAGGAATGCTTTGGAGAAACAAAAACGCGGCTTGATGCAAAAACTGCTGACCGGCGAAGTGCGGGTGAGTGTATGAAGTTACAGTGGTAACCACATAAATTTTTTCGTAATAATAAAAAAGGTTCGCCCGGACGGCGAACCCATCTCCTTTAGCGCTTACATCCGCTGGAATGGCCAATGAGTAATAAAATAGTAACTATATTTAAAATTACTGTCAATAGGCAAGAGGGTAAAAATTTTCTCGGCATTTTCTTGTGTGACTTTTTCCCCATGAAAGTCTTATAAGGAAATGTTTATGGTACTTTTGAACAACAAAAGGTCAACAAAATATCATGAACCTTCCCATCAACATAAACGACCTTCTCACCGCCCGAATGGTTGAGTGGGAACGGCTGGAGTTTAAAGCTGGCTGGGTACCGGAAGTCACCCCGCAAGTTACCCCCGAAGTTACCCCCGAAGTTACCCCCGAAGTCACCACGGAAGTCACCACAGAAGTCAAACGGCTTCTGAAAGTTATGATTGGCGATCATTCTCGCAAGGATCTTCAGGAACTACTCAGGTTGAAAAACGCCGAGCATTTTCGAAAAGCTTACCTCTTGCCGGCAATAAACGCCGGACTTATGGAAATGACACTGCCGGACAAACCGAAAAGCCGGCTTCAAAAGTACCGCCTTACGGAAACAGGGCAGGCGTTGCAGAAGTTGCTGGCAGGAGAAACTCGGGTAAGGACATAGGAAAAGCCTATGGAAGAACAGGCACCATTTAGAACATTCGATCATGAACTGCCGAGCTATTTAGAAAAGGTTCAATCTCAGCTCCCGGCACTTCAACTGTTGATGCAAATGGGCTGGCAGTATTTGACACCAGAGGAGACCATCAATCTCCGGGGCGGACGGCTGGGTTCCACAATCCTTGAGCCGATACTGGTTGACCACATCCGCAGGCACTGCTGGTATGAGTTCAAAGGCAGCACACACCCGTTTACGGAAAATGCTATCCAGAATGCCGTACAGTCCCTCAAGGCCTTCAGAGCCACAGGCGCAACACACCAGAATGAACAGGCCTATGACCTGTTGTGCCTTGGAACCAGCGTTCCCCAGACGGTCGAAGGGGATACCAAGAGCTTTACCATCGATTTTATCGATTGGAAAAACCCGGGGAACAATTCCTATCACTGCACAGCAGAATACAAGGTTGAGCGTATCGGGTTTCAGAAGCATTATATTCCCGATATTGTGTTGCTGGTAAACGGTATTCCACTTGTAGTCATTGAATGCAAGCGGTCCGCATACACCCAGAACAAAAAGAAACCGATCGATCTGGCCATTGACCAGCTTGACGACTATCAGGCCAAGGACGGGATCCCCCAGCTTTTTCTCTACAGCCAACTGCTGCTGGCTCTGGCGCGCGACAAGGCCCGCTACGGCACTACCAGTACGGCGCGGCAGTTCTCAAGAGGATATCGACAAACTATTATCCTGGCCTTTTGCAGATGTCCGCAACGATTTTCTGACTGTTCTTGAGAAGGGTAGAGAAGTCTACGAACAGGACCGGGCACTTTATGCCCTGTGCCGCCCGGGGCGCTTGCTTGAATTGGCCTATAAGTTCATTCTGTATGACGGCGGCATAAAAAAGATTGCCCGGTATCAGCAGTACTTTACCGTGCATGACATCATGGATCGCGTGATGAGCGCGGCTGCAAATGAACCCCGACGGGGCGGGGTGGTCTGGCACACCCAGGGCAGCGGCAAATCACTAACCATGGTCATGTTGGCAAAATCACTGGCCTTGCGAACGGATATTCTGAATCCCAAGGTTATTCTGGTTACCGACCGGATCGATCTGGACGATCAGATTTGCGGAACCTTTCGCGCCTGCGGGCTCGAACCGGAACAGGCCAATACCGGCACGCATCTGGTGGATCTGCTACTGGATCACCGCTCACACGTTGTCACCACGCTCATTCACAAGTTTGCTACGGCTGTTTCCAGCCGAAAACTGACCCGGGCGGATCGCAACACTTTCGTTCTGGTAGATGAAGGCCACAGAAGTCAGTATCATGAACAGCATGCGCGTATGCGACTGGCGCTAAAAGGTGCCTGTTTCATTGCTTTTACAGGAACGCCCCTGGCCAAATCCGCCAAAAAGAACACCTTTGCCCAATTCGGAGACCTTTTCCGTCCGGCCTATACGATTGCACGCGCCGTGGAAGACAAGGCCGTTGTACCGCTTCTTTACGAGGGACGGCATGTGCCTCAAGAAGTAGAAAAAAATGCCATCGATGGCTGGTTTGAAAAGCTCACATTAGGGCTGACCAAAGACCAGAAGGCCGACCTGAAACGAAAGTTTTCCACCGAGCGCCAGCTCAACAAAGCCGTCCAAAAGGTTCGCATGGTAGCCTGGGACATCAGTCTGCATTACGCCATGGCCTATCAGGGAACCGGACTTAAAGGACAACTGGTTACGCCCGGCAAGGAAACGGCGCTCAAATACAAGCAGTTCCTGGACGAGTTTGGCCTGGTTTCGACCGAGGTTTTGATTTCTGCGCCTGCCATGCGTGAGGGTGAAGATAAAGGATTCGAGCCGTCTCAAACAGAGAGCGCCTTTTGGCAGGAAATGATGGACCGGTATGGCTCTGAAAAAAATTACAATAAGCAGCTCATCAACGCCTTCAAGCATGGTGACAATCCTGAAATCATCATCGTGGTTGATAAACTAATCACCGGTTTTGATGCTCCGGCAAACACAGTACTTTATCTGGCCCGCAAGCTGAAAGAGCACACTCTGCTTCAGGCCATTGCCCGCGTAAACCGCCTTCATGAAGGCAAGGAATACGGTCTTATTCTTGATTACAGCGGTGTTATCGAAGAGCTGGACCAAGCCATCGATTTTTATAGCTTGCTTGCCGACTATGATCGTTCGGATTTGGAAGAGACGGTTACATACATTGCCGATAAGGCTGCTGAATTGCCGCAACTGCATTCGAACGTATGGGAGCTATTCAGTGAAGTGAAAGGCTCGAAGGATCCGGAAGTCTATGAAGTACACTTGCGTGATGCTGACCTGCGCAACAAGTTTTATGAGCGATTCAGCCTGTTTGCGCGTACGCTTGCTCTTGCTCTCTCGTCCGCTAACTTTTTGGAAACCACCCCACCGAAAACGATTAACACATACAAGGCCGACCTTAAGTTTTTCCAGAATCTAAGGGCGGCGGTCACCCAACGCTATCAGGAGACGATTAATTTTTCAGAATATGAACCCAAAATTAAAAAATTGATCAATACGCATGTTGGGGCTAGTGAAGTTGAGCAACTCTGTGAACCAATCAATCTCTTGGATGCCAGGGAACGCCGGCAGGTGCTCGAAGATAACGGCAAGAGCGCGGGTGCCAAGGCAGATATGATTGCTTCTGCGACCCGGCACGTCATCGAGCAGGAAATCGCCAAAGATCCTGCTTTTTACAGGAAGTTTTCAAAGTTGCTGGAGGAGGTGATCGAAGCCTATCATGCTGGAAGGCTTCAGGCCCTGGAAGCCCTTGAAAAGATTAAGGACATCTCAACGAAAGTCGTCACGCACACAGATGACGACATCCCTTCCGAGCTTATCGGAAAAGATATGGCGCGTCGTTATTTTGGATGCGTTTCCGAGACCCTGACTGAATATGGCGAGGCCAGGGATCAACCCGGAAAAGATATCGCGCTTCAAGTTTCGGAGAGGATAACCCCCTATAAAATCCGTGACTGGCGCACCAATCAGGATGTGATCAACAAAATGCGGGGGGAGATCGACGATATCCTTTTCGAAGTTGCCGAGCAGCACAGTCTCGATCTTTCACTGGATGACCACGACGCCATCATTGACCGGTGCATTGAGGTGGCGATTGCAAATGAAGATTAAGGCTGAAAAACATATCCTGGAGTTCGGCTCTCGACAGATCCCATATCGATTACACCGCGCCGACCGAAAACGTCTGCGCGTTGTTGTGTCTCCGGAACTGACCGTGGATGTATTTGCGCCCAGGTCCGTCAATGATGATCAGATTCATCTGTCTGTAAAGAAGAAGGCTCCCTGGATAGCACGAACGCTCGACAAGTTGGAATCCTATCACCCCTTGCCGGCGCCCAAGCGATACGTCAGTGGGGAAACCCTCGTTTATCTGGGCAGGCAATATCGCCTCAAAGTTGTGAAGGATTCGAAGCAGCAAGCCAAACTGCTTGGCCGTTTTCTCTGGGTGTGGGCCGAGGATAAAAACGACACCCAAAGCGTTAAAAAGGCAGTAGATCAGTGGTATCGAAAACGAGCCCGCGAGACTTTAGGCCGGTACCTGGAAAAATGTTACGCCATTGCGTCACGCCACAGTGTACCGGAGCCATTGCTGGGCATTCGTAAAATGCGCAGGCGATGGGGAAGTTGCAGCAACAGAGGTCGAATCACTCTCAACGTTAATCTGGTAAAAGTGCCCGTGCATTGCATTGAATACGTTATCATGCATGAGCTGTGTCATTTAAAGCACAACAACCATTCAAAAGAATTCTTCTCCCTCTTGACTCGTTGTCAGCCAGATTGGCGTAAGCGAAAAGAAACGTTGGGCCGGTTCAGGCTTTCGTGAATGCTATCCTTCGAAGAGCTTTGACAAAAACAAACTTAGAAATGCCGTCATAGATTTGATTCGAATAGCACAATATGGCACAATTTAATTAGGTAGATTTACATCGCTATCTCCAAAAAAATCCCCTAAAATCCCAGACACTGTCTATCTAATCTGCGGGTTGCATACATCAGGAAAAAATTTTCCTTCAAAACTCAAATTGTTGCAAGTTGAAGGGAAACACTTTTGTTTTTAAGCGCTTAATGTTTGATGAGGCTTCCGTATCCATAATCTAAATACCATTTATCCTGACCCTCAAATTTATTTAATTTTAAAGGAGAATGGAAAGGTTGACAAATTCGCCATATCAACTATAATGATTGATATAACTATTATAGCAAATTAAACACTAATTAACCAAAGGAATATGAAAATGCTTAAAAAAATCTCAGCCATGAAAGCCCGGCAAAACCTGGGCCAGATAATGAACGAAGTCTCTTTAAGAGGTGACGATTACATTATCGAGCGAGCCGGCAAGCCCATGGTAGCCGTAGTCTCCATGGAAAAGTTCCAGGCCATCCAAAAAGACCAGGATGCGGCCCGGTCAGACCTTGATCAGATCTGGGCTAAAATAAAAGACGAAGACCCTAAAGCCGTTGCCAAAATAATTAATGAGGCCGTTAAGGCGGCCAGAGCCGTATGACCAGCATTGTAATTGACACCAATATCTTAGTAAGCTCTATCCTCACCCCCGAGGGAAACCCTGCCAAAATCCTTAAACTCGTCTTGGAGGGCAAACTAAATTTAATTATCTCTCCAGATATTCTGAAAGAAACCCGGCAGGTTTTCAACTATCCCAAGCTGGCTAAGCTGATGGAAAAAAACAATATTACCAGGCAAGAAGTTTATGTCTTTCTCGAAAAAATGAGCAGGGTTGCCCTTATTACCCCGGGCAAGCTGGAATTAAACGCCATTCCAAAGGACCCCGCGGACAACAAAATTATAGCTTGCGCCCTGGAAGGAGATGCTGATTTTATCATATCAGGCGATCACCATCTTACCGACTTAAAGATTTTCCAGGGCATTAAAATCATAGACCCGGCTGCCTTTTTAAAAATCGTTACTATTCAATAACAACCAAACTCTGTTATAGGTTTACCGAAAGAAGCCGATCAAAAAAACAGCCCGTCGTCAACCCCGGGCTGTTTTTGTTTAGTTAACCTGCTTCCCTAACCCGTTAAATGATTTGATTTTAAAGGAGAATGGAATGGTTAAGAAAGCCCTTAAATTCCTTTCATCGGAAGATGCGATAAATGAAGTCTTTGTCGATCTGGCAATGCATCCTGATAAATGGTACGAATTTGCCTTGTTTGCAAAAGTATACGGTTTTTTGACAAGGGGAAAAGCCAGGCCGGGCGCAGCCGATTCCAACTCTGGGGATAGAGCGAAAAATGGTATATGGTACGCAGCTAAAGGAGCAAAAAAGGAAATATTTATCCCGGCGTCTGATTTTAAAAAACTCGCAATGGATCTGATTCCCAAAGTAAAATCCAGGGTGGATGAGGTCGCCCAAGTCTATGAATGGACAATGTGGGTAAACACTTCCCCAGGCAAAGGTCCTGACGGGGAGGAAGGCTTATGGGTTGAAACGGAAATGGAAAATTTTCGATGTACTCAGTGCGGACACTGCTGCCTGAAACTACACGACGCATACTGCACCTCGGTTGATATTGAGCAGGTGCAGCGCTGGCGAAAGGAATATCGTTGGGATATTCTCGAGCGGGTCGAGATTATGATGGTGGACGGGAAGGAGCTGTTTGCGGACATTTGGTTCAGCCCCACGACCGGTGAGGCAACTGCGAGATGCCCGTGGCTCCGAAAACTGCCGAACAAAAATATTTACAAATGCAGAATTCACGAAACGAAGCCGCCACATTGCCGCAATTTTCCAAAATCAAAAAAGCATGCTCTGTCAACCGGCTGCAAAGGTTTCGGAGACGATCCAACCTTTGAGCTTGTAAAACGCAACCTGGAAAAACTCTACGCAAATTTGCGGAAAATAGAAAAATAGCATGATAAAAATTGCTGTTCATATTGTTTTCACCTTCATATCAAACATCGTCTAAGGAATCCAAAAGCGCCCATATTCTATCAGGTTTGCGCGACTTGTACTTTTTCAGCATTGAAACATACTGGTCATTGTCAAAAGGTGTCTGGTGTTTCATGGTGTCAAACATCAGGGGCACCAGAATGGCGCCGATCAGGTGAATTGTATCGTGATGGGAGCATTTCTTTTTGCGCATGGCATTGTAGAACTGGAAGACTTCAATGGGGTCTTTGGCTGCAAGCTGATTTTCGACGGCGTTGTGGATGGTTATGTGCAGAAACGGGTTGACGTCGGTATCCGGATCAAACTCCCTGTCATGCAGAACGTCGGCGAATTCAAATGTATTGAAAAATTCGTCTTCATGCAGCAGCATGGTTTCAGCCAAACGCCTGTCCTCATCATCCAAACCGTCGAGTTCGTTGTTCTTGGCCTTTTCCCATAGAAAATGGAGATGCTCGCGGTTTGCGGATCGGAACAGTTTAAGGGCAGGGTCTTTCATCGTTTCTCTCCTCCATATCCTCGATGTTAGCGCAATTAGGGTGCAAAATTACATTGGTAAATCAAAGAGTTCGATTGCCTTTTGGACAACTTCCAGCGGAAACATGCGCAGTTCGGAAGCATTAAATCGATGCTGTGGTAAATGTTCAACGATTAGCTTTCCCACGGCTATCGCTTGTCCCCGGTCACGTTGCTTTTTAACCGGTTCACGATCGTCTTGGCTGCTTAACCAGAATTTGTGTAACGCAAAGGCACGCGGGTCAGGTACGATGATCGGTGCGGGCCTGCCGTCATCCCCAATGACGATTTGCGCAAATTTCGGTGAAGAGATTAACCAATGCAGATTCCGGATTTCAATAGCTTCCAGATCTCCGGGGCCACCGATACGCATGGGCTCTTTTTGCATGATCTTTTTCGGCAAGGGCTTGATAAAATCGACCGTAGATCCGTCCCGATTGACCGCCCGAAAGTCTCCTGAACGGACAGCCTCAAAAGAACGGTCCGCTTTGCGAATGATACCGAGCAAGCCGTCAGGTTTACTGTCAGAATCTGTGACCAGCGTAAGTTTACGCCGTATATCCCATAAAATATCCACATCTTTGGTCGACATCATGGGACTGTCGAAAAATACACCTGCCGCAGCTTCATAGGCATACATTGCGTTAGTACCGATTACGATAACATTGTTACCTAAGATATTGTGCTGATCCAGCACCCTTAAAATGCCGGTTACAGTTCTGGGAACCCTTTGGATCAGGGCGGCCTTACAGAACCGGGATTGTTCTTTAAGACGATCTTGCAAGGCAGACAAACGGTTTTTGGCCTGCTGCTTGGCCAATCGAAAATCAGTCAGAATTTTCTCTGTTTTCGGCGAGCGTGGCCCCAGGCTTTTTCCATAACCATAGCGGTCATGTGACCTGAAAAGATATTCTCGGCCTTTTGCCTTCTTCCAATGCATGCCGCCCTTGTAGGATCGATTTTTGTGAAGCGTGGTTGCAAAGGCATCGTATAGCTGAACAGTATCAATGAAAACACGACGCTGATTGTCACTCATCTCCCTGTAAAACATAAGATTTTCCTTCAACAAGCTGTTGATTGGCAATTGAAGGAAAACCAAAACAAATTGTTCCGAATTTAACTTAAAGCCCAAGAAATAAAGTTTTCCTTCAAAATGTTGATAGTTGTATGTTGAAGGAAAACACGATTATTGTCAAGCTGTTAATGTTCGTTAGAGAAGTTCGTGCTGAGAGTGTTTAAATAATGTGGATTCGGCAAAATGTTGATTATGAAGACCAGGGTACATTTTCAATCTGCTTTTGCCGAAATGCATTGAAATTCATACGTCAAACAAAGCAGATTCAGGTTTTTTTAAAGAAACAGTCCCTGATAATGTCCACGCGCTGCATCACCGGCAAGATTCCGTTGCCGCAAAAAATGAAAGGGGTTTGCCCAGAATGCTGTGCATCTACCCCTTTTGTGGTTGTGAAATAGCCCTCCCAATGCTATTCATTTAATTCCTTAATCCAACATAGTAGAATCGCAATTTGCTTAAAAATTTAAGATGTTACAATAAAGCTAATTTGATCTTGTCAGCTTATTTCCGTGCAAATTTAAAAGTTGTCCGATTTTGGCATGAAAATTGAATTCTATATCGAACAAGATTAAAAGAGAGAAGACCATCCTGAAGGGCGATAGGGACCTGCTATCGTATAAACAATTTAAGATTGGAGCCGCTATTAACAAAAGATAAGGAATAGGATTTCGAAACATGTTAAAAAAACAATTGCACTCACATTTCGGTTTCGATTCATTTTTGAAAGGTCAAAAAGATGTCATCCAAAATATCCTGGATGGGCAATCCACGGCGGCCATTTTCCCTACCGGTGCGGGCAAATCACTTTGCTATCAGTTACCGGCCATGATGCTCCCCGGTATGACACTGGTAGTATCTCCTTTGTTGTCCTTGATGAAAGATCAACTCGATTTTTTGCTGGAATGCGATATCCCTGCCGCGCGGTTGGATTCAACCCTTCAAAAAAACGAATATAATGCGATTCTCGCAAGAGCTAAAAATAACGAATTAAAAATTCTAATGATTTCGGTCGAACGATTTAAAAATGAACGATTTCGCTCTAACCTGGAAAAGATGAACGTTACCCTTTTGGTTGTTGACGAAGCGCATTGCATCTCTGAGTGGGGGCATAATTTTCGACCGGAATATCTTAAACTGCCTGATTATCAAAAGGAATTCAAAATTGAGCAAACGCTGTTACTTACCGCGACCGCCACTGAGCGGGTAATTGACGACATGTGCGCTAAATTCAATATTCTTAAAGACCATGTATTTGTTACCGGCTTTTATCGCGAGAATCTCTTTCTGCAAATAACGCCAATAGCCACACCTGAAAAAAAGAACCGCGTGGTTCAAAGAATCCGTGAAATATCCGATGCTTCTACTATTGTATATGTTATCCGGCAGAAAACGGCAGAAGACGTCTCGGATTTTCTTTGCGCAAACAACATAAATGCGCATCCGTATCATGCCGGGATGGAAAACGAAAAGCGGGAACAGATTCAAAACAAATTCATGGATGGGACCCTGGCCTGTATCGTTGCAACGATTGCATTCGGAATGGGAATCGATAAAAAGGACATCCGCAGAATCATTCATTATGATTTGCCCAAATCGATTGAAAACTACAGCCAGGAAATCGGTCGCTCCGGAAGAGATGGAAATCCGGCTTTATGTGAAGTTTTAGCCAACAGGGACAACATTCATATTTTAGAGAATTTTATTTATGGCGATACTCCGGAGAAACATTCGATCTTTCAATTGCTCCGGACCATAAAAGAAAATAAAGGCTTTATCTGGGAAATCAAAGCAGTAAAGCTTTCAAATGACCTGAATATCAGAATTCTTCCCCTAAAAACATTACTGGTTTATCTTGCAATGAAAAAAATTATTCGATCCAAGGTGACCTATTTTGAGGAATATTCATTCAAATACCACACAGAGCCGGCAAACATTATTCACAGTTTTGAAGGGGAAAGAAGACAGTTTGTTACAGCGGTCATGAATCATTGCCATACCCGTAAAATATGGACACATGTCGATATTCAGGCAATCCTTAACAGCTATCGTGCGGATCGGCAGCGGATTCTCACCGCACTGGAATACTTTGATGAGAAGGGCTGGATCGAGCTTCAATCCAGGCAGGCGGTGGAAGTGTACGACATTTTGACGCAGGCGTTTGATATCGAGGTCATGGCTGAAAAAATGTATGCCTTGTTTAAAAAGAAGGAGGGACTTGAGATTCAAAGAATCCACAACATGGTAAGTTTTTTTGAAAGCGATACATGTATCAGTAAACACCTTGCCGTATATTTTGGAGAACATCTTGAAAAAGAACGCTGCGGGCATTGTTCATTTTGTAAAAGCGGAAAAGCGGTTTTGCAACACACGACCGAACAGAAGCCTCTCACTAATTTTGATTTTAAAACGATTACCAATGAATTTATGCAAGCCGTAGGCGAGCAGTTTACCGAGGTAAATTTAACGAAGTTTCTGTGCGGTATTTATGCGCCTATCTTCTCGAAATTGAAAATAAAAAAACTGCCGCATTTCGGTATTCTTGAAAATCATCCCTTTTTGGAAATAAGAACTTGGATTAAGGATAATATTTAGCCGGAATTACATTAATGTTGTTCCAGAATCTTGCCTCGGGTGCTGATAACCACGTCATTTACGGGTATATTCTGGCCGGATGCTTCCAGTCCCTTTTTTACGATCATGGGAAGACCCGAACAGCACGGCACCTCCATAAAAACATTGGTAATGCTTTTGATACCCGAAATTTTGAAGATTTCCGCAAATTTTTCGATGTAATCCTGCGCATCGTCGAATTTAGGGCATCCCATCATCACCACTCTCCCTTTAATGAAATCCTTGTTCATGGTTGGAAACGCTGCCGGAACACAATCCGCCAAGACCAAAAGATCCGCACCTTTAAGAAACGGGGCTTTAGGTGGGATGAGTCGTATTTTAACCGGCCAGTGAGAAAGGGCTGACTCGCCCTCGGCACCGGTTACTTTCGGAATTTGGGACTTCCGGATGAGATTCAATGGGGACAAACGTCTGGATTTGGGTGGACGAACATCCGCAGGGCATATTTTGTTGCGCTTTGTGAGCTGCTTTTTTTTGTTTTTCCAGATGTTCTTCAACGGCTTCTTCATCGAACTCATCTGATTCCCGCTCGATGACCTTGAGCGCACCGGTGGGACATTCTCCTAAACAGGCTCCGAGCCCGTCACACAGTTTGTCGGCAATAATTCGGGCTTTACCGTCCACAATCTCAAGGGCGCCTTCCGCACAAGAGGGGATACACTCCCCGCATCCGTCACACAGTTCATCATCAATTTCAATTATTTTTCGTAATGTTTTCATAATTAACCCTTTAGTTTCATCAGTTTTATTGGTTAAGCAAACCCGCCTATCCGAACGAAGTTTACCAATAGAAAAAACAACTAATTTAATAATGTCTTCTTTGCTTCTTCACATCCGCTATCCGTCAAAAACGACTTTTCGATAATCTGGACAAGTCTATCGTTGTTTATGGAGTTATCTTTCTGTTTTTCTTCAAGATTGGTAATGAGATCCGCATCATAGAGCACCTTGAAATTAATCGTTTCTTCAGATCGAGGATGATGGTGATGTCCGATGATATCACAAACCTCTTCGATCAACTCTTCTTTTGCGCCCAGCTTGATCATTATCGATCTTGCAATGGGCGGCCCTTCCTGTTCCTGGTATTTTGCGGCAGTACTATTATATTTTTTTTCCGCTTCATGGATACCGATATCATGCAGATACGCTGATGCCAGTATCACCGCCAGGTTGCCCCTTTCATTTCTACCGATCCGTTCAGCATGACGAGCCACCCGGGTTGCATGACCGATCCGTTTGAAATCACTTTTAAAATATCGCTTCATCTCTATGGCGATGCGGTCTTTTAAAAGGTCCTCTTTCTGGGCCAGAAGCTCCGGCGGCAGATCTCCAATACATTCTTTTGCATACTGACAGTACGACGCACACCCGAAATCCATTTTGGGATTGGCGAACTTATGCTCGCATTTGGGGCATTTCCGCGTGGTATCGTCCTTGAAAAACTCAACCAAATAGTCACATTCCGGACATTTTTCCTCGAAAATAGCGCCTGGTTTCCAGTACCGGCTGTCTTGTCCCGGACATTTCATTTTTTTCTCCTATGAGCAACT
>PVMK01120237.1_pt1 | contig 75639 bp, 73 predicted proteins | sample 1853481 | NCBI WGS metagenome assembly PVMK01 (sample SAMN08533507, study PRJNA380276) | Marine sediment metagenome, whole genome shotgun sequencing project.
TGGCATGGACGTAGTGGAGGTGGCGCCAGCCTATGACGTGGGTGAGATCACCTCGCTGGCCGGCGCCTCGCTGGCGGCTGAGTTTCTCTGCCTTTTCGCAGCGAATCCACGGCGGTCCCAGGAAAGCTGAGTACGATTGCCGGCCCGTCGCCGGATCATCCCAGGCTGCCCCATCTGAATGCATGGCTGAATAGATCTGCGCCCTTGTGGTGCTTTTCGGTGTGTTGTGCCAGGGCCATCGCCTGCCAGGTACAGGCAATGATAGCGAGCCCCTGATCTATTCTGAGCGAAGTAGATGGTGATCCGGAATGTTCAGATTCGAGGCGCGAATCGCACGTAATAGCGGGCTTTAGCGAAGATGAGCAACGCAGAAGCTGGACATTTTGGACACAAGGTACTGGTTCCTGATTAGATCAGAGGTTCCCCGGAATCGTGAAGATGGCACGGTTCCTGCCTTCTCTTTGTTGTTTACGCGTCATTTGCTCCGCACAAGGTGGGGGGCTTTTTGTCAGGGGGCAAACAACATGAAACAACTCTTGAGCGGAGCCGCACTTCTGATCCTTGTGGTCGCTAGCGCAACCGCACAGGCCGAGGTGACGGGTAATGTCGGCTGGGACAGCAAATACATCTTTCGCGGCGTCCCGCAATCCGATTCGTCCGCCAATGGCGGCGTCGACTGGGAGAACGACACGGGATTCTATCTCGGTGTCTGGGGCGCAAACGTCGACGAAGGTATCGAGATTGACTACTACGGCGGCTTCAGGGGACAGGTGGGCGAATTCGGCTATTCGATCGGTGCGACCTACTACGATTACACAGACAATTTCGATGACACCTACAAGGAAATAAATCTGGGCGGAAGTTGGAAATGGCTGTCGCTTGATGTGGCGGTGGGTGAATACGACAACTTCGACGGACCGACGCTGAACTACGAGTACTATGAATTGACCGCCGGGCGAAATGGCTTCTTTGTGACCGGTGGCAGCTTCCAGAACGACCTGGATGGCGAATATATCAAGCTTGGCTACGGGACCGACATCGTCGGCATTGATGTGACAGGCTACTACGTCTACAGCAACAAGGATCTTCTGGGGCCAGACAATGGCAGCGATCAGTCAATCGTTGTTCAGGTGAAAAAAAGCTTCTCATTCAGACAGCTTGTCGATGCCTGGAATGGCATCGCAAAATAGGAAAGAAAAAATCCGGCACGGAAGCGATCCGGCGCCTCGTCGTCACGTCTTCGTCAGGAGGTGAAATACGGTACGTAATGATCGAGCAGCAAGGCGGAGAAGATGCCCATCAGGTAGGTGATCGAAAAGGAAAAAGTTTTCATCGGCAACTCGGGCCGATCCGATTTCATCATGGCGACCGCGTGATAGATAAAGGCCGCCCCAAAACCGAGCGCAGCTGCCAGATAGAGAAGGCCGCTCATTCCCATCAGATAGGGAAGCAGCGAGACGATGAACAGCAGAATCGTGTAGAGCAGTATTTGCAGGCTGGTGAACTCGACGCCATGGGTGACCGGCATCATCGGAATATTGACCTTGGCGTATTCATCCCGTCTTGCGATCGCCAGGGCCCAGAAATGTGGCGGTGTCCAGGTAAAAATAATCAGGAAAAGCAGCAATGCCTGGGCGTGAATTTCACCGGTGACCGCGGCCCAGCCAAGAACGGGTGGCGCCGCGCCTGCCGCGCCGCCGATCACGATGTTTTGCGGCGTTGCACGTTTTAGAAACGCTGTGTAGACGATCGCGTATCCGATCAGTGACACAAAGGTCAGCACTGCTGTCAGCCAGTTGATGGCCAACACCAGGATCAGCATCGATAGGCATCCAAGCGCGAGGGCGAATGCCGTCGCCTGCATTTGTGTCAGGTGTCCGGTCGGAAGCGGACGGCGGCGCGTACGTTTCATTGCGGCGTCTACACGCGCATCAAGCACATGATTGATGGCAGCGGCGGAAGCGGCTGCCAGGCCGATCCCGAGGGGGGCGAAGAAAAGAACGTCAAGCGGGACCATGCCGGGTGTGGCGAGGAACATGCCGACGATCGCTGTAAAGACGATGAGTGAAACGACCTTTAGCTTGCACAATGCCAGGTAGTCTCCAATCTGCGACGAGAGACCCGGTTCGGCCGGTTTGGTGGCAATTTCCGAAGACATGGTTGCCACTCTATCCGATTCTCGAAAGCTTCAGCAGCTTTTTCAGATCCAGATAAATATCACGGGCATCATCTTCGAGGGGGAAACGCATCATGAGGTTGCCAAGCGGGTCGACAAGATAGATGTTATCCCCACTCGGCGGTGCATCGAGGGGGAACGCCGCGAGGAGATCGAGACCTCCGGGCGACCCCGCGTCAGCCGCTATGAGATCCGGATGGTCGCCGGCCAGGTCAGTATTGTCGCCCCTGTAGAGATAGAGTCGCTGGACCCGTTCGATCTCCTTGCCCAGGGCGATTCTGACCTGTCGCGAACGGTAGAGCGCCTCCCGGCAAGCCTCTGCGCAGACACCATCGTCAATGTAAAGCAAGGTCCATACGTGACGTAATACATCGGGCCTCGTCAAACTGCCATCCGCAAGAACGAGAGCTGTTTCCGGCAAGGGCGTGGGCGGCTCAATCAGCACGCCGTGGTTTGATCGGCCCTCCGGCCGCCAGTCCCCGCTCCCGTAGTAGAGTACCCAGGCCATCGCCAATGGCCCGAAGAACAAAACGAACAGCAGCACCACTTGCCACCTGGAGCGCCGTCCATTTGTCGCGCCATCAGTCATCGTCGTGGGGCTCTTTTTTCAAATTGACGACCACATAGATCACCAACAGCGTTGCCGCCATCGCGAACCACTGCAGCGCATAGCCCATGTGCCGGTCGACCCCCGTTGCTGCCGGTCGCCAGTCCCGCAGATAACCATCAGGCTGGTCATCGGCCAGGAGAAGCAGCGGGGCAAGGATTTCTTCGTCCAGCATGCCCGAAATGATTGCGGCACTCGGGAATTGCACGACCCTGGGCCAGCTCGCCAGGTGATCCGGACTTGCCTCGAGTTCGATGCCCGGTCGTGGCAGATGCGATAGTCTGGCGACGATCGTCCGCTGGTCTTCGGCTACCCGGATGTCGGGCGGCAGTGCGGAGCGAAAATCCTTTGCGATCCAGCCCCTGTCCACCAGGACCAGATCCCGTGAAGCTGCTGCCCTGAACAAAGTCAGAACGTGATACCCGGCGCGACCACCATCGGTCATGTTATCGAGAAGAAATTGTCTGCCGTTGTCATAGCGACCATCCAGTTGTACACGCTGGAACTGAGTCAGTTCTGCCAGTCCCCGGACAGCCGCCATGCTGTCCAGTCGCTCGGTTTGTGTGCCGGTATCAAAGCGGGCGATCCGCTCGCGCTTTTCGTCGGCTCTTTCGAGTTGCCATACACCAAGCGACGCAAGGGCGGGCAACAACACGATGGTCGCGATGGTCGGCAAAAGGCGGGGACGAAAACGTCTTTTTGTGGAGACGGCGTTATACTCGCTCATTGCCGATTGTTCCGGATATCGTGATGGATTTATTCAAGCTGCTCGCCATTTTACTTCTGCTGGGCATCATCGGCAGTCTTGGCTCGGCGCTGGTGTATCTGTTCCGTGATAGTGATGATTCGCGTCGCACCGTTCGGGCGCTGACAATAAGAATCAGCCTTTCAGTCGCCTTTTTCGTGCTGCTGCTGACTGCCTATGTTCTGGGATATATCCAGCCAAACTCAATGGGTGGTTAGCCCGTCTGGATAAATAACAAAGGCGCCGTCCGCTGACGGCGCCCGTGTCTTGAAAATATTGACCTAGGGAACCTCTGATCTATTCGTGAACTCGTGTCTTGTGTTGAGCCCGCATATCACACCACGATGACGAGCCCTGTCTTGATCTTTGGATTCACAGCGAATTTTCTTCAGTCAGGAATACAGTTTGTATTCCGCTCCTTCAGAAAATCCACTGCGACTCCAAATCTCTGCGCCATCATCTCGCCCCGCGGTGAGACATCCGGGCCAAAATACCCAGCTTCTGCGTTGCAAATCTTCGCAATAGCTCGCTATTACGTGCGATTCGCGCCTTGCACCCAAAGGGCATTACAAATCTGAACATTTTGGATCACAATCTACTTCGCTCAAAATAAATCAGAGCTTCCTTAGAGCCAGTAAACGAAGAAATACAGACCCAGCCATACGACGTCGACAAAATGCCAGTACCAGGCGACTCCCTCGAATGCGAAATGATGGGTCGGCGTAAAGTGTCCCTTCAGACAGCGGACCCAGATAACGATCAGCATGGTGGCGCCAAGGGTAACGTGAGCCCCGTGGAAGCCCGTCAGCATAAAGAAAGTCGAGCCGTAGATGCCGCTGCCCAACGTCAGATTCATCTCATGGTAGGCGTGGATATATTCGTAGGCCTGGAGACTCACGAACGAGAGACCCAGAACCCAGGTCGCCATCACCATCCACCCAAGCAACGCTCTCTTGTTGTCCTTCAGGGCATGGTGAGCAATGGTGATCGTCACGCCACTGCTGAGCAGGATCGCGGTGTTGAGGGCGGGCAAACCGAGCGCGCCCATTTTCTCGAATGCGCCGCCGATGTTCATCGGACCGTTGGTCGGCCAACTGGCCTGAAATTCGGGCCACAGCATCAGGTTCGTATAGAAATTATTGGCTGAACCACCGATCCAGGGAACGGCTATCTGGCGCGCATAGAAAAGGGCGCCAAAGAAGGCAGCGAAAAAGGCGACCTCCGAGATAATGAACCAGGTCATTCCCATTCTGAACGATCGGTCGACCTGCTGGTTGTACAGGCCCCCTTCGCTCTCGGCGATGACGACCCGGAACCATCCGAACAGCATCACGATCAGCACCGCAACACCTGCCCACGCAATAACCGAGCCCACACTGCCACCATTCAATGCCGTCGCGACGCCCGACATCAAGAGAGCGAGGCCGGCGGTGCCGACAATCGGCCAGTTGCTGCCGTGTGGAAGGTAATACCCCTGAGTTTCAGACATTGCTAGTCCCCGGTTATCGTTTTTTCGTCTATGGGCAGCGCGCTGGCGACCCGATCCACTGAGAAGAAAGTGTAGGACAAAGTCATGGTGTTGATGTGGTCCGGGAGATCGGGGTCTATATAGAACACGACCGGCATCTCGCGACCCTCACCACCGTCAAACTGCTGTTGATCAAAGCAAAAACATTCCGTCTTGCGCAGATACTTCGCGGCCAGACCTGGCGCCACGCTGGGAATCGCCTGCCCCGTACTCGGCGTGTCTAATTCGTTTCTTGCAAAAAAGGTCGTCCTGTAGAGCTGTCCGGGGTGAATCTTCATCCGACTCACCGTTGGCTCGAATCTCCACGGACTCCCGCCGTTGACAGTCGTGACAAACTCCAGATTGATCGTCCGGTCGGTATCGATCTCCATTGGCACGGCCGCCGTCGCACCACCGGTCTTGCCCCCTATCCCAGTGAGGTCGCAGAAGACGTCATACAGGGGGACGAGGAGGAAACCGAAGCCGAACATAGCGATGGTCAGCAGCACCAGTTTGGCTGCAAGACTGGGATCGCCGCCCGGTTTATCCAACTTGTTCAAATTGCTCCTTAGCCGCGGCCCTGTACGATCAGAATAAAGCCGATATAGACGGCAAATGCAAAAATACCCAGGATGACGGCATTACGAACGACCCGCGATCGTTTCTCAGCGTCACTTTTTCCCGCCATCGTCCGGCCGGTCACTCAGTTGACCACCGGGGGTGTATCGAAGGTGTGATGCGGTGCCGGTGACGGCACTGTCCACTCGAGGCCTTCAGCGCCTTCCCACACCTTGTTCGTCGCTTTCTCGCCGCCCCTGACGCAGCTAACGACATTCCAGATAAACAGAAGCTGGGATGCGCCAAAGACGAACGCGCCGATCGACGAGATCATGTTGAAATCGGCAAATTGCGTCGCGTAGTCCGGGATTCTTCTGGGCATACCCGCAAGCCCGACAAAGTGCTGCGGGAAGAACGTCACATTGACGAAGATGGCCGACATCCAGAAGTGCAGCTTGCCCATCTTCTCGTTGTACATGTGACCGGTCCACTTGGGCAGCCAGTAATAGACGGCGGCCATGATCGCGAAGACCGAGCCGGGTACCAGGACGTAGTGAAAGTGAGCCACCACGAAATAGGTATCGTGGTACTGAAGATCGGCAGGGGCGACGGCAAGCATGAGCCCCGAGAAGCCGCCGATGGTAAACAGGAAAACGAAAGCCAGCGCAAAAAGCATCGGGAGTCTCGAATGTCATCGAGCCCTTTCCACATGGTCGCCACCCAGTTGAAGACTTTTACCCCGGTAGGGAACCGCGATCAGCATGGTCGAAAACATAAAGAACATCTGGCCCGCGAGCGGCATGCCGACGGTGAACATGTGGTGGGCCCAGACGATAAACGACAGGAATGCGATGCTCGCCGTCGCATAGACCATCGCGTCATAACCGAATAATCGCTTGCGGGCAAAGGTCGGGATGATCTGCGACACCACGCCAAACGCCGGCAGGATCATGATGTAGACCTCGGGGTGCCCGAAGAACCAGAAAATGTGCTGGAACATCACCGGGTCACCGCCGCCGGCGGCGAGGAAGAAGCTGGTATCGAAAAATTTGTCAGTCAGCAACATGGTGACCGCACCCGCCAGAACAGGCATGGCGAGGATCAGCAGGTAAGCCGTAATCAGCCAGGTCCAGACAAACAGCGGCAGCTTCAGAAGCGTCATTCCCGGCGCTCGCATGTTCATGATGGTGACGATGATATTGATGGCGCCCATGATCGACGAGATGCCGAGCAGGTGAACCGCAAAAATTAGAAACGGGAAGGCATCGCCGGTCTGCAAAACCAGCGGTGGGTACATCGTCCAGCCAGCAGCCGGGGCGCCGCCGGGCATGAACAGCGTGGACGACAGCATCAGGAATCCGACCGGCAGGATCCAGAAGCTGAAATTATTGAGTCGGGGCAAGGCCATATCCGGTGCGCCGATCATCAATGGGATCATCCAGTTGGCCAGTCCGACGAAGGCGGGCATGACGGCGCCGAACACCATGATCAGTGCGTGCATGGTGGTCATCTGGTTGAAAAAGGCCGGATCCACCAGCTGCATACCGGGCTGGAACAGCTCCGCACGGATCACCATGGCCATTGATCCGCCAATCATGAACATGGTCAGGCTGAGAACGAGATACAGCGTGCCGATGTCTTTGTGGTTGGTTGTCGTCAGCCAGCGCATGATGCCCCTGGGCTCATGGTGTTCGTGGGTGCCGGCGGTCGCGATTGCATTGCTCATCTGATTTCCTCTGCGTAATCCGTTAGCGGGCGGCGGCTATGTCGGCCGGTGCCACGAGATCACCGCTCTCGGTGCCCCACGCGTTTCGTTCATATGTGATGATGGCGGCGATATCCTGGTCGGACAGTTGTGCTCCAAATGCCACCATTGCCGTGCCGGGGCGGCCATTGACCACGGTTGCGATGTGTTCGCCGACATCGCCCGTTACGCTCGCGCTGCCTACCAGCGACGGGAAGGCCGGTGGCAATCCCTGGCCGTTGGCCTGGTGGCATGCGACACAATGGATGCCGTAAAGCGACTCACCGGAACTCATCGCGGTTTCCATCGACCATTCAACCTCTTCGGCTGCCCCTGTGGTCCCGGTTTCTTCGACGACGGCGACCGGAATCGATTCCCCTGCGACGACCTCCTCCACGATGTCCCGCCCACCACTATTTTCGGTCAGCCATGCGGCGTAGGCGTCTGTTGTCAGCACCTCGACAACGACAGGCATGAATGCGTGATCGCGACCACAAAGCTCGGCGCACTGTCCGCGATAAATGCCGGGCTCCTGGGCCTGAAACCACATCTCGTTAATAAATCCGGGAATGGCGTCCTTCTTGCCGCCAATATCCGGGACCCACCATGAGTGAATCACATCAGCGGATGTGATCAGCAGTCTGACCTTGGCGCCAACCGGAACGACCATCGGGTGGTCGACATCGCGAAGATAGTTGTCGATGGTAAATGGATCGATCCCCGAATTGAGTTGGCGAGCCCTGTTGCTGTCATCAGAGATAGTGCTGAAGTAGCCAAACCCCTCGTCGATGTAGTCATAACGCCACTTCCACTGGTAAGCGGTAATCTTGATCGAAAGATCACTATCCCTTGTGTCGTCGATCCGGATCATTGTTTCAGCCACCGGAATCGATATGCCGACCAGGATCATTATCGGAATGATGGTCCAGATAAGTTCGGCCTTGGTGCTGTGTTCAAAGCTCGCCGGCTGAGCGCCGCGTGACTTCCGATGCAGAATGATCGAGATGATCATCACACCGAAAACAGCCACTGCGATGATGCAGCAGATCACGAAGACCAGCATGTGCAGGCTGTAAATCTCCTGGCCAAGGGCGGTCACGGTCCTTGGCATATTCACTTCCCAATCTGCCAGTGCCGCGGGTGCGAATCCCGTCAGGAACGATGCGGCGCCGATGATGGCGGCGACTTTTCTGGTCATGCTGTTGGTCATTAACCCCAGCTCCGTTTTTTGATTATCTCGTACAAAAGGGGCTGGTTTGCGCTGCTACCATGCCGTGCCGATTGCCCCTATACAACACGGTCCAGCGCTGACTCCCATGCAGCGGCGTCGGCTATGCTAATTGAACTATCCAGGCTTCGCAACAATCGCCCGATCGCTGCGACAGGGAATTCTTTCGCTAAATCAGTCTGTTATAAGAACGTTACTCAACTGCTGGCGATCAAAAACCGAACTCGCCCTGATAACTTTCCCGGCCTCGTCCCCTTGCTCCAGCCAGGGTATCAGCCCGAGGCGGGGTGCGTTCAGAACTTTATCGAGAGTCTTCAGGTTCTCCGGCAGGGCCGGCATATCGGGGTCGAGACAACTCCCTACCCAGCCCGCAAGGCGCAAACCGCGGCTTTGTATTGCTTCCGCCGTCAGCAAACTGTGGCTTATGCAGCCGAGTCGGACACCGACAACAAGAACCACCGGTAGTCCCAGCCTGGCGGCCAGGCTCGCCATGTTTTCTTCCCCACCCAGGGGCACCAGCCAGCCGCCGGCTCCTTCGACCACGATGAAGTCGAATCGCCCGACGAGAGAATCGAAAGCCTCGATAACGCTATCCATCTCGAAGCGCCGTCCTTCCCGCTCGAGGCCTATGTGTGGCGCGATAGCGGGTTCGACCAGAACCGGATTCACCTGCTCGTAGCTGGCGCCGGGCGATGAGAATTCCATCAGCAGTTCCGCGTCCTTATTTCTCATGCCGTCATCAGTCTGATGTGCGCCGGCCGCTACAGGCTTGAAGCCGCAGGCGTTGACGCCCATCTGCGACAGGGATCTGAGCAAGGCGCCAGCGATCAGGGTCTTGCCGACGGCGGTATCTGTGCCAGTAACGAAAATGCCGTTAGCCATCCTTGCCGACTCTCCGGTGTCCGATTGCCGTTATGGGGATCATGACTTCCACTCCACCTGAGCCGGTTTTTGCGCGGGGTCCCCAGGCTTGTCCAAAAATAACTTCGCAAGTGGCCGGCAGACGCCCGCCCTCACTGAACCTGTCGTACGCCGCTTCGACGGCACGCATGCGTTGGCGCCCCGTTAAGCCCCTGGGGCGGCCCTGGTTCATATTGTGTGCTCCAACCGCCTTTATCTCACGCATCAGGTCGGTCAGGCGCCGATAGCTAATGTGGTAATGATCCACATCCATGACCGGTTCGGCCAGACCGGCTCTGACCAGTGCATCGCCAATGTCATGCATATCGACGAATCGATTGACGTGGACCTTGTCGTCCACCGATCGCCATGACTGTCGCAGTTCCGTTAGCGTATCCGGCCCCAGCGTACTGAAAGTCAGCAGCCCGCGGGGAGACAGGACGCGCCGAAACTCGCGGAAGACCTCGTCGATGTCGTTACACCAGGGCAGCATCAGGTTCGAACAGATCAGGTCAACGCTCGCATCCGCCAGGGGGATGGCCGCTGCGTCGGCGCATATGACATCGAGCTTGCGGAACCGCGGCCTCTTCTTTCTTGCCTGCAGCAGCATGCCGACAGACAAATCCAGAGCGAGCAACCGGCTGCGCTTGTATCGTTTCAGGAGCAGTCCTCCCCACGAACCAGTCGCGCAGCCAGCATCGAGGATAACCCTCGGTTTCAGATTCACAAGTTCAAGACGTGCGAGGATTTCATCCCTGACACGGGATTCAACGATTGCGAAACGGTCATAGCTTTCACTGGCGCGATCGAAGGAAGTGCGAATATCCGCGGTTCGCAGACGGTAGGCTTCAGCCAACGGGTGCTCGCTGGTCACTCTAACCCGCATGTAGCATGAGTTTCGCTAGCCTGTATTTGATTATCATAGAACTTCAATGACATACACGAGTCATTCGAGTTTGTCGGGAAACACAAAGTGTTTCGCTGCCGGTTTGTCGCCTGATCTCACGGCACATCCCGGCCGATCCTGCTTGAACCATAGCAATGGCTATGCTTCGGCGCACGATCGACCCGGCTGCACTGGTGAAATCAACCGACAATTCCGGCAACTCATGCTACATGCGGGTCAAAGAGGCGCAGCGACCCAGCGCTTCAATCAGATCATCGACTTGTTGCGGCTCGTGTGCCGCAGACAGGGTGACCCTTAGCCGGGCGGAATCCGCGGGGACGGTCGGTGGACGGATTGCTGCAACCCAGAAACCGAGATCCCAAAGTTCCTCGCTTATTCTCAATGCGCGGCCGTTATCGCCGATGAGAATCGGCTGTATCGGCGTGGAGGAATCCATGAGCTGGAGTCCCAGTGACGCGGCACCACGACGAAAGCGTTCGACGAGGGAGCGAAGACGCTCGCGGCGCCACTCTTCTTCACAGGCAATGGCCAGCGCACGACGGGTAGCGGCGGCAATCGGCGCGGGTACCGCCGTCGTAAAGACATAGGTTCTTGCCTTGTTTATCAGGGTTTCAATCAGTTGCTCGCTACCGGCGACAAATGCACCGAAGGTGCCGAATGCCTTACCGAAGGTGCCGATAAGAACCTGTACTTCGTTTTCCCCCAGGCCTGATGTGGCGACACTGCCAGCGCCTTTTTCCCCGAGTACACCAAGTCCGTGTGCGTCATCGACGATCAGCCATGCGTTCTCGTCCTGCGCGACCCGTGCGAGATCCCCGACCCGTGCGACATCCCCATCCATACTAAAGACGCCATCCGTAATAATCAGCTTGCGGCCGCTGGCGTTGCCCTCGAAACAGTCCTTCGCCGAGGCCGCATTGGCGTGTCGAAAACGTCGCACCGTAGCACCGGAGATTCTTGCGCCATCGATCAGGGAAGCATGGTTGAGGTCATCCGAGACAATCAGATCGCCCCGCGTTGCGAGAGCGTCGATGACGCCGAGATTGGCCATGTATCCCGTCGAGAACAGAAGCGCCCGGGTCCGACCCGTGAAATCGGCGATTTCCTCTTCCAGTGCGTGATGTTCCGCGCAGTGACCCGTCACCAGGTGCGAAGCGCCTGCGCCGGCTCCCCATTTTGTGGCACTGTCTCGCAATGCGCTGGTCAGGCGCGGGTCGTGGGCGAGACCAAGGTAGTCGTTGCTGCAAAAGACGAGACGATCGCGGCCGTCAACACGCAGCCAGGGTTGGGTCGGGCACTGTTCTACAAGGCGGCGATGGCGGTAAAGCTGTTTCGCTTCGAGATCTTGCAGGCCCTCAGCCAGCTGTTCATCAGGCGCCTGCACGAGCCGTCTGCAAGCCGGGTTTCGAGCCGTCTGTGGCCGCATCCGGCAGGTTTTCCGGTTCCAGGCCGAGTCTTTGCAAGAGTTCCAGATCGTGGTTGGTTTCCGGATTCGCCGTTGTCAGCAGACGATCTCCATAGAAAATAGAGTTGGCGCCCGCGAAAAATGACAGGGCCTGGGTTTCGTCGTTCATTTCGGTTCGGCCGGCGGAAAGACGGACATGGGATGCGGGCATCAGGATTCGTGCGACCGCAATCGTACGTACGAACTCGATGGGGTCGATCTCCTCCAGTCCGTGCAGCGGCGTGCCGGGAACCTGGACAAGCTGATTGATGGGTACGCTGTGGGGATGATCGACCAGTGTGGCAAGCGTGTGCAGGAATTTGACCCGATCCTGCAATGATTCCCCCATCCCCACAATACCCCCGCAGCAGACCTTGAGCCCCGCGTTTCTTACGTTTTCCAAAGTATCGAGGCGATCCTCGTAGCGTCGGGTCGTGACGATCTTCTCGTAATATTCCCGCGAGGTGTCGAGGTTGTGGTTGTAGTAGTCGAGCCCGGCGTCGCTGAGTTCACTGGCCTGATCCGCCGTCAGCATGCCGAGCGTCGCACAGGTTTCCATCCCGAGGGCGCGTACCCGACGGATCATCTCCTTTATCTTCTCGAGCTGTTTGGGTTTTGGGCTTCGATAGGCGGCTCCCATGCAAAATCGGGTTGCCCCGTTATCGCGGGCTCTTCTCGCGAAGACCTCTACCTCATCCGGCTCCATCAACGCCTCCGTCTCCAGACCGGTGTCGTAGCGGATACTTTGAGGACAATAGGCACAGTCCTCCGGGCAGGCGCCAGTCTTTATGGACAGCAGCGTACTGATCTGAACCTGGTTGGGTTTGAAGTGCTGGCGATGGATGCCTTGCGCCTGGTAGAGAAGATCGTTGAACGGCAGCCCGAACAGAGCCTCTACCTCTTCGATGGTCCAGTCATGGCGGGGTGCATGAGTTGATTCCGGCGTCATATCTGTCCTTTCCAGTCGGATTCCCCGGCTGCCGCAATATGCGGGTCCGGCGCAAGATATTTCCAAGGAACCTCAGAATAGATCAGAGGTTCCCTAAAACTGCAGTATTCGAGGCTCCCGTGGAGGCTGTCAACTGGTGAAGGTGTATTGCCGCGATGCATTGCGGTTCCTCCGGGATCGTTTCTGGTCTCCGGAGTGCCAGCTTTGCGGGGATATCGCCCTGGGGCCGGACATATGTCGGGGTTGCTTTCGCGATCTGCCGCGGGCGGTCTACTCATGTCGATGTTGTGCCGCCGCGCTGCCCGGACCAGGGGTATGCGGCGCTTGTCTGAAACGGCCGCCTGCATTCGAACGGGCACTCGCTCCCTTTGTCTATATGTTTCCCATCGACCGGATCCTGCAGCGGCTCAAGTACCAGTCCCGGCTCGAGCACGCTAGGTTGCTCGGCGAACTCCTGGGACACTATGTGCGGCGCAAGTCGGGGTCGGTCGATGCGATCGTGCCCGTCCCGCTTCACATGAGCAGGTGGCGTCAGCGTGGATTCAACCAGGCGCTGGAACTTGCGCGATGGGTTTCGCGTGTGACGGGAGTGCCGGTCGCCACAGACATCTGTCGGCGTGTCGAGGACACTCCCCGGCTGTGGCCCCTGTCGCCGCCTGACAGGCGACGCCTGCTCAGGCACGCTTTCGAGACGGTACAACGGACGGACGGATTACGCCTGGTGGTGCTCGACGACATTCTCACCACCGGGTCGACTGCCTCTGCCATCGCGACGTCGCTCCTGGAGGCGGGAGCCGGGACCGTCACAGTTTGGGCTGTGGCCCGTTCCGTCGGCCTGCGGACTTGATGCCATGTAATCAGAAATCAAGCAGATAGGTCAGCAGGATTCCGCAAAAAAATGGCCAGACCAAACAGGTTGTTGTTGAGAAAGGCCTGAAAGCAGGCATCCGGCGCGCGATCCCGGATCAGGTACTGTTGCCACAGGGCGAGCAAGACGGCGACAAAAAGCCCTGCCTGGTACCAGAAACCAAGTTCTGCCAGATCACCAACAACAACGAGAATGGCCACGGTCGCAGCCTGCAGGAGGCCTATGATCAAACGATCTGCCTTGCCAAACAGTATCGCTGTCGATCGCACGCCAATCCTCAGATCGTCCTTACGGTCGACCATTGCATACATCGTGTCATAGGCGCCGGCCCAACAGATGACCGACGCGAATATCAGCCAGGCTATTCCCGGAACAGCCCCATTCTGGGCCGCGAAGGCCATCGGGACAGACCAGCCGAAGGCGACGCCGAGATAGAGCTGCGGCAGTGACGTGTAACGTTTTAGAAACGGATAGCTGACAGCGAGAAAGCCGCCGGCGATCGCCAGCTTTACTGTGAGGGGATTGAGGAGAAGAACGAGAAGAAAGGCAATCAGTGCAAGCGTTGCGGCTACCAGCAACGCCTCTGTCGGTGCGATGCGCCCTGCCGCGAGTGGTCGGGACCGCGTCCGTTCGACATGCGGGTCGACCTCTCTGTCGGCATAGTCATTGATGGCGCATCCCGCCGATCGCATCAGGAACACACCCGCCAGGAAAACGGCCAGAATCCCGGGGTCCGGACGGCCGCTGGAGGCTATCCACAATGCCCACAGCGTCGGCCACAGCAGGAGCAATGTGCCGATTGGTCGATGGAAGCGAATGAGGAGCAGGTATTCCTTTAGTTTCCCCGCGATCCTCGATCGCCCGGAGCCACCGTCGGGAGAGGCCATCAGCAAGCCTCGATGCGGGCAAGACCCGGGAGAAACACCTCGTATACCAATATTGGGGAGCCATCGACCAGGAACCGGGATCGTCTCGCCCACAGACCGCCTGATGTGGTATCGGCGGCCTGCATTGCGTGCGAAACCAAAGAGTGCTCTGGCGCGATCCACGCATATTCGAAATCTGTTCGTTGTACCGAATCCCGGTCCGCAAGCGCCTCGCCGAGTGGTCGATCGCCCAGCTTTTTCAGCCAGGGATGGCGCAGCAACGTGCTGCGCGGCATCAGGGTGCAGGCAAAAACGAGTTCGATCGCGTCGCAACCAAGGCGAACCCTGCGTACACGCAAGCGCCGATCCTTTGAGTCCAGCAGGCGCCGGTCTTCATCCGATGCGACCTCCATGGTCTCGCCGAGAACGCTGAGGGAAAAATTGCGCTTCCCCGCCTCGCGCAAGCGGCGGGTCAGCGATCCCCTGTCCTCAAGCCATCCTCGCAGGACAGGATCATCGGGCAGGGCGTCGGGCTGTGTCGGCGCGCGCCAGTTTGGCGTGTCATTGGCTGAATGCGCTTCGATCGGTTCCATTCTTTGTTGCAACCCGTAACTACCAGCATCACCACATTACTGCGTTCTTTCGGACGCTCGCTCACCGTCGGAGTGACGACCGCCTATTATACGGTCTGGTCCGGCAAGCGGTGAAACCGGTCCGGACCCGCCGCCCTATACCTTTCCGTAACGCGCGGCATCGCCTATCCATCGATTGAGAAGGTCAGTCGCACCGTCGCTCGAGAGACTCAGCAGGCGGTCGGCAGCCTGGCGCACTTTTGGCAGCAGATCGCGGTCCCTCATGATGTCGGCGACCCTCATTTGCATGGCGCCTGTCTGACGAGTACCCAGGACTTCTCCGGGCCCGCGCAGCTTGAGATCTTCTTCCGCGATCCTGAATCCGTCATTTGTCTCACGCAGGATGCGCAAGCGGCGCTGTGCGCTTGCGCTCAATGGACCCTTGTACATGAGCACGCAGGTCGAATCACTCGCGCCGCGACCCACCCGGCCACGTAGCTGATGCAGTTGGGCCAGACCCATGCGCTCGGCGTTCTCGACAATCATCAGACTGGCATTCGCGACATCCACCCCGACCTCGATCACTGTCGTAGCAACCAGCAGGCTGACCTCTCCGCCCTTGAATCTCGACATGACCGCTTCTTTTGCCCTGCTCTTCATGCGCCCGTGTACCAGGTCGACCGCAATCCCCGGCAATGCGTCCGTCAGTATCCTGGCGGTATCCTCAGCCGCCTGGCATTGCAGGGCCTCGGATTCCTCAATCAGCGGGCAAACCCAGTAGGCCTGCCGACCCTGCAGGCAGGCATTGCGAACACGATCGATAACCTCATCGCGCCGTGACTCCGGGACCACGGCAGTCGTCACCGCTCCCCTGCCCGGCGGGAGCTCGTCGATGACGGAGGTATCCATGTCCGCGTAACTCGTCATGGCGAGCGTGCGAGGAATAGGCGTCGCGGTCATGACCAGTTGATGTGGCCGCAGGCCTTGCTGTTCGCCCTTCTCCGTCAGGGCGAGGCGTTGGTGGACGCCAAAGCGGTGTTGTTCGTCGATGACAGCCAGGGCAAGACGATGGAACTCCACCCCGGCCTGAAAAAGCGCGTGGGTTCCCACCGCGATTGCCGCCTCACCCGATGCGAGCCCGGCGATCGCCTTGCGACGGGCGGCAGCCGGCATGCGTCCGGTCAACAGGCTCACGTTCACGCCCAGGGGTTCGAACCATCCCAGGAATGACCTGAAATGCTGCTCGGCCAGCAGTTCGGTCGGCGCCATCACCACCGCCTGCCAGTTGTTGTCCACTACCGTGGCGGCCGCGGCCGCCGCAACGACGGTTTTGCCGGAGCCCACATCCCCCTGAACCAGGCGCATCATGGGCTTGTCGCTGCGCAAGTCCTGACGAATTTCCGTCAGCACCCTTTGCTGTGCGGCCGTCAGATCAAAAGGAAGGCTGTTTATTAACTGCGTGACGAGTGATCCGTCTTTGCTTAGTGCTGGCGCCGGGCGACTACGTATTTTTCTTCTCAGCAGACGCAGGCTGAGGTGGTGCGCCAGCAACTCCTCGAAGGCGAGCCTGCGCTGGCAGGGATGCCGTCCCTCCTCGAGCAACGGAAGATCGGCATCGACCGGAGGATGATGTACATATTTCAGCGCCTCCATCAATGGCGGAAAGCCCAACTCGTTTACCAGCTCAGTGGTCAGCAGATCTTCCGGCGGATTGGCGTCCAGCCGTCCAAGAGAGAGGTCTACGAGTCTCCTCAATCTCAACTGCTGTAAACCCTCCGTTGTCGGGTAGACCGGTGTCAGGGAATTTTCCAGCGCTGGCTCTTCTCCTTCAGCCAGGCGACGGTATTCGGGGTGAACCATCTCCAGCCCGGCCGGCCCTTTTCGCGCTTCGCCAAAACAACGGACGCGGGTGCCGCGTCTCAGGCCGTCAGCCTGGGATTTGCTGAAGTGAAAAAAACGAAGCAGGATCGAGCCGGTCCCGTCAGCCAGGTGGCAGAGCAACATGCGGCGTTTGCGGTAGACGATTTCGCCGAGTTCTATCTCGCCCTCGATGGTGACTCGCTGGCCGTGACGCAGGCTTCCAATGTCCACCAGCCGGGTTCGATCCTCGTAGCGCAACGGCAGCAGAAACAGCAGATCCTGGACAGAGTGAATCGACAGCCGATCCAGTTTCTTTTCCAGCGCCGGCCCGACTCCGGATAAGGTGGTGACCGGCTCCGGCGCGACGGAGACCCGGCTGTCCGGTGAGCTACTGTGCTTCAAAACTGTCTACGCAGGGAAAATATCTTCATCGGCGCCCTGGTCAGGCCTGCATGATTGCGTCGATTTCCACCCTCGCAGCCCTCGGCAGCGCTGAAACCTGGACGGCGGCCCGAGCGGGATAGGGTTCCTGAAAATAGTCTTCCATTACCTGGTTGACGACAGCGAAGTCTCCCAGATCGACAAGATATACGGTCAGTTTTAGCATGCGGTCCAGGCTCCCGCCAGCCGCATCGGCAACCGCCGCAAGATTGTCCAGAACGCGCCGAACCTGCGCCTCGGTATCGCCGGTGATCATTTCCATGGTCGCGGGGTCGAGGGGAATCTGCCCCGACATATAAACAACGCCCCCGGCTTCCATTGCCTGTGAATAAGTGCCAATGGCTGCCGGTGCATGATCTGTTTTGATCGGACGACGTGACATAAGTGACCTCTGATCTCTCTTGAGCTAAGGAACCGCTGACTTCATGTACTCGTTCGTATCACGTCGAGAACATCGGGCATTGACGTGATGCTCATTAGAACGCGATCGAGATGAGATCGATTCCGGACCTGGAGCAGAAACGTGAGAGACGAGGTATCGCCGTCCCGCTCGACAACATCGACATGTTCAATGTTGGTCTCGGTGGCGGATATGTTGGCGGCCACTGCGGCGAGAACACCTAGCTTATTTCTTACTTCCGCGCGGATTTCGACCATGAATGTCCGCTCAAGCTTTTCTTCCCATTCAACCGCCACCCATTTTTCAGGTTGTTTCCTGAATTCCGCCAGATTGCCACAGCCTTCCCGGTGGATGACCAGGCCCCGGCCGGCGCTGAGATAGCCAAAGATCGCATCCTCCGGAATCGGATTGCAGCAACGACCGTATGTGACCACCATTCCTTCGGTCCCGGCGATGGTCAGTGGCGCCGAACCGATTAGCGGCAAATCTGTATCCGACACCGGCGCGAGCATTCGCGCCATGAGAGGGGCCATTCGTTTGCCCAGACCGATCTCCTCGTAAAGCTGACTGCGCTCCTTCAGTGCGAGTTGCTCCAACGCTCCCTGCATCGTGGAGTCAGATATCTTCCTGACACTCAGTGAATATTCCTTGAGCGCGTTATCGAGCAGTTTCTTGCCCAGTTCCGCCGCCTCCCCGCGGCGTAACTTCTTCAAATAGTTTCGGATCGCGGTGCGGGCCTTGGCGGTGGCAACGAAGTTCATCCATGCGGGGTTCGGTTTCGCGCTCTTGGATGTGATGACCTGTATGGTCTGGCCGTTTTTCAATGGCGTTCTTAGCGGCACAGGTCTTCTGTCCACTCGTGCGGCGATGCAGTGATTGCCGACGCCGGTGTGAACGGCGTATGCGAAGTCCACGCAGGTAGCGCCGCGCGGGAGGCGAAGAATGTCGCCCTTCGGCGTAAAAACGAAGACCTTGTCGGGGAACAGATCGACGCGAACGTTCTCCAGGAATTCCTCCGGATCGCCTGCATCCTGGACATCCATTAGCTGGTTCAGCCATTCCCTCGCCCGCGCCTGGGAGGCCGAGGCGCCTTTGTTGCCCGACTTGTACAACCAGTGAGCCGCGATACCGCTTTCCGCCACCTGCTCCATATCTTCGGTCCTGATCTGGACCTCTACGGGGGCGCCGTCCGGCCCGAACAAAGTCGTGTGAAGAGACTGGTAACCGTTGACCCGCGGGATCGCGATATAGTCTTTGAATCGGCCAGGCATAGGCCTGTAGCATTTGTGTACCAGGCCGAGGGTTCGATAGCAGTCATCGACGGAACCGACCACCACGCGGATACCAAAGACGTCCGCGATTTCACTCAACGGCCGTTTCTTGTATCGCATCTTCCGATAGACGCTGTACAGGTGTTTCTCCCTGCTCAGCACTCGCCCCTGAATCTCTGCCCGCTTCAGGTTCTTGTCGAAGCGCGACTTGATCTTGTCCAGGACGCGTTTCTGACTGCGGCCCCGCTTGAGCACCTTCTCCAGCACCCGGTAGCGGTAGGGGTACAAGGCCCGGAACCCGAGGTCTTCCAGTTCCAGCTTGATCTTGTTCATCCCAAGCCGCAGAGCGATGGGAGCGTAGATATCCAGCGTTTCTTTCGCGATGCGCCGCCGTTTGTCGGGTGGCATAACCCATAGCGTCCGCATGTTGTGCGTGCGGTCGGCCAGTTTGACCAGGATGACCCGAATGTCGTCAACCATGGCCAGCATCATCTTGCGGAAACTCTCGGCCTGGGCCTCCTCGCGGCTGCGGAATTTGATCTGATCCAGCTTGCTGACGCCGTCCACAAGCTCGGCAACCTCCTTGCCGAAATGGCGGGTTACCTCTTCCTTGCCTGCGCCGGTGTCCTCGATGACGTCGTGGAGCAGAGCCGCCATGATGGTCTCGCTATCCAGGTGCAGGTCCGCCAGCATATCGGCGACGGCAACCGGATGAGAGATATACGGTTCACCCGTCTTGCGTCGCTGACCGTGGTGGGCCTCTTCAGCAAATCGGTAGGCTTCCAGTATTTGTGCGACCTGCTCAGATGGCAGGTATTCGCGGATTTTCTTGATCAGCCGGTCGAGACCTATGGCCCGCTTCCTGTTTGGCAGGCGTGCCAGGATGGAAGCGGCGTAGTCCATTGGCGGATCAGCTCCCGGGAATCAGGCCCTGGTATCAGCCCCCCAGGGATGGGATGGGCCGGGGCGTTGCGTCCTCGGGCAGAGGCATGGCCTCATCCAGGGGCGGCTCCGGTATATAGTCGGGTTCGGTGAGAATCTCCTCGGTCACCGTACCCGCCGCTATCTCCCGCAGCGCGAGGACGGTGGGCTTGTCGTTCTCCCACTCCAGCTCGGTCGGAGCGCCGTTCGCCAGCTGGCGCGCGCGCTTGGCAGCGACCAGCACCAGGTCAAACAGGTTGTCTATTTTCTGCGTACAGTCTTCTACGGTAATTCGGGCCATTTGCTATGTCTCAACAGTCATCTTGCCGGTTCCAGCGGCACGGATCGCCGAACTCGGCGGGCTGAACCTTCCAATACTAATGAAAGACCGCTGTTTTAGGAACCTTTGATCTTTTCCGGCCCCTGGCAGGCAGGATACGGGCTCATGAATAAGTCAGAGCTTCCCTAAGCTATCATCTCCGCGATCCTGAGTCGCAGGTCGCTGTTTTGTGCCCTGTGGTTCTCGCCGGTGCCCGCAAGAACCGAACGTAATTCGGCCAGTGCGGCGTCAAAATTCTTGTTTGCGACGACGTAATCAACTCATAACAGTGCGACATATCGGCTTGTGCGTCCTGCAGCCTGCGTCGTATTACCTGCTCGGTGTCGGTGCTGCGCCCCCGCAGGCGGCGCTCCAGCTCTTCCAGGGAGGGTGGCAGGATGAAGATCGAGAGGCAGTCGGGTTTCGATTTCCTGACCAGATCGGCGCCTTGCCAGTCGATCTCGAGGAAGACGTCGTGTCCCGCAGTCAGGAGGGCCTCGACCTGTGAACGACTGGTGCCGTAGCAATGATCAAAAACCCTTGCATGCTCGAGAAATTCGCCATCTTCCGCCATCTGTACGAATGCCTGCGGGGATACAAAGATGTAGTCTGCCCCGGCCTTTTCGCCGGGTCTCTGGGGGCGGGTGGTGTAAGAGGTTGAAAACCGGGCGTTCTTGTCGCCCTCGAGCAGAGCTTTGACAAGCGATGTCTTGCCAGCTCCGGATGGCGCCGACATAACGATCAGCCGACCAGTGGATCCTGCCATTTCACGGTCAGACACTTTTCATCCCCTGGCAGAAGCCATTCGCATCCATGGTTCCTTTATTATCCGGAGCTTGGTGCAAGGTATCCGATCGTGCCTGGACAACCCGGACTCCATCCGCAGGTCGTGGTCACATCGATGTCTCCTGCAGGGGTGTCGGTGCCGAGCGACTATGAAACTATTCAATATTCTGAACCTGTTCGCGCATCTGCTCGATCAGAACCTTCATATCGACACCGATCCGGGTGGTTTTCTGGTCCTGGGATTTTGATGCCAGCGTGTTGGCTTCGCGATTGAATTCCTGCATCAGGAAATCGAGCCGGCGTCCGACCGCCTCATCGCGATCCACAATCAGCCTTACCTCGCTGATGTGACTGTCCAGCCGGTCGAGTTCCTCATCTACATCCATCTTCTGGGCAAGAATAGCCATTTCCTGTTCCAGCCTTTCGGTGTCGGGATCCAGCTTGAGTTGCTCGATGCGCGCGACTAGCTTGTCGCGCAGGCGTTCACGAATTCCAGGTAGCCGCTGTCTGGCTTCCGCGACAAGCGCTTCCATACCATCGCACCGGTCCACCAACATTGAGCGCAGACGCGCGCCCTCGGCCGCCCGGGCACTGCGAAGTGCTTCTATGGTTTTTCTCAATAGCTGCTTCGCTGACGCAGCGACCTGATCGGTGTCTTTCTCGTCGGCGATCACTATTCCCGGCCATCGCAACACATCGAGGGGGCTGACCGGCGCTGCGTCCGGCAACTTCTGCGCGACCTTTTCGAGCGCCATGGTCAGGCGATCCAGCGCCTGCTGATCGAGGTTCGGTCCGCTGATGTATTCATTACTCCAGCTCAGACGAAGCGCGCAGTCTATTTTTCCACGCTTCAGATACCGACCGACAGCCTTGCGAAACTCCGGTTCCAGTGCGCGCAATTCTTCGGGCAGCCTTAGACCGGTTTCGAGAAAGCGATGATTGACAGATCGCAGCTCCCAGACGAGGGAACCCCATTCTTCTTTTGCCTCGCATCTGGCAAAGCCGGTCATGCTGTGGATCATGGCGTTCTATTCCGGATGAATTGATGGCACCGTGAGCTTCGTCATGCGCAAAACGGGCGTTCGTCTGATACTCTGCCAACCCGTGGCGGAAGGGCCGTCAGTCTAGCAGAACGGTAGGGTGGGGATTGCGTTACGAAACAGCTGAGATAAGCCTGATCGGGGATAGGGATCAGAACCAGGACAGGGTCGCGATTTGCCAGCGCGAGGGTTCTGTTCTGCTGCTTGTCATCGATGGCATGGGAGGACATGCGGAGGGTGCGCTGGCCGCCCAAGTGGCGACGGATTCGATGCTGCGCAGCTTTGAAGAGCTTTCCGGGGAGATAGAGAATCCCGCACAATTTCTCACCGACTCGGTGGAGCGCGCACACGATGAGGTCGCGTCCCTGGGGTCGGAGTTGTCGTTGCAGGATAAACCGCGCGCAACCTGCGCCGTGTGCCTGATCGTCGGCTCTACCACCTGGTGGGCCCACGTGGGCGATTCGAGGGTCTACCTGATACGCGACGGGCAGGTTATTGAGCGCACACGCGATCACAGCCATGTGGAAGTCTTGTTACGCGAAGGCGTGATCACCGAAGACGAGGTTCACGGGCACCCGATGCGCCACTACGTCGAATCTTGTCTCGGCGGGGAGTCTGCGTTGCCGGATCTCAGTTCGCTGGATAGTTTCGAGCTGGAATCGGGTGATGTATTGCTGGCGTGTTCGGATGGCTTGTGGTCGGGTGTTCCGGATGAGGTGATAGGTGAAGGCTGCAATGGCGATACTCTGGATACATGGCTGGGCCGGCTTTCTGACCGAGCGGTCGCCGCATGTGCGCCCAACAGCGATAATACGACTGCAGCGGTTGCCAGAGTCGCCTGGGGAAACTCATGAACAGATCAGAGCTTCCGAAAAAAATAAGCCGACTCTGATTCCGGCCGGAGCGTATCCTGTTCGCGTTCTGGCCTGCCCCTGATGCGGAGAGAGTGACTATGCGTCCCAGCGGTCGTCAGCCCGACGAAATGCGTCCCGTTAGTTTCGTGCGTGATTACACGCGGTATGCCGAAGGTTCGGTGCTGGTGCAGTTCGGCCATACGAAAGTGCTGTGTACTGCCAGCGTGGAGAATCGTGTGCCACGGTTTCTGAGAGGAGCAGGCAGCGGATGGGTCACGGCCGAGTACGGAATGTTGCCGCGATCGACACATACACGCTCGGGTCGCGAAGCCGCCCGCGGCAAACAAAGTGGGCGGACTCAGGAGATTCAGCGCCTGATTGGTCGATCTCTGAGAGCGGTAACTGATCTGGAAGGTCTGGGAGAGCGAACGATCACGCTGGATTGTGATGTCCTGCAGGCGGACGGGGGTACGCGGACCGCTGCAATCACCGGTGCCTACGTGGCGATGGCGGATGCCGTTGCACACCTCTTGGCGGAGAGAAAGCTTGAAAAAAACCCGATTCACGGACAAGTTGCCGCCGTATCGGTGGGTATCTATCGCGGACAACCCGTGCTCGATCTGGATTACGATGAGGACTCGGATGCGGAAACCGACATGAATGTCGTGATGAATGATGCGGGTTCATTTATTGAGCTGCAGGGAACGGCGGAAGGTCATGCGTTCAGGCGTGACGAACTCGATTCGATGCTGCAGCTAGCGGCAGCGGGAACTGCGCAGTTACTGGCCTTGCAATGCGAAACACTGGAAGCTGCTCGCGGCGATAGATGAAAGCAGCTCGCTACGTCATAGCCTCCGCAAACAGTGGCAAGCTGGAAGAAATAAAACAAATGCTCGCCGGTTCAAGTATCGAAGTGGTCCCGCAGTCGGACTGGAGCGTACCGGAGATCGAGGAGACCGGCGGCACCTTCGTGGAGAATGCCATCCTGAAAGCGCGTCAAGCGGCACGGTTTTCGCGTTTGCCCGCCATATCCGATGATTCGGGTCTTGAAGTGGACGCGCTGGGCGGTGCTCCCGGCGTGCGTTCAGCCCGTTTTGCCGGCGGGGATAGCGATGATGCGGCAAATAACCGTCTGTTGCTGAAGCGTCTGAAGGGGATTCCGCCGCAGGAGCGCGGCGCCCGCTTTCGTTGCGTGATGGTGTGTATGCGTCATCCTGATGACCCGGCCCCCTTGATCTGTCAGGGCACGTGGGAGGGGAGCATTATCGATATCCCCAGGGGCGAAGGGGGGTTTGGTTACGATCCCCTGTTTGTGCCCGGAACGCTGGACAGGACTGCAGCGGAACTCAGCGCCGATGAAAAGAATCGCCTCAGCCACAGGGGGAAGGCCCTGAAAGCACTGGCAGGGATTCTGCGTATTCACGGGTGACTGCGATGATCGAGGTGTTGCCGCTCGGCATCTATGTTCATTTGCCATGGTGTGTGCGCAAGTGCCCGTACTGCGATTTCAATTCGCATGCGCTGAAGGGGCAACTGCCCGAACGGGCCTATCTCGAAGCGCTACTGGCCGATCTGGAAATCGAGGCGCAAGGCCTGCACGGACGAGTAGCGCGGTCAGTCTTTTTCGGTGGTGGCACGCCCAGTCTGTTTAGTCCCGGGGGCATCGGGCGGATCATCTGCGCTATTGGCGATGCTGGATTGCTGGCGCAGGACGCGGAAATCAGCATGGAAGCGAATCCGGGAACCATAGAGAGAGGGCAATTCGCGGAGTATCTGGCCGTCGGCGTCAATCGGTTTTCACTTGGCGTGCAGACTTTTAACCCGGAGCACCTGGAGAGAATCGGCCGCATTCACAGCGACAGGGAAATCTGGAAGTCGGTAAATGAACTGGCCGCAGCCGGGATCGGGAATTTCAATCTCGATCTGATGTATGCCCTACCCGGCCAATCGGTGTCACAGGCATTGCAGGACATACGGCTCGCAGCCGACGCCAATCCGGCTCATATCTCCCATTATCAGTTGACGATCGAACCCAACACGCCGTTCCACCACAAGCCCCCGTCGCTACCTGGCGACGACGATGCCTGGCAAATGCAGACCGAAGGCCAGGAGCTTCTTGCCGCGACCGGTTTCCGGCAATACGAGGTATCGGCCTACGCCAGGCCGGGCAGGGAATGTCGGCACAATCTCAACTACTGGACCTACGGCGACTATGTCGGTATCGGGGCCGGAGCCCACGGCAAGCTGACGGATTCGGCAACGGGACAGATCAGTCGTTACTTCAAGTCGAAACACCCGCGGCGATATGTCGATTCGGCGGGAAAATCGAGCCGCAATGCGCAGGTTCTCACAAGCGCAGATATCGCTTTCGAGTTCATGTTGAATAATTTGCGCTTGCGCGACGGTTTTGCGGAATCCGACTTCGAAGCGCGCACCGGCCTGTCTTTCAGTACCGTCCTCCAATCAATTCGTGACGCCGTTCGTCATGGCCTGCTGGAGGGGGATGAGCGGGGCTGCTGGCGGTCGACAACTTTGGGTTTCCGGTTTCTGAATGACCTCCAGGCCTGCTTCCTGCCGCCCGCGCCCGAAAAAGACAGGGGCAAATACAGCCGTCTTGCCGGGGTCACGCCGTCGCTTTGAAATAGTCCAGGGCGATCACGGATACTGTCGGGATCCTGGCCCGATAACAGTGCTTCACTCCTGCCGCGGCGCAAATGAAGGTGCGCAATTGGCGTTTCTTATACACAGAAAGCGTCCTGGAAGGACGAAATGGCTTGCGTGATGAGCCTGGCGATTGTTCAATGTCCGCGCTGCGTTTGTAACGCATTGAAAGTAAATAGTTTTTTTAAATTGTTGGTTTTTTCGTCAATTCGTTTGTCCCGTTGACTCATTCGGATCGAAAAAGCGAATCCCGTCGTTCATCCACAAAGTTATCCACAGGATTTGTGGATAATTCCAAAAATTAAAGCGTGTGTTTCACTTATGTGACGTAAGTTAAAGTGATTCCTCATCATTGGCTGCGGCCACCTGTCCGGAGAGACGACACCACAGCGATGAATAATACTGATTGTTGGTCGTCCGGGTATTGCCCATGCAGACCTGAACGGCTATCATGCGCGGCTCTTTTTTCCAGACGTTTCGGCCAGGGCCGGAGGGTGCAAGAAGATGAAAGCAAATATACATCCCGATTACGATGAGATCGATGTGACCTGTAGTTGCGGCAACACCTTCAAGACGCGATCGACGCTAAAAGGTGACCTGCACATCGAGGTCTGTTCCCAGTGCCACCCGTTCTATACTGGTAAGCAGAAGATTCTGGATGCCGGCGGTCGGGTAGACAGGTTCCGACGCAAGTACGGCCTGACGGGGAGCTGATATCCTGCCGGACAGATTCGATCTGTCGTTTCATATCTGCATGTTTCAAAAAAAGACGCCGTTGGCGTCTTTTTTTTGCCCCTGGACGCCGCACATTGCGCTGTCGCCACGCCTTGCCGGAGGAGGCTGGTGGCTGTCAAAAATATTGGTGGTGACTTATACTTTTGGGTTCCAGAACCCTGTGTGTTTACGGCATAACCACTCCATTCAGCAGCGCGGACAGCGGGCACTTCCGTAGTCCGGCAGAGCGCTTGGCACCCAGGGTGAGGAAAGAGTTTGATTTAGTACTTCAACCCGGCACAACGGAGTAAAGCGGATGAGCGACAAGCATTTCGATCTCGTCAATGCGGAAACAGGCCAGCGATCCGAGCTGCCTGTCAGGGAGTCGACGCTTGGGCCATCGGGGATCGATATCGGCAAGCTCTATGCAACCCAGGGCGTTTTTACTTACGACCCCGGATTTGTCGGCAGCATGAGCTGCGAAAGCGAGATCACCTTCATCGACGGTGAAAAAGGCATCCTGCTTTATCGCGGTTATCCCATCGAACAGGTTGCAACAAAGAGTAGCTTCATCGAAGTTTGCTATCTGCTGCTCAACGGCGATCTGCCGACAGCCCCTCAGCTGAAGGATTTCGGGGATTCGATCGGTCGACACACGATGATCAACGAAGCGCTGCTGCGTTTCTACAACGGGTTTCACTACGATGCGCACCCGATGGCGATGGTATCGGGCGTCGTGGGTTCGATGGCGGCGTTCTACCACGACTCGATGGATATCAGGAACCCCGAACATCGCAGGATTTTCGCTCACCGAATCATCGCAAAGATGCCGACGATTGCAGCTGCGGCGTATAAGCATTCAGTCGGTCAGCCCTTTGTCTATCCGCGTAACGATATCGATTATTGCAGCAACCTCCTGCAGATGTTTTATTCGATTCCATGCGAGGAATACGAGGTAGATCCGGTTGCAGCGGAAGCCCTCGACCTGTTGTTTATCCTCCATGCGGATCACGAACAAAATTGTAGTACCTCGACTGTCCGGTTGGCGGGTAGTTCCGGTACGAATCCCTATGGCGCGATCGCGGCGGGCGTGGCGGCCCTATGGGGGCCGGCGCATGGCGGCGCCAACGAAGCCGTGCTCAACATGCTGGATGAGATCGGGACAGTGGACCGGATTTCGGAGTTCGTGGCCCGGGCGAAGGATCGCAACGATCCGTTTCGCCTGATGGGTTTCGGACATCGCGTTTACAAGAACTTCGATCCACGAGCGACGATCATCCGCGAGATGTGTCACAAGGTGCTCAACCAACTCGGTACCACCGATTCGCCCGTATTCGAACTCGCTCTGCGGCTCGAGGAGATCGCCCTCGAAGATGAGTATTTCGTCCAAAAGAAGCTCTATCCCAATGTGGATTTCTACTCGGGCATCATCTACCAGGCGCTCGGGATTCCGAAGGAGATGTTTACGGTCATGTTCGCTATCGCCCGGACCGTAGGCTGGGTTGCCCACTGGCAGGAGATGACCGCTGATCCGCGAACCCGGATCGGCCGGCCACGACAGCTCTATCTCGGTTCGGCAAAGCGCGACTATATAGAAGTCTCGGACAGGGCCTGAGCCACACACGACTCCAAAGAGCCTTCGACGAGGGCCTCCACTACAGGCAACCGGGCCCTTTGCATCGGCTTTCCGTCGATCGGAGAATAGGGTGGCTGGCGTAGCCCCGTCACCGGGAAGACAGTGGCTTCGATACAGATATCTTCCACGACGAATGAGTAAACTGCTTGTAATTCATGGCGATCGTGGTGATAATGGACGCGATGTTCGTCGATATCGTAAGGAATGTTCCGATTCAGCAGGCAATGCGCGACACTCTCCGGCGCATCTGAGAAGAGGTGTAGATTGACCGCGGTCTGATCGGTAACGACGCCGTCAAGTACCGCCCCTACCAGTCTTGGGTTGAATTCCTCAAACAGGTTCATCGCCTGTTTCGCGACGATCCTCAGCGCCCTAAGTCGTTCCGTATAGGCTGCACCGCCGAACAGGCGCTGTTGTTCGGCCAGTGCGGTGGCAATTTCGTCATTTGCCGGCAAGGCATTCCTGTCGACGACCCCAAGCCGATTGGCCGCCTTTCGCTTTGCGAGAAGATAGTCGCGAACGCCCTCTTCCCGCATGATACGGGCCGCTTCCTGGGCGACCTCCCGGCGTTGGTGCTCACATCGGCCGTTGCGCCGCTTCCCCATTGCTCGAGCCTCCCCCACCTGATTCAGAATAGCGTTTCTTCTTCTTCCTGCGGTGCAAACGGGTCGTCCGGCTGCCCGCGCCGCTTTCCGGCACCTGTCCAACTCGGAACGTCTCAAATATTGCCCCGCCCTCGCCCGCCCTCGCCAGCTGGCCCGTCTGCGGTGAAATTCTCACCGTAACCAGGCCCGGTGGCTTTGGGGTTCGGTGGTTTGGCACACCGGCAAGGGCTTCCTTCATGTAGGCAATCCACATGGGGAGAGCCGTTCGTGCGCCTTCTTCCCTGGCCCCCAGATCCTCGGTCTGGTCGAAACCGACCCAGGACGATACCACCAGATCGGCATTGAAGCCGTTGAACCACGCATCGTTGCGGTCGTTTGTCGTGCCGGTCTTTCCGGACAGGTCCTTGCGTCCCAGCGAGTTGGCTCTGCGCCCGGATCCCCTGCGAATTACATCTTTCATCATGTCGCCTACGAGCCAGGCGTTTTGCCGGCTGATCGAAGCTGGCGCATATTCAAGCTCCTCAAAGGGGATCGGATCCTCGATCGCGATATCCTCATCATCTGCCGGATATGCGGGTTTCCTGTTTTCATCATCCAGCAGGGCCTGTGCTATTTCATCTTCACAGATCGCGCAGGCAATCAACGGATCCGCTTCAAAAACGACAGTGCCGTCCGGTTCTGCGATACGCTGGATAAAATACGGGGTGACGTCATAACCGCCGTTTGCCAGGGTGGTATACGCATCCGCCATCTGCATCGGTGAAACTGCCAGGCTTCCCAGGGCCAGCGACAGATTTCTGGGCAGTATGCCCTCGGGAAAACCGAATCGTCGCAGGTGTGCGATGGCGGGACTGACGCCGACGCGCAGCAAAACCCTTATGGATACAAGGTTGCGGGAGTGGACCAGCGCTTCCCGAAGCCGGGTCGGGCCAAAAAACTTCTGGCTGTAATTTTCCGGTCGCCACGTGTCCTCCAGCGTCGCATCCTCGAAAACGACCGGCGCATCGTTCACTATTGTCGCCGTCGTGAAGCCATTCTCCAGCGCCGCCGAATAGATAAGAGGCTTGAATGATGAGCCTGGCTGTCTTTTCGACTGCGTGGCGCGGTTGTATTTGCTTTCGTGGAAATTGAATCCGCCCATTAGCGATACGACAGCGCCATCCATGGGGTCCAGCGCGACAAGGGCGCCCTGCACCGCCGGCGTCTGAGTGAGACGCCAGGTTTCGTCGGGCGCTTGAGCGATAGCGACAATATCTCCGGCCGCTAGTATATCGGCCGCCGTTTTTGGCGCGGGGCCGCGGGTGTTGTTATCAATATATGCACGCGCCCAACGCAGACCGTCCCAGTCCAGCACCAGCTCCCGACCATCCACCAGCATGACCGCGGCCTGCTGCTCCTGCGTGGATGTAACGATAGCGATTTCCATTCCCGGGCTGGCGCGATATCCCTCCAGGTAAGACGAGCCGCTCGTATCGCCCGCATCAGCCGGCCAGGGAACCTGCGCGATCGGTCCCCGGTATCCATGGCGGACGTCGTAGGCCAGTAATGCGCTGCGCAGGGCCCGTGCCGCGATTTCCTGCAGTCGGCTGTCGATCGTTGTGGTGACCACAAAGCCGGCCGTGTAGGCGCTGGGGCCATATGTGTCCAGCATGTGACGACGGACCATTTCTCCGACGTAGGGAGCAGGTGTCTCCACTTTGGCGCTATGCAGGGCCGAAACCATGGGCTTTGCAAGAGCGCTCTCATATTGCGCATTTTCAATATAGCCGGTCTCGAGCATCCGCCTCAAAACGTATGCACGGCGGTCCTTCGCGGCTTGCGGGTCGGTGACCGGGTTGTCTCTGGACGGTGCCTTGGGGAGGCCGGCGATCGTTGCTGTTTCCTCGAGGGTGAGTTCAGCAACTGTCTTGCCGAAATACACCTCGGCTGCGGCTCCCACGCCATAGGCTCGCTGACCCAGAAAGATCTTGTTCAAATACAGTGTCAGGATTTCCTGCTTGGTCAATTCGTTTTCGATTCGAAAGGCAAGGAAGATTTCGCGCACTTTTCTGGAGATAGTCTTTTCGCGCGAAAGAAAGAAATTGCGGGCAACCTGCATGGTGATGGTGCCGCCACCCTGGCTTTTTTCGCCTGTCATCAGGACAGCCACCGCCGCGCGTATCAAGCCCTGGTAATCGACACCGGGATGCTGGAAGAAGCGATCGTCCTCTGCGGCCAGAAACCCATTGACTACCTGCTCTGGCGTGTCTTCCCAGGCCAGGGGTATCCGCCTCATTTCCCCGTATTCGGCAATCAGCCTGCCGTCACGGGTATATACCCTCAAGGGCACCTGGAGCTGGACCTCCCTCAGTACCGAGACCCCCGGCAGGCTGGGCAACACGTAGTAATAAGCGCCAAGCGCCGCAAGCAGCAGTATCGCGCAAAGCACGAGAACAAAGGACGCCGCCGAATATGTCAATCTAAAAAGGAGCTTCATAAAAAACTGGGATTCAGGTTCTTGCCTTGGAACAGGCACTTATGCATATTAGCACCTAACGATAAGGGCAAACCCGTCAAAAGGCGGGGGCGCAAAGCCACCGGTCTAAGGGTAGAAGCCTATGACAGCGGGGTTACCGCAAACAGCGACAGACTGCAGTACAGGTCCTGACATGGGCCGATTCTGCAATTTCAGCCTTCCAGGGGCTGACCAACGGATGCTCGATTCGTCGCTGTCCAATGACCCCCCTTTGACAAAATCAATGACGCGATTTGCCTGTACGTTTCCGTCGGGCGGGACGACAGGCCCTGATCGCGACTATTTTCATTTAACACATAATTCGGTGATTAGGCCATTGCAATACTTAAGACATTGTTCTATCTTCCGGTTCCAAGCTCCGGGCATTAAAGGAAAATTCAGTGCTGATAGCTAAGAAGCATCGTCCACTGATTGGACTTGACATAACGACTTCGTCGGTCAAGCTCATTGAGCTTGGCGGGTCTGAAGGTCAATATCGTGTCGAGTCCTACGCGGCTGAGGCGACCCCCCAGAATTCAGTAAACGAAAAGGCGGTCGTCGACCCGACCTCCGTTGGCGATGCCGTCCGCAGAGCGGTCAAACGGTCCGGCGCACGCAGCCGCGAATGCGCGATTGCTATCAGCGGTGACGCGGCGATCACCAAGATCATCCAAATGCCTGGAAGCCTGGCCGAGAATGAACTGGAAGGTCAGGTAGAACTTCAGGCCGACCAGTACATCCCGTTCCCCATGGAAGAGGTCAGTTACGACTTCGAGATCCTCGGACCTTCAGAGAACGATCCGGATATGGTCGATGTCCTTCTGGTCGCGACACGTACTGAAAACGTCGAGCAACGGCAGGCAGCGGTCGAGGCCGCGGGGCTCAAGGCTCGTATCGTCGATGTCGAGGCCTTTGCGCTTGAGAACGCTTGCCGGCTGCTAAAGCACCAGATGCCGCATCAGGGCCAGGGGCACAATGTCGCGGTGGTCGATTTCGGCGCCAGTAGCACGACATTCAGTGTGCTAAGGGATCTGAAAGTTATTTACACCCGAGACTTCGCCTTTGGTGGTCAGCAACTCACCGAGGAAATCATGCGGACCTATGGCCTGAGCCATGAAGACGCGGGTCGTGCCAAAAAAGAAGGTGGCTTGCCGAGCAATTACGAGCCGGAAGTTCTCGATCCGTTTATCGACGACATGACGCAGCAAGTGAGTCGTTCGCTGCAGTTTTTCCTTGCATCAGGTGGTGGGCGCGAACAACCGGACCAGATTCTCGTCTGCGGCGGTTGCGCGAATATCCCGGGTGTGGCGGATGTGATCGGCAGTCGTGTCGGAGTACCTACCGAAATCGGTAATCCCCTCGGCGACATGAAGCTGGCGTCAAGAGCCAGATCCGCCGGGGTGATGAAAGACGCAACCGCATTGCTCACTGCATGCGGTCTGGCACTGAGGAGCTTTGACTGAAATGCCGCGGATTAATCTACTTCCCTGGCGCGCAGAACTTCGCAATGAGCGGCAGAAGAATTTCGCCCTCTCGGCCGTCGTCGCTGTATTGCTGGCTGGTGCCGTCACCTGGAACATCAATTTCTATCTGCAAGGCCGGATTGACTATCAGATTGAACGCAACCAGCGCTTGGAGACCGAGATAGAGAGACTGGATACGTTGATAGAAGAAATCGCGAATCTGGAAAGACAGAAAGACCGGCTGCTGGCTCGGATGGAAATCATCGAGGAACTTCAGCGCAGCCGACCCGACAGCGTCCATTTGTTCGACGATCTTGTCCGCATATTGCCTGAAGGCGCTTTTTACACCGGCATTACCCAGGTAGACAGGCGAATCGATATCAGCGGCATCGCTGAGTCGAACGCGCGCGTGTCGGCGCTCATGAAACGTATCGAGCGGGCCGAGTGGCTTGAAGATCCCGGCCTGAAGGTTATCGAGGCGGTAACCCGTAACGAGGCTCGCCGCAGTGAGTTCACGGTTTCCGCGAAGCAGGTGAATACGTCGGCCGAGGAGGAAGAACTGTGAGAAAGTTCCTCGACGAATTGCGTTCACTGGACATGGCCGATGTCGGTCGCTGGCCGTTCGCGATACGTGCATTTTTTGTCGCGCTGATTTTTGTCGTCGTGACCGTCGGCGCCACCTACTATTTTGTTATCAAGCCTCAAAAGCCCATTCTTGAAGCAGCCCGGTTACATGAAACGGAACTTCGGGCTATTTTCGAAAGCAGGCAAAGGAAGGCAGCGAATTTCGAGGCCTACAAGATACAGCTCGCGGAGATCGAAGAGTCTTTCGGGGCAATGCTCAGACAGCTACCGGGCAGGACCGAGGTTCCCAACCTGCTGGTTGATGTTTCACAGATAGGACTGGCCGCCGGTTTGAACGAAGAACTTTTCAAACCCGATGGTGAGATTCACAAGGGGTTCTATGCCGAGTTGCCGATAAAAATCCGACTGACCGGCAGTTATCACGAACTGGCGCGTTTCGTCAGTGACGTGGCGGCGCTGCCGAGAATCGTAACGCTGCATGACGTCGATATTTCAACGTCGGAGGAACTGTCGGGCAGTGATCTTTCGATGGAACTGACAGCGAAGACCTACCGATACATTGAGGATGGCGAGGAAGACCTGGCGCCGGCGGACGGATCATGAGCAGCTTGTTAAGGAATCCCCTTGCGGGTGTGTTGATCAGCGTTCTGGCGCTTGGGATATCGGCCTGTTCGCGGGACATGTCGGATCTCGATACCTACATCGCAGAGATGGATGCCCGACCCGGTGGTCGAATTGAAGCGCTTCCGGTGATCCGCCCCTACCAGTCGTTTTCATACGACGCATACGACCTGCGTTCGCCGTTCACGCCTGACTCACCGCTTGGACCTGCTTCGCAAGGCACCAACGGCCTGCGACCGGATTCGCGCAGAACACGCGAATACCTTGAACAATTCCCGCTGGACACGCTGAGAATGGTCGGAACGCTGACCCATGACGGTCGCTACTACGGCTTGCTGCAAGCATCGGATTCGTTGGTTCATCGTGTCCAGATTGGAAACTACGCCGGTCAGAATGACGGTCGAATCCTGGAAATTGATGAAACAGAAATCCAGATCATCGAAATCATCCCGGATGGTATTGGTGGATACATGGAGAGGACCGCCAGCATCGGTCTGGGAGAAGAATGAATATTCGTGGAGTAGTCGGCATGACGCGCAACGAAAGGGCGACCAACATGAGAAGGCACATGACAGGGGCGAGGCGACTTCGTGCGCTCGCGCTTTTATTGCCATTGGCCGGGCTGACCGTTGCCTGGGGCCAGGGAACGAATACTCTGGAAGCCATCGAGTTTTCGGCTGAAACAGGTAATCGGATCACCGTCTATCTGAAGATGAGCGGTGAGGCGCCAGAGCCACTGAGCTTCGCTATCGATAACCCTGCTCGCATTTCACTCGATCTGCCTGGCACGACGCTTGCGATGGGCGCGCGCCGCACTGTCGTCAAGACAGGCGCGCTAGATACCGTCGTGGCCGCCGAGGCACAGGGCCGCACCCGCGTCGTACTGAACATGGACTACATGGTGCCGTACAGCACCCGGGTTGACGGCAATACCGTCATCGTCACATTGGGCAGGGCCCCGGGTGCAGCCGCAGCATCGACTTTTGGTAGCGCAGGTTCAACCACGACTGCAGCGGTTAAACGGTCGATCAGCAATATCGATTTCAGGCGCGGTGAGGATGGTGCGGGCCGCATCATCGTCAATCTCACCGATCCCGATACGGTCGTCGACATGAACGAGCAGGGCGGCAATCTTGTGGTCGATTTCCGCGAGACCGAGTTACCCAACAACCTGCGTCGCCGTCTGGATGTGCTGGATTTCGCAACACCTGTTACCACTATCGACAGTATCCGGGCTGGTGATGGCGCCAGGCTGATCATTTCCGCAACCGGCAAGTACGAACATTTTGCCTACCAGGCCGACACTGTGTTTACCGTCGAAGTGCGACCGGTGGTAGAAGCAGAGCCCCAGGAGCGCGGCGTATATGACGAGGAGAAAGAGTACGTCGGTCAGAGGCTGACGCTCAATTTCCAGGATATCGAGACCCGCGCGGTCTTGCAGCTTCTGGCGGAAGTCAGCGGGCTCAACATGGTCGTCAGCGACACGGTTTCCGGCAATCTGACCCTGCGGCTAAGGAACGTACCCTGGGATCAGGCCCTCGACATCGTCCTTGCGACGCGCGGGCTGGATATGCGCCAGATCGACAACGTGATCATGGTGGCGCCGGCTCCGGAGATAGCGGCCAGAGAGCTGGCTGATCTCGAGTCGCAGCACGAAATCCAGGAGCTTGCGCCGCTGTTGTCTGAATTTGTGCAGGTCAATTATGCAAAAGCCAGCGATCTCGCCGCCTTGCTGGAAACAGGTGGCACCAACTCGCTGCTCTCGGAGCGGGGCACTGTAAGCATCGACGAGCGGACGAATACATTGCTCGTCTATGACACGGCGGAGCGGCTTGCCGATATCAGGCGCCTGGTGGCGGCCCTGGATGTCGCCGTCGAACAGGTCCTGATCGAATCCCGCATCGTTGTCGTCAACGACGACTTCAGCCGGGATCTCGGCGTCCGCATGGGGTTCACCTATGTCACCGACGACGGCACGGACGGTCTGATTTCAGTAACCGGCAGCGGCTCTGGCTCAGACCAGATCGTTCAGTCCGGGATCGACAATATCAACAACACGGGGAATCCGTTCCCTGTGAGCGTCCCCGATATCGAAGATCGCTATAACGTCAATCTGCCGATCGATAACCCAGCCGGTCGTGTAGCGCTCGCCATCCTCGATTCAGACTACCTGATCGATCTGGAACTCCAGGCGGCACAGTCCGAGGGTCGCGGGAACATCATCTCCACGCCTCGTGTCATTACCGCCAACCAGAAGGAGGCAATAATCGAACAGGGTGTCGAGATCCCTTCCAGGAGGCGGCCTCGAGCGGTGCGACGACCACACAGTTCAAGAAGGCCGTGCTGAGTCTCAAGGTGACGCCGCAAATCACGCCGGATGGCCGCATCATCATGGACCTCGAAGTCAACCAGGATAGCGTTGGTCAGTTCGTGCCCAGCGCGACCGGCGGACTTGTTCCGAGTATTGATACGCGTTCGGTAATTACGCAGGTGCTGGTGAATGACGGCGAGACAGTCGTTCTTGGCGGCATCTTTGAAACAGAGACGCGCGAGACGATCACCAAGGTACCGGTTCTCGGCGATTTGCCAGGCATCGGGCGCCTCTTCAAGAGCACCAGCAACTCTTCCGAAAAATCGGAGTTGCTGATTTTCGTAACGCCCAAGATCCTGCGGGAGGGGAGCAACATCTACTGATGTTGGGGCGAAGTTTCAGGCATTGATCGGATGAAAACAGATATGGAAAAATCCAAATTCCTTCCGCGCAGGCTGCGCGCTCTGGCCCTCATTTCCAGTCTGATACTGGCTGGTTGCGGAGGCGGAAGCAGTGACAGCATTCTCGATCCCGGTAGTGGTGGTACTCCGGAGAATCCCATTGAACCTGGTCCCGATATTGAGGTGGCGGATCTGAGTCTGATCGCCAGCAGCAATCAGCTGCCGTCGAACGGGTCCAGTAGTTCGAGCATCTTCGCTATCGCGAGAAACCAGAACAACGCAGTCGTTGAAGGCGCTACGGTCGTTTTCAGTGCAGACTCCGGCGCGCTGAAAATCGTGAGCTCGATTACCAACTCCGACGGTGTGGCTGAGGCTGAATTGACGACCGCTGGCGATCCCACTAACCGGGACATTACGGTCAGCGCAAGCACTGCGGAGCAGGCTGATACCATCCAGGTCAGCGTCGTCGGTACCAACCTGATCCTGACCGGTCTTGCCAACGTTGTGTTTGGCGACATGGTTCAGTACACGGCGAGATTGCAGGACTCCGGCGGCGCGGGTATACCGGCCCAGACCGTGGACTTCACTTCCGCGGCTGGCAACACGCTTTCGGCGACATCTCTGGTGACGGACTCTGAAGGCGAGGCGACCGTACAGCTGACCGCGGCACAAAGCGGCGCTGACACCGTATCCGCGATGACTTTGGGTCTCACCGCGACGCAGGATCTGTCGGTCAGCAATGACAGTTTCTCGTTTCTTGCCCCGGCGGCCGCAACCGAGATTCAGCTGGGCAACCTGGAGACGGTGACCGTCGAGTGGTTGATCGGTGGTCAACCGCAGTCCGGCACGGTCAACTTCTTTACTACCCGGGGCATACTCTCGAGTGGCACAGCCCCGCTTGATGCCAATGGTCGCGCGTCCGTCGATATCTCTTCGCTGAACGCCGGCCCCGCTGTCGTGACGGCGAGCGTGACGGGTGGTCCGGTCATACAACTCAGTCTTGAATTTGTCGCGACCACCGCAGACAAGATCTCGGTGCAGGCGAGCCGGTTCACCGTTGGGATCGGCGAGCAAAGCACGATCAGCGCAACGGTTCGCGATCCGAACGACAACCCCGTCAAAGGCAAAGTCGTGATTTTCGAACTGAACGACGTGACCGGCGGTTCCATCTCGGTCGGTGGGCAGAGTACGGATAGCGCCGGCAAGGCTGAGACAGTCTATACCGCAGGTCAGACGGTGAGCGCCAGCGGCGGCGTACAAATCCGGGCCTTCGTACAGGACACCCCTGCGGTTGAAGGCACAGTTGCTCTCACGGTAGCGCAACAGGAAGTCGACATCAGCATCGGTACCGGCAACCAGATCGAGGAGCCGAATACCGCGGACTACCTGAAGCAGTTCTCGGTGCGAGTCACCGACAGCCAGGGTGTCGGTGTCGCCGGCGTCAATGTGCAACTGAGCGTGTTCTCGAAGCAGTACTTCAAGGGCCTCTATGTCGCCGATGCGATCTCCAGTGGCTGGGTGGCAACGATCGCCGCAACCTGCACTGACGAAGATAGCAATCGGAATGGCCAGCTCGATCCAGGAGAGGACTTCAATAACAGCGGCAGCATCGAAGCTGGCAATGTTGCGACAATCTCGCCGGGGTCGATCGTGACCGATGCTAACGGTTTCGGGCTTGTCGATCTGACCTACGCACAGGAATTCGGTAACTGGGTCCAAGTGACAATTCAGGCGAGGGCAGCCGTGACGGGAACAGAGTTCCTGGAGACGCAGGATTACCTGCTCGAAGTTGCAGCATCGGATCTGGCTTTGAGCCAGTCGCCACCAGGCGGCCTCGTCAGCCGCTGGGGTCAAACCGCGACCTGCGCGACTCTGGACTGATATCATCGAGGGCCGGGATTTTCCCGGCCCTCGGTTTTTCCGGGGCAGAAAACACGCGCCTGCCGCGGGTGCAATGAATAGCGCCCCGAAATGAGCGATCAACCAACGTCTTTATTATCGGCCCATGGGCGCTGGAAAGTCGGCTGTCGGCAAACAACTGGCCGCCGCCTGAACCGCGACTTCCACGATTCCGACACCGAGATAGAGAGCGCACCGGCGTCGATATTCCGCTGATCTTCGAAAAGGAAGGAGAAGCGGGTTTCCGCCGCCGCGAACAACAGGTAGTAGACGAACTGACCAGGCTGACCGGTATCGTGCTGGCGACCGGCGGCGGGGGCGTTCTCGACGAGAGCAACCGGTCTGCGCTGGCCTCGCGGGGTCTTGTCGTCTATTTGCACGCATCGGTGGAGCAGCAGATTGAACGTACGCGCTAGTCCAGAAACCGACCCTTGCTGGATAACGGCAACCCCGGAGAAAAGCTCGAATCACTAATGACGCACAGGGAGCCGCTTTACCGCGCGCTGGCCGATTGTATTGTCGACACCGATGGACGACGCGTCCCCGATGTCACCGGCGAGGTCCGCCGCTGGCTCAAATCGATCCAGGAGAATCAGTGATCAGCACTGCAATCGAGACGGTCGATGTCAGGCTGCAGAAAAATGCTTATCCGATACGCATCGGGCCTGGAGTGCTCACTAGCCGGACCGCCTATGCCGATGCCATCGGCGGCAAGGATGTGCTGATTGTAAGTGACGACAATGTGGCGGCCCATTACCTGGAGCCCCTCACTGAGACTTTGGCTTCATGGCATGTTGAGTCACTGGTGCTTCCCGCCGGCGAAGAGCAAAAGACGCTCGATACCTTATCGAAAATTCTCGATCAGCTGGCCGATCTTTCGTTTCACAGAGATGCCACCGTTGTTGCGCTTGGCGGGGGCGTAATAGGGGATCTGGCGGGGTTCGCCGCAGCATGCTATCAGCGCGGGATCGCCTTCATTCAAGTCCCGACCACGCTGCTGGCCCAGGTGGACGCGTCGGTCGGAGGCAAGACGGCGGTCAACCATCGAACGGGAAAGAACCTGATAGGCGCATTCCACCAGCCGCGGGCGGTCGTCGTGGATGTCTGCTGTCTGGATACCCTCGATGACAGACAGTATCGATCCGGACTGGCGGAAGTCGTCAAATACGGCGTGGGCCTCGATGCCGGGTTTTTCTCATGGCTGGAGTCGAACATGGCGGCGCTGGTCGATCGGCAGGCTGATGTACTGACGGAAACTGTCAGACGTTGTTGCACCATAAAGGCAGCCATTGTGGCGGAGGATGAGTTCGAAACAGGGCGGCGTGCTTTGCTTAATCTGGGTCACACCTTCGGGCACGCGATCGAGGTGGCCAGCGGCTATGGCGAGTGGCTGCATGGAGAAGCTGTCTCCGTCGGCCTGGTGATGGCCGCCAGGCTGTCGGTGGAGATGGGTCTGCTGGATGTTGGGAGCGCAGAGCGAATAAGCAAGCTGTTGCAATCTGCAGGATTACCGCTGACCGCGCCGGCGATCGGTGTTGCCCGAATGGAGCAGTTGATGGGGATGGACAAGAAAGTCGCAGCCGGTCGCACACGATTCGTCATCCTGGACGGGCTTGGCAAGGCACGGCTGACCGATGAGGTGCCGATCGATTGTCTGCGCAAGACCCTCATTGAAGCCGGTGCCGATGCCAGCTAACCATTACCTCGGAGATCTGGCTCCGTACGCTGCGCACGAGGAACATTCGGCAGGGCGGCGGCTGCCCGAGCAACCGCCCGCGTATCGCAGCGAGTTTCAAAGGGACAGGGATCGCGTGATCCACTCGTCGGCGTTTCGTCGTCTGGTGTACAAGACCCAGGTATTCGTCAACCACGAGGGCGATCTTTATCGCACCAGGCTGACCCACTCGCTTGAAGTCGCCCAGATCGCCCGGACAATCGCCGGCGTGCTTGGACTCAACGAATATCTGGTCGAGGCGATCTGTCTGGCGCACGATCTTGGTCACACGCCGTTCGGCCACGCCGGTCAGGACGCGCTCAACCAGTGTATGCGGGAATACGGCGGCTTCGAACACAACTACCAGTCCCTGCGAGTCGTCGATCAGCTGGAGGAGAAGTACGCCGAATTCGCCGGGCCAATCTGATGTACGAGTCGCGTGAGGGGATTCTCAAGCATTGCTCGAAATCGCGTGCACGGCGGCTGGGCGACCTTGGCGCACGTTTTCTGACCGGAGCGTACCCTTCCCTGGAAGCGCAGCTGGCCGACCTCGCCGACGGGATTGCCTATTCCTGTCACGATGTCGATGATGGACTGCGCGCCGGTTTGCTCTCCCTTGACAGTCTGCGCGAGGCGGACCTGTTCGATAAGCAGTACGAGGAGGTCAGGAGCGCCTACCCGGGCCTGGAGGGAAGAAAGCAAATCTATGAGATCGTCAGACGCATGATCGGTGTCATGGTCGGTGACGTGATCGTGGAAAGCGGCAGCAGGCTTGACCACGATGCGCCGGCAGACATTGCAGCGGTCAGGTCGAACGAGCGACGGCTAATGAGCTTTGGGCCGGACTTCGAGAATGATCATCGTCTTCTCAAGCAGGTGTTGATGAAGCGCCTGTACCGACATGAGCGCGTGTTGAGCATGACCAGCCGGGCGGAGGAAACCGTGAACGCCTTGTTCGAAGCATTCTTTGGCAAGATCGAACTCATGCCAAAAGAGTTTTGTCATACCGCGGCCCAGGCGCAGTCAATGCGAGGAGAAGCAGGGCGGGCACGTGTCGTTTCCGACTATATCGCCGGCATGACGGATCGCTACGCGATCAGCGAGCGCGATCGCCTGTTTCCGGACGGGAGTGCGGAATGACAGATGGGCGCCATGGTGTCGAGCCTGATGTCGGCAACGGTTTCGCGCGTGATAGAATCCGCCGGCTTCGAGAATCGTGGAGACCTGATGCCGGCCAAAAATATTCCACCTCAGGAACGACTCATATTCGCCCTGGATGTGCCCGATGTGGCGCGTGCGCGCGACCTGGTGGGCCAGCTTGGCGACTCGGTTCGATTCTACAAGCTCGGTCTCGAGCTCCTGATGTCCGGCGGCTATTTCGAACTGATCGACTGGTTGGCGGAGCGCGACAAACGAATCTTTGTCGATCTCAAATTTTTCGACGTGCCTGCAACAGTAGGGCGCGCGGTCTCGGGGCTTAGAAATCGTGGTGTGACATTTGCGACAGTTCACGGCAACCAGTCCATGATGGAAGCGGCGGCCGAGGCCAAGGGTGACGTCAAAATCCTGGCCGTAACGGTACTGACCAGTCTCGACCGGGGGGATCTCGACGACCTCGGGTTTCAGTGCGATGTCGAAGATCTCGTTGTTTCGCGCGCCCGGCGCGCTCTCGAGTCGGGCTGTGACGGCGTCGTGTCCTCCGGTCTTGAAGCAAAGCGCCTGAGGGAGTTTATCGATCATCGGCTCATGGTTGTGACACCGGGGATACGCCCCGTGGAGAACAGACCCGCCGACGATCAGAAGCGTGTCGTGACAGTCGAGACGGCATTTTCGAATGGCGCCGACTACATCGTCGTCGGCAGACCGATACGCGACGCGGCAGATCCACGCATCGCCGCCGAGAATATTCAGCAGACGATTGCCAAGGCTGTGTCGACATGAGTACGCCACTGAAAAACGATCTTCTTCTCAGGGCGCTGCTACGCCAGCCGGTAGAGCGAACGCCGGTGTGGATGATGCGTCAGGCTGGTCGCTATCTCCCTGAATACATGGAGTTACGTAAAAAGGCCGGCAGCTTTATGGGGCTCGCGACCAATCCGGAACTCGCCTGCGAGGTGACCATCCAGCCCTTGAAGAGATTTCCACTCGATGCGGCGATTCTTTTCTCGGACATTCTGACCGTGCCCGATGCGATGGGGTTGGGGCTGCATTTCGAAACGGGAGAGGGCCCGCGATTCCATCACCCGGTTCGCAGCGAGTCGGATGTGCGATCAATCCCGGAAATCAACCCGGAAACCGACCTGGGCTACGTCATGGACGCGGTCCGCCTGATTCGGCGGGAGCTGAACGGGGATGTGCCGCTGATCGGATTCGCCGGCAGCCCGTACACCGTTGCGACGTATGCTGTCGAAGGCGGCGGCAGCAAGACCTTTCCGATCATAAAGCGCATGCTCTACGAACGCCCCGAGTTGCTTCACGAGCTGCTGACAAAACTTGCTACGGCGATCACGGCCTACCTGAACGCCCAGATCGCGGCAGGCGCGCAAGCCGTGATGATATTCGACACCTGGGGCGGGATGCTGTCGCCGCAGACCTATCGTCAGTTCTCGCTGGAATACATGGCGATGATTGTCGCGGGCCTGACCCGTGAGGCCGACGGCCGCAAGGTGCCGGTGATACTGTTTACCAAGGGTGCGGGTACGCGACTCGAGGACATGGCCGAAACCGGCTGTGATGCTCTGGGCGTGGACTGGACAACCGATCTGGCGGCGGCAAGACGGCTGACCGGTGACAGGGTTGCGTTGCAGGGTAACCTGGACCCGTCGATACTGCTGGCGAGTCCCGATGTCATACGCCACGAGGTTGCCGCCGTACTGGAAAGCTACGGGACCGGACCGGGACATGTGTTCAACCTTGGACACGGCATTACGCCGGACGTGAATCCCGAGCATGCAGCGGCGATGATTTCGGCGGTGGCCGATCTCAGTCCCGCATACCATTCGATAACCTAGCCGGATTCAGGCGGCGCCCATTGCGATAATGGCGCATTTGCCAATATAGCCTCGTGGACGGCGCGCTCCCTGCTCGTCACAGTCGCCAGGAACTCATCGGCGCCCTTCATTTGTCGGAAGGCCTCGAAGCCTTTCTCAATAAAGTCCTGAAGATCGCCGAACCCGGCAAGATGGGCCGGGTAATGGGTCATGCGGACGAGGTGGTAGATGCTGGACTTGTGCACGATAGTATCGAGATCCCGACCGACCTTCGCGACCAGGACTATTTGGCGAATTCTTCCGTCCTGGTTGTCACAGCGCCGATAGGCCTCACCATAGGCATCGGCATCGATTGGTCTGTCGATGTTCATTTCGTCAAACAACATCCCCACCATACCCATGTCGAGTTCCTGGGTAACGGCGTGCATCTCCAGACCATCGGCTATTGATTCGAGTGCAGGCGTCGGCATGACCCTGATCATGATGCCCGATACCCGGGCCAGGCCTTCGTCGCGGTCGCTGTAATTACGATCGCCGTATAAATCAGTGAGAAAGAAACGTGCGGCCTGGCTGTAGCGTTCAGAGTCCAGAAAGTCCCTGTGTGTCCATGCCAGTCGGGCCGACTGCCAGCGCGCCAGCTGGCCGAAGCGGCTCGTCGCCTCGTCGCTTCCTGCCAGCGCCAGACGACCGTCCCGACATCGCCTGAGGAGTCGCTCCAGCCTTCTGCCCACCTGAGACCCGTTGTGTCCCGCTTTCATCCGTACATTTTACTTCCGGCGTCGCGTGGTGCATAGCAGCAAAATAATTACCCAAATGTTATTATTCCACTGATAAAAAACATAATTGTGTCCCAAAACATGGGCCATACAGGGCCAGGCATCGACCTGGATCGGTCGTCACGGGAGTTGAGAAAATGTCGAGATCTCAATCACATACGAATACGCCAGCCTATCCCGCTGGTGGGCTCGATCAGAGAATCCGCACACAAGATCTGGCGTGCCGGTCTCGGCGCGTATTCCAGGGTCGAAGACGAAGGCAACCGGGATGTTCGATCAGCTTGTTTCCGTCGGTACGAGCCTGGAAAAGAAGGCCCGGGAGCAGGTATCCAGGCCGGTCAGGGCGGCTGAGCGCAGCTGGAGTGAGGCTCGAACAAGCGCCGGTGATGCCTGGAATCACCTCGAAATAGCATTCGAACGACGCGTAGCCAAGACATTGAATTCATTACAGATTCCCACGCACCGTGATGTGACTGAATTGTCCCGGCGGGTAGAGGACCTGCAGAGAGCTGTTGACCGCTCAAGCAGTAAATCGCCGAGCCGACGGTCCGTCGCTTCAGCTGCGGGCAGGAGGTCGGGCAAAACGGGGGGCAGGAAAACGGCCCCCAAACGCGCTACGCAAAAATCGGCGGCAGCCAGAAAGAAGACCACGGTCAGAAAGGTACCTCCGCCAAACCAGTCAGGACGAGGAAGCCAGCCGGCCGCAGCAGCGGCAGGTAGCCTGAGCCATGTCAGCAAGGCGCGCCACCAAAGCCAAAGCAAAAGCCTCGCCGGGCAAGAAAATCGGGCTGGCGCTTGCCGGTGGTGGACCGCTGGGGGGTATCTACGAGGTGGGCGCGCTTATCGCTCTCAACGAGGCGCTGGACGGTTTCGATTTCCACGACGCGGATGTCTATGTCGGCGTCAGCGCTGGTGCCCTGGTCGCGTCGCTGCTGGCCAATGGCGTTTCACCGGAGGAGATGGCCCGGGTGTTTATCACACCGGAGCCCGGACAACCCCATCTGTCGCCGATGGTATTCATGCAACCGGCCTACAGGGAGTACATCCGTCGCACCCTGTCCATTCCGGGGCTGCTGGCGGCATCGACCCTCAGGTATCTTCGTAATCCCTTCAGGAATGGCCCCCTTGAGTCCTATGATTTGCTGACGCGTGCAATCCCAACGGCGATTTTCGACAACCGGCCGATCAGGAACTTTCTCGCCGATATGTTCAGCAATCGCGGGTTTACAGACGACTTCCGGGATCTCGACAAGGAGTTGTATGTTGTTGCAGTCGAACTGGATACCGGCGATTCGGTACGTTTCGGTTCGCCTGGTGCCGACGATGTCCCGATTTCGACGGCGGTGCAGGCCAGCACGGCGCTGCCGGGGCTCTATCCGCCGGTCAGGATCGGAGACCGTCATTTTGTCGATGGCGCCCTAAAAAGGACGCTGCATGCGTCGGTCGCTCTGGAGGCCGGAGTCGATCTGTTGTTTTGCGTGAACCCGCTGGTTCCCTTCGACGCCCACGCGGCGCCGCAGGATGATCAAAAGTTACACGCAAAACTCGTACAAGGTGGTCTGCCGGTTGTATTGTCGCAGACGTTCCGTTCGATCATTCATTCGCGCATGCGTATCGGAATGTCGAAGTACGACGCCGCGTACGAAAAGGCCAAGGTCGTGCTGTTCGAGCCGGACCGGGATGACTCGAGAATGTTTTTTGCGAACGTGTTCAGCTATTCGAATCGCGCCAACGTCTGCCAGCATGCCTATCAGACGACCAGGCGGGACCTGCGCCTGCGCCGCAAAGAGCTGGAGCCGGTTCTGGACGACCACGGAATCCGGTACCGCGACGGCATCCTCGATGATCGCGGCAGGCAATTTACCGCAGCCCTCAAGAAACCCCTTCACCGGAGACCGGCCGGGTCTTATCAGAACCGTGTAACGAATGCGCTCAGCGGTATTCTCGATCGGATCGAGGCAATGACCGGCGGCTCGTAGGTTTTCCGCCGGACAATCGGACCTTCGTCAGCTGTCCCGTAGTTCGCGCCTCAATATCTTGCCCACGTTGGTCTTGGGCAGATCGTCCCGGAATTCTATTTCCTTCGGGCGCTTGTAGCCCGTCAGGTTCTCGCGGCAATAGGCGATGATACTTTCCTTGGTCAGATCAGGATCTTTCTTGACGACGAAAAGTTTTACGATTTCGCCGGACCTCTCGTCAGGTATGCCGACAGCGGCGACTTCCAGCACGCCGTCCATCGCAGCGACCACGCCTTCCAGTTCATTCGGGTAGACGTTGAAACCGGACACCAGGATCATGTCCTTCTTACGATCCTCAATATACGCATAACCCTTTTCATCCATGCGAGCCATGTCCCCCGTACGGAACCAGCCATCGTCAAACATCGTATTGGCGGTTTCCTCCGGCCGGTTCCAGTAGCCGGCCATCACCTGGGGCCCCCTGATGCAAAGCTCGCCGATTTCCCCGGTCGCCAGTACGTTGCCGTCATCGTCACGGATGCTGATTTCAGTGGACGATATCGGCAAGCCGATGGATCCGTTAAATTCAGTTTGGTTCGGTAAGTTGATGCAGGCGGCTGGCGAGGTCTCTGTCAGACCGTACGCCTCGATGATCGGTCGTCCCGTGACCTTCTTCCAGTGATCGGAAACCGCGCGCTGCACCGCCATACCACCACCCAGCGACAGTTTCAGATGGCTGAAATCAAGCTGATCGAAGCCCTCTGCGTTCAACAAGGCGTTAAACAATGTGTTGACGCCGGAGATAAAGGTGAAAGGGTGTTTGGATAGTTCTTTCACAAAACCCTCAAAATCACGCGGATTCGGAATCAGTATGTTTCTCGCCCCCGCTTCCATAAAGGTCAGACAGTTCGCGGTTAAGGAAAAGATGTGATAAAGCGGCAACGCCGTGATCACGACCTCTTCGCCATCCGAAATGCTGCCACCCAGCCAGGTCCTGGCCTGGATCACATTCGATACCAGGTTGCCATGCGTGAGGACGGCGCCCTTGGAAACACCCGTGGTGCCCCCGGTGTACTGCAGGAAGGCGAGGTCGTCGTGCCCGAGTTCGACCTCTTCCATCGTCTGCCATTTGCCTTCCTTGAGGGCTTTTTGAAAAGTGAGTGCACCCGGGATATTCCAGTCGGGAACCATTTTCTTTACGTAACGGACGACAAAATTTGTTATCAGTGACTTCGGGAAGGGCAGCAGGTCGCCGATGGCAGTTGTGATGACGGTCGTCACGTCGGTCTTGTCTTTGACTTTCTCCACCGTGGTCGCAAAGTTTTCCAGAACCACGATCGCACGGGCACCCGAATCACTCAGCTGGTGCTCCAACTCGCGCGCCGTGTACAAGGGGTTGACGTTGACGACGCACAGACCGGCTCGCAGGATACCGAAGAGCGCAACGGTATATTGCAGTACGTTGGGCAACATGATAGCTACCCGATCGCCCTTGCTCAGACCGGCTACCTGCTGAAGGTACGCGGCAAAGTACCTGCTTTGCTGATCCAGCTCGCCATAGGTCATCGCATGCCCCATGCACTCAAAGGCGGGAAGGTCGCGATACTTTTCGAAACTGGTTTCGATCAGATCCCTGAGCGACGCGTACATGCTGTTGTCGATTTCGGCCGGGATCCCCTCCGGGTATTCCTTTAGCCAGATCTTGTCCGTCATTTGTTCTCTCCCAATGTGCAATGTGCCGGGTCGACAGCGTCCCCCGCGGTCGGCCACCCACACCCTCATCCAAGATATTAGTACAGGATGCGCAGCGATAGCGTTCGAATCGCCTGGCCGCATTTCTGGCGCGACTCAGTCATGGCTCTCAATGAGCTGTTCCAGGTAGGGCCAGACGTTGTCCAGTATCCGGCCTTGCGCGGCCGCCGTGGGGTGAATACCGTCTCCCTGCATCATGCCGGGCACCAGCGCGACATCCTCGAGTATGCAGGGAACAAACGCGGCGCCTCGCTCTTTTGCAGCGTTCTCGAGGGTCGTGTGGAACCTGGTCGTGTAGTCGGGGCCATAGTTTGGCGGGAGTCGGATACCGGCAACCAGTACCGCGGCGCCTGCCTTCTGGGCGAGCTGAATCATGCCGTCCATATTGCGCCGGATCTCGCCGATCGGGATTGCGCGTAGGCCGTCGTTACCGCCAAGTTCGATGATGACGATGCCGGGTTGGTATATCTTTAGGGCTCGCGGCAATCTGGCCAGACCGCCGCGGGTCGTATCACCGCTGATACTGGCATTGATGACTTCCCGCGGATAACCGGAGGTATTCAGGCGTGTTTGCAGCAGGCTGACCCAGGACTGGTCGCTCGAAAGACCATAACCGGCGCTTAGGCTGTCGCCGAGAACCAGGATCCGCGGCGCCTCGGCGCCATATGCCGCGGGGCATAGCAACAACAGAAACAGGAGCGTCTTGCGCACGATGATTGAGGAAAACAATGAGTCGCTCGTTTTATGGGCCAGAGGGCTGACCAAAAAGGTTAGCAGCCCGGATGGCGAATTGACCATTCTGGAGGATGTCAGCCTGGAAGTCGCACGCGGCGAATCCGTCGCGATCGCAGGAGAATCGGGCGCGGGCAAAACGACGCTACTGGCTCTTCTGGCGGGGCTCGATCTTCCCACCGCCGGCGATGTCTGGCTGGACGGGGAATCGCTAACTTCTCTGGACGAGGATGGGCGCGCCGAATTGCGGGCCCGACGTGTGGGATTCGTATTCCAGTTTTTTCATCTGATCCCGTCGCTCAACGCCATGGAGAATGTCATGCTGCCTATGGAGCTTCTAGGTCGTGCCGGGGCGCAGAAGAAGGCATGTGAAGTCCTGCGCGCTGTCGGTCTGGAAGACAGGTTGCATCACTACCCGCGGCAACTCTCGGGCGGCGAAAGGCAAAGGGTGGCTATTGCGCGTGCCTTCGTCGCATCGCCAGCGGTGTTGTTTGCGGATGAGCCAACCGGCAACCTGGATGCCAGGACGGGTGGGCGAATAGCGGATCTGTTGTTCGATCTGAATGCCCGTCTCGGGACTACGCTGGTGCTGGTGACCCACGACAGATCGCTGGCCGAGCGTTGTGATCGGGTGCTGGAGATGGAGGCGGGGCGTCTCTTGTGACGATCATTCGGCATGGCCTGCGATCCGTACTACGAGACCTTCGCTCCGGCGAACTGGGTGTGCTCATCGCGGCGATCACGCTGGCTGTCGCCGCGACAACGGCGGTAGGTTTCTTTACCGATCGCGTCGGCAAAGCAGTCGTCATCCGGTCGGCAGAGGTTCTCGCCGCCGATCTGGTATTGAGATCCAACAGAACGATCGGGCCGGATTACCTCGAATACGCGCAAGAACTTGATCTGGACACGGCATCGCTGACCTCGTTCGCTAGTGTCGTTCTGGCGGCGGATGCTGTTGCATTGGCGGATATAGAGGCGGCTGGACCGGGTTACCCGCTGAGGGGCGCGCTCAAGACGAGCCTGATCCCCTATGGCGAGACCCGCATAGAAGAAAGCCTGCCCGCATCCGGTGAGGCGTGGGCGGATCCACGACTGCTGGCACGGCTTGGAGCAGGACCGGGTGCCACTGTCACCGTAGGCTCGACGACGCTCCTTGTTACCAGGGTTCTCGACTATCGCCCCGATCAGGACTGGAGTTTCGTCGATCTGGCGCCGACTTTGCTCATCAACCTGGCGGATGTCGAGGCGACCGGGCTCGTTCAGCCCGGGAGCCGGGTGGCTTACCGACAGCTGTTCGCCGGCGATCCCGCTGATGTCAGCAAGCTGAGGCTCTTCATGGAGCCAAGGCTTGCGGTCAGTGAACGCTTGCGCGACCTCGGCGATGCGGGGCCCCAGATTCGCAATGCCCTGCAGAGAGCCGAGCGATTTCTGGCCCTGGCGGCCCTGGCGGGGGCCTTGCTGGCAGCGGTCGCTGTCGCGATGGCGGGTCGCCGCTACGCTATCAGGCAAACCGACGCAGTGGCGCTGATGAAGTGTATCGGGGTCAGCAAAAACTTCGTGCTGGGGGTTGGCCTTGTACAGCTTGTTTCAATCGGCCTTGTGGCCGGTTGCGCGGGCGTCGTCGTCGGGTATGTCGCCCAGTATGGCCTGGCCATGCTGCTGTCGGGACTTGCCGGTGGGCCTCTGCCCGCTGCCGGTTTCAACCCCGCTGTAACGGGTATGGGGCTCTCGTTGTTGATCCTCGCCGGGTTCGCGCTTCCCACGTGGTTGCAGTTACGTCATGTGCCTCCGCTGCGTGTCTTGCGCCGAGATGTCGGACCGCCGCCGAGTTCCGCTGTGCTGGTGTACGGATTGGCCGTCGTCACGGTCCTGCTGGTTCTGTATAACCAGGCCCGCGACGCGAGTCTTGTCGCCTGGATGGCTGGCGGCATCATTGTTGGCGCAGCGGTCCTGGCAGCCGGCGGCGGCATACTGGTGTGGATAGGGACCCGTGTTCGCGGCAATGTTGGAGTGGCATGGCGTTATGCGATCTCGGGAATCGCCCGACGCGGACGGGAGAGTGTGCTCCAGGTCGGCGCATTTGGCGTCGGCATCATGGTTCTCCTGCTCCTCACCCTGATTCGTGGTGATCTGATGGCGGAGTGGCAGGCGTCTTTGCCACAGGATGCGCCAAATCGTTTCCTGATCAACATCCAGCCGGAGGAAGCAGATCACGTTCAGGCATTTCTGAGCGCGCGGGTGGATACGGTAGGCCTGGTGCCCATGATACGGGCGCGACTGGTGGCGATAGACGGTGAACCGATCTCGGACATGCAGTTTCAATCGGAGAGGGCGCGGCGGCTTGCGGACAGGGAGGCCAACCTGAGTTGGACGGCTGATCTGAGCGATGACAATGAAGTCGTCGCGGGCCAGTGGTGGGGCTCGTCGCCTGTAGCGGGCGAGGTTTCCGTCGAGGTCGATTTCGCCCGCGATCTCGGCTTGGAACTGGATGACCTGCTGTCCTTCGACATCGCCGGAGAAAGGCTGGATGCCAGGGTGACCAGCTTGCGCACCGTCAACTGGGAATCATTCATGCCGAATTTTTTCATGGTTTTTTCGCCGGGAACCCTGGAGGACTATCCAAGAACACACATTGGCAGCATCTTTATTCGTGATGAACAAAAGGGGCTCGTGCTCGATCTTGTGAGGCAGTTTCCAAGTGTCACTGTTATCGATATCGACGCCATTCTGGGGCAGGTCAGGGGCGTTATGGATCAGGCCGCCCAGGCAGTCGAATACGTTTTCCTGTTTGCACTGGCTGCCGGGATCATCGTGCTGCTCGCGGTCGTCGATGCGGGCCGTGAAGACCGGCTGTTCGAATGCGCGGTACTCAGGACCCTGGGCGCGCGTCGTCAGCAGGTACTGGCCGCCGCGGCGATCGAATTCACCATGCTTGGATTCCTGTCGGGTTTGCTCGCCGCCGTCAGCGCCAGCGTGATCGGTAGTCTGATCGCCAGCAGGGTGTTTGATCTGGAACTCTCCATTGACCCCTGGTTGTGGCTCGCGGGTGTGGTCACAGGTGTGGTCGTGGTCGGCGCTACGGGGTTCCTGGCCACGCGCCGAGTTGTCGACCATCCTCCCACGGAGGCCTTGCGAAACTCTTGATCCGGACCGATTGAAAAATACGAAATCGGCAGTGGCTCAGAGGCCGTCCGGAGAGGATCCCGGTGGGGTGGGTTCGAAAATTTGGCTAACGACTATAATTCGCCGCATGGTTGCAGAATCCGGACTTCGTCTTTCATCGGGAGCAGTGGTGTTCAGAAGGGAAGATGACCAGATTCATTTCCTGTTGCTGCGCGCTTTTAGCTATTGGGACTTCCCGAAGGGCATGGTCGAGCCCGGTGAGGCTCCGATCGATACGGCCGTCCGGGAAATAAAGGAAGAAACAACACTGGACGATCTGAGATTCGAGTGGGGCGCCGAGTTTATCGAAACCGGGCCATACAGCCGTGGCAAGATCGCAAGATACTATCTCGCCCGAACCGAGAGAGAGAATGTTTCGCTGCCGATCAATCCGGAAATCGGTCGCGCCGAACATGTCGAATACCGCTGGGTCAATCGCCAGCGCGCATTACAGCTTACCTCGCCGAGAGTACGGCCGGTGATCGAGTGGGCCGCACGTCTGTTGAAACTGGCATAAGCCCCTCCAACGCAATACGCGGCGCGGCCGCATTGTCCCGGGGCTGATTCCATCGTTGTACCGATTTAGCGGTTGGTCTCTCGCCACATCGACAGTATCACAGCAGGTCTTTCATCCGGTAATACAACATACCCAGGGCGATGATCTGGTTACCTATCCATTGCGAACCCGGGATCCGGAAGTGCGTCATGTTGGCGAACAGGTCGAATTTTTCCATCGTACCCGCGATCGCATCGGACATGATCTCCCCCATAACATGGGTCGCGCTGACGCCGTGACCCGAATAGCCGTGGCAGTAATAGACATTCTTGTTGATGCGGCCCAGAGCGGGGATGCGGTTCAGTACGATACCGATCGTCCCGCCCCACTCGTAATCGATCCGCACATCCTTTAGCTGTGGATAGACCTTGAGCATCTTGGGCAGGATATCTGCCTTGATACTGGCGGGCTCACGACCCGAATAATTGCAATTGCCTCCATACAGCAGTCGCTTGTCGGCGGACAGACGGTAGTAATCCACGATGTTGTTCAGGTCGCAGACGGCGACATCCAGCGGATTGATCTCGCTGATCACCTCGTCGGACAGCGGTTCTGTGCCGATGATGTAGCTGCCGGCCGGAAAGACCAGGTTCGACAGTCGCTCTGGTTCGAGCGTACTGTAGGCGTTGCCGGCCAGCACCACGGAGTCGGCTTCAACGCAACCGGTCCCGGTCCGCACTTTCGGGCGGTCACCATGCTCGATGCCGGTGACCGGCGACTGCTCGAAAATCTGCACACCGAGCTCTTGCGCGGCACGTGCTTCACCGATGCAGAGATTGAGCGGATGCAGGTGGCCGTCGCGGTAACAGGCGAAACCCCCGACATAGGCATCGGTACCCAGCCTCGCGCGGGTCTCGTCCCTGTCCCACACTTCATATTTGTAGGGGAAATTATGGCGGTCCCGCTCAGCGGCATAGTCCTCTATTTCGGCCATTTGCCGAGGCTTCAACGCAGTTTCTACCAAACCGCCTTTCAGATCGCACTGGATAGCGTATCTCTCAACCCGGTCATAGACGATGTCATTACCTCGCCACCTGATGTCCCACACCATGTCGGCGATGCCTTCACCGTGTTGCTTGCGGATCTTGCCAAGACCACTGATGCCGTTTATTAGCTGCCCGCCGTTCCTGCCAGAAGCGCCCCAGCCAACCCGGTTGGCTTCGACGAGTGCCACTGAATAGCCACGTTCGGCCAGGGTCAGTGCGGTGGCCACACCGGTAAACCCCGCGCCGACAACGCAGACATCGGCTGTTTTGCGCCCTTCCAGCGACGGGTAGTCGGTGATCTCGTTGACCGTGGCTGCGTAGTATGAGCCGGTGTGTTCCTGCTTCTGATTTATCGCTTTCATCGCGCTCTCCGGACAACAGTGATATTTTATTTATATCAACTGATCGGTATAATAAGATTGTAATAGCCGTAGTCAGTACGGGTCAAGACCTGCCGCAGAGGCCTACGAGCATGCCAAAAATCGTCGACCATGATGTCCAGCGAGAAAGATTCTCCAAGGCGGCCATGAGCCTGATCGCGCGCCATGGCCTTGAGGGGGTCACCATGCGGGCCGTGGCGGCTGAAGCGGGGCTTTCTTACGGTTCACTGTTCCATTACTTCGAGTCGAAGGACGATCTGCTGATGTCTTCGGTACGTCATTCAATGTCGCTGCAAACCACGCGTGTTAACGAGTACAGCAGTCAGTTCTCCGGATTGAAAGCGCTGGAGCATCTACTGTGCGACGATGCGATCATCAATGAATCATCCAGAGATTCCTGGATGGTCTGGATGACCTTCCTGTACAAAGCCACGTTGCAGGAGTCCTTCGCCGAGTTGAACGCGGAGCTTGTTGAGGGCTGGATTGGGAGAATTGCTCAGTTGCTGAATGATGCGCAGCAGACGGGCGAGATTCGAGACACGCTGGATATAGACACGGAAGCGCTGGCTGTCTGGGCCTACTCGGCCGGGATCGGCCAGCTGGGCCTCCTGCATCCCGAGTGGTTACCCGCAAAAAAGCAGAAAGAGTTGATATCCGTCTATCTTGACAAGCTTCGCCGGCATCAGGTCTGCGAGGACTAGTCGCCGCCGCCCCCGGAGACGAACAGCGCCGCACCAAAGCCGATGAATGCCATCGGCGCGAAAGGCACAATGAGTTCCAGCCAGGCACCGATCTCCGAGTCTGGCAATAAGTCGAAAACAGCCGGCCCCCAGGCGCTTCCAAATATGGCCAGGTACAGTCCCGCCAGGACCATCACTACTGCAACCAGCGGTTTTGCAACTCGGGGCATCATTCGGGCGGCTCCGCATCATGTTGCTCGAGTTCGTCGGTAATCTCGTGCCACGCCGCCTTCGAGCCCACGTACTCGTGATATCCCTGAGGGTGGGGTGGGTTGCCATCAACCGTGCCCATGCTGATGTAGAGGGACTCAGGTTCCTGTTTTGGGTCAACCAGGATACTGGAGCCGCATTCCGCACAGAAGACCCGATCATTGGCTTCCGATGAAGCGTAGACCTTGATGTCGGTCTCACCGGACAGATAACGAAACCTGTCCCGCGATACACCGGCGAAAGTGGCATAGGCGGCCCCATGTAGCCGACGACATTGCGAACAATGACAGTGACTAAAACTCTCAATATCGCCGTCGACTTCATACCGAACACGCCCGCATTCGCATCGTCCGCTAATCATCTCTCCGCTCCTCCGGTCATGTCATTTCCTGTTCCACAAGCAAATCATCGCGCCACTTGCTGACATTCATTTCGATCGCTGCGAATCCCCCGATCCATACGAGCTCATCCCAGAAGTACAACCAGTGGGACAGGGTTGCCCAATAGATGGCGAGAGCGATAAGCACCAGGTAAAGGAACAACTTGAACGTCCTTGTCGTGGACATTAGTGCACCGCCGGTTACGTTGCGATCCTGCAGGCGCACTGTGATCTCGATCGAGAACAGGATCAACAGCCAGACGACCACTTCGACGAGATCGGCCCATGCAAGGTCTCTTTCGAGCTTGAGTCCGGCCATGTCGACGACCAGCGGATCGTCACCCAACCAGTAGTACTGAGATGCGTCCGATAGCTCGCCACAGGTCTGTTCAGTCACCTCCGTATACTCGAGGTTGTATACGTAGGAAACGTCGTCGCCCACCATACCGCACAGATTCGACACGTTCTCTACCGCCACCGTCGGCTGCAGGTTGATGGCCACGACGACAAAGGCATAAACGGTGTGGGCGATCATCGCGAAGCAGACCAGACGGATCCCGCGCACGGTGTGCGCAACCCGACCGGTCCAGTTTTCGTCCTCGAGAACATAGGTTTCCAGCTCAAACATGAAAAGCAGGAGGAGCCAGGCGGACTCATCGATGGTGGTGGCAAACTCGCTTGTCCAGTCGAGAAAGGTCGACCCGGCGTGTAGCGTATGGGCGGCCCTGTCCCAGTCTTCGAATATGTAGAATACAAAGTTGACAAACAGCAAGGTGTAGACCGCCCATTTCACGGCCTGCTGAATCTTGTGTGCCCTGGAATCGGTGCTCACTGCTGTCTGCGGGTTCATTTGTAGATCATACTGATGCGCCTCGCGCCCGGGAATCCACGCCTATACGCATGGAAGCTGCAAATAGCGTTGTTTCCGTACAGTCCAAATTTTACTGTAGGCTCCGTTTATGCTGGCACAGCGATCGTCCATACTGAAGAGCAAGGCCCTCAACAGCTGGCGGCTGTTTGCGTTAATCGTGATCCCGATGTGCGTTACCGTTGTGATCGCAATGAGCAGGACCGACTTGTCGACGGGTGCGGCCGTCTCCGAGATGATTCAGCTGACGGTACGACTTGCCGTTCCGTGGTTGTTTATTGCTTTCGCGGCGTCGTCTGTGGCCGTTGTCTTTCCGGGCCCGACCAGTGGGTGGCTACTCCGAAATCGCCGCATCATCGGTCTTTGTTTCGCCGCTGGCATGGCGTGGCAGCTGTTTTTCATCCTGTGGATGGTTCTTGGTCACTGGGACCACTATGTCGAGGAAGCCTACAGTTACTTCGATCTGGCGGAGCAAATACCCGGTTATCTGGTGCTCATCGCGATGACGATGACCTCATTTCGATTCGGGCGCAGCAAACTAAGCGCAAGGCAATGGAAAATGCTGCACAAGGGCGGGATCTACTTTATTTGGGGTGTGGTCTGGAGCACCTACTGGTTCGAGCTCTATTATTACGAGGACATCCAGACAATCGATTACGTGTACTACTGGGCTGGTTTTGCAGCCTGGGGAATGCGTATTCTGGCGTGGAGCAAGAAGAAAGCCAGGCGCGCGATCAGTGGCTCAACTGGGCGCGTTACTCCGGGCCGAAAAGGCTAGGGTCGAAGGCGAGGCGGTTGTCATGATTACAGGTCGATGTGAGTGCGCGAGAGTACGCTACCAGGTACAGGGTGAACTCAAGGACATCTGCCACTGTCATTGTTCGATATGTCGACGAATCCATGGCGCCGCATTTGCGACCTGGGGTGGTGTCGCACGCGAGGAATTCATGTACCTGGCCGGTGAGGACAGCCTCAGAACCTACTCTTTTTCGGAAAATGCCGACAGTCTTTTCTGTGAAAATTGCGGCTCGACCATCCTGGTCGATTTCAAACCCGAAACCCATATGCTTTACATTACGTTGGGAACAGTCGATGGGGACGTAGACTGCCCCAGCGGTTTCCACCAGTTTGTCGGATCAAAGGCACCCTGGTACGAAATCTGTGACGACATGCCGCAGCATGATGCGTGGCCGGACGGTCCGGCTGATGTCACGTAGACTCGATTTCGTATCATAATTCATTCTTGCACGGGCCAACCGCGCGCTTCTATAGTCGATCCTTGATCTGGTAGTACAGCATACCGAGTGCCACCATCGGCTTGCTGAACAAATGTGCCCCCGGAACAACCAATGGCTTGACGTTCGCAAACAGGTCAAATCGCTCGAAGGTACCGGCGATGGCATCGGCCAGGATCTGGCCCGCGAGATGCGTGACATTGACCCCGTGGCCCGAATAGCCCTGGCAGTAGAAAATGGTCGGGGAGATCCGGCCCAGCTGCGGCACCCTGTTGATTGGAACGCCGATGGTGCCGCCCCAGGCATAGTCGATGCCGACGTTGGCCAGTTGCGGATAGATCTTCAGCAGTCTCGGTCGCAGGTTCTTCTTGATGACTTCGGGATCACTGCCAAAATAGTTGATGCGTCCACCGAATAGCAGCCGCTTGTCGGCACTGAGCCGAAAGTACTCCAGCACAAAATTCGGGTCACAAACCGCAAGGTCCTTCGGATTGACCGTCCTAACCGTTTCATCGGAGAGTGGTTCTGTTGCAATGATGAAGCTGTTCACGGGGAACATGATGCCGCGTAGCTTTCGCTCCAGCGCGTGGTAGGCGTTGCCCGCGATGACAACGAAATCGGCGGTTACTGAACCCTGCTGTGTAACAACCCTGGGCTTACTGCCTTTCTCGATGTTGAGGACGCGTGACTGCTCGTAGATCGTCGCCCCTTGAGATACCGCTGCCCGCGCTTCGCCGACACACAGATTTAATGGATGCAAATGGCCGCTTCGCATGTTCAGGAGTGCGCCGATGTATGCATCCGTGCCGATTGTTTCGCGCGTCTGATCTTTAGAAAGCAGCCGGAACTCATGAGGAAATTTGTCTTTCTCGAGGCGCCTGTAATCGGCCTCGATATCGCGCAGGTGTCGTTCCTTTATCGCAACGTCCAGATACCCGAACTTCAGATCGCACTGGATCCCGTACGTCTGTACACGCTCGCGAATAATCTCGTGCCCGGCCCAGCGTAACTCTCTGAACACGTCTTCTACGTCCTGGCCAAGATGTTTCGCGATATTTTCCTCGCCGGCAATACCGCCGATCATCTGACCGCCATTGCGACCGGAAGCACCCCACCCGACTTTGTTTGCTTCCACGACGTGCACGTTGTAGCCACGCTCAGCCAGGTGCAATGCAGTTGAGATCCCTGTAAAGCCCGCCCCAATCACACAGACATCGGCGCTCTGCTCGCCCAGCAATGGCGCGAAGTCTGTGACGTCATTGACCGTGGCGGCGTAATAGGAATCGGTGTGCGATTGTGGTTGTATCATGTGTCGATCTCGTTCAAGTGTTTTTGGCGACTACGCGCGGGCAATCCATCCCGCTCAAGATGCAACGCATCACCGGATACGATCATCTGCATATGTGATGCGTTGCAAGCGGTCTGACGCAGGTCTTATTTTAGTGCGTTTTCTTCAAATGTGATCGACGATATTGGGCAGGTGTTTGCCCGACGCATTTCTTGAAAGCAGCGTAGAACGCCGAATTGGAATTAAATCCGACCGTGAACGCAATGTTCAGTACGGCGCTGTTTTGACCGTCGAGCCTGGTCAATAACTCCCTCGCATGTTCAATCCTGTAATGATTCAGAATATCAAAGAAACTCATACCGAAGCCGGCATTGATGACCTGTGACAGATGGTTGACAGAACAATCCACAGCCGTCGCAAGCTTCGGCATTGTCAGGTCAGATCGTAGGTATACCTGTTGCGATTCCATGATGTGCCGGAGTCGGTCTTTGTACCTGAGCAATTGATCGCCTCTCAACCCGGATTTCGCGTACTTGGGCTTTTGCGCCCTGCGAGACGTCAGTCGAGCGAGGTGTGAAGGCCGTTCCGCGCCCGGAATATCGTAGTAGTCGGTAATGGTCATTGCCGCATTGCGGTGCATCGTTATAAATTCCGCGCCGCGATAGGAGCACGAAGACTCACCTTTCCCGACCTTGCCGAGCGGACACATCCTGTATTGAAACGCGATCGTATCTCTGCCTTTCAGAATTTCGCCGATTCGCTCATATCGATGTCGGTAGTTGGAGAAGAATTCGTTGAGACTGACGATCAGCTCGTCGTGTGAGCGTTGGACGTCTTCCGGGATGTCACGGTAGACCCCGTCAGTGGCAAGATGGTCCGCCACGGCTTCCGGGTCGCGGTGGTTCCAGGCGTCAAAATAACTTTCTACAAAATCTGTCGCGCGCATCAGTGAGCCCCCTGACATCCGACCTTCGAGCGTGCATCCTATCGCAGGGCTGCGAGAGATGTCATACCCGATTGATATTGGTTGCCTGCACGCTGCAGTTTTGGAGCTGGAAGGCGTGTTGTGACGATTGACGCCATTAGCGCGTGCGACGAGGCGCCGGCAGGGCTTTCGATTATGCGGCCCGGATGATCCGATATTCCTACCGGAGCAGAATCAGCAGTCAGGTGGCGGAGTCGCACGTGCCCGGGCTGGCCTCCAGAATGGCCTCTTCTTGCGGATGCACCTGGCGACCCTACTGTTTTGACGCAATTCTTTCTCGTAGTAGATCTCCGCCCACAGATCACCTTCGAGGTGCTCCGTCCTGATCATCGCCAGGGCGATGTTTGCCTTCACCACGGGCGACCACATGGCCGATGTCACGTAGCCGATTTCCTTCGTGCAACGCTTATTCTTGTAAATGTAAGAGCCCTCGGCCGGTTTATTGCCCTCGATATCGAGTTTGGTCAGGGTGTATTTCGGCCCGCGCTCTTTTTCTCTCAATAACGCCTGTCGACCGCTGAAATGCGGTTTTTCCAAGTCAACCAGCCAGCCCAGATTCAGTTCGAAGGGCGTCTGGTCATGTTCGAAGTGGACGGTTCTGAGCGCCTCGTTAAATTCCATCGCGGGCATGATGAAGCCGGCTTCGAGCCGGGCCATATTGGTCGCGGCCTCACCAAAAGGTTGTATGCCGTAATCCCCACCCGCCGCGTAGAGTTCGTCCCACATTTCGAGGGCGAGGCCGGGTCGAACCCAAAGTTCGTAACCGAGATCACCGGTAAAGCCCGTGCGCGACACCATGAGTGTGTCGCCATGAAAAGGAAAGTGCATGATGTCGAATGCTTTGGCAGTGTCTATGCCATCCAACCCCATGTTCTTGAGCACGGCACATGATGTGGGTCCCTGCAGGGAGAGTGCAGCGAGTTCATCGGTCACGTCCGTGACACTGACATCCCCGAATCCAAACGCGCTTTTGGCAAGCCACGCGGTGCAAGGGCTTCCGCAAGTCAACATGAACTTGTCGCTGGCCAGCCTGAAGATCGTTCCGTCGTCGATCATGCGTCCTTCGTCAGTACACCAGACGCAATAGGCGACGCGATTGAGCCCGATCTTGGTCACATCCCTGGTCACCATTCGGTTCAACATGGTCTCGGCATCACGACCCCGAATTTCATATTTCTGCATCGGACAGATGTCATAAGTCGCGCACATGTTGCGAACGCAAAAATACTCGTACTCTGTGTCGTAGTAATACTCGGCGAACTTGTAGCCGTTCCACGAAGACCATGCGTTGCGAATGTTAAGGACCTTCTGTCTGGGATAGAAGGGCGATAGCTTTAGCCGTTCGCCGGCATATGGGTCGGTCGTATTCATGGATTATTCGTCGTAAAAGTCATCTTCGGGCACCGTATTCGTACGTCGCAGATCCATGAGTATTTCGCGCGCCGCGTTCGCGCCACATACAGAGGAAACACCGCCCCCCGGATGGGTCGACGACCCACACATGTATAGATTCCTGACCGGCATACGGTACTGGCCGTATCCCGGGAATGGTCGGTTGAAAAAAAGCTGGTCGATCGTCAGCTCTCCCTGAAAAATATTTCCCTCGGTCAGGCCGATCTCCTGTTCGATCTCATGCGGCGTCCGAACTTGCATGTGCACGATCAGATCCCTGAAGCCCGGGCTGTACCGTTCGATCTTGTCAACGACGGCCTTACCAAAAGCATCGCGTTTCTCCGGCGTCCACGGTCCGTCGGCGAGTTTGGACGGGCAGTACTGCACGAAATTCGACATCCAGTGTTGTCCGGGAGGTGCGACGGTTGGATCCCAGGCAGACGGTATGACAGATTCGACAAACGGGTCATCGGACCAGCGACCGTGCTTCCAGCAATCGTAAGCACGTTCCAGGGTTTCCAGGGATCCCGTGAAGCCCTGACCGCCACGATTAAGGTAGGGATTGTCAGGAACACCTGTAAATTTCGGCATTCCCGACAACGCGATATTGACCTTGCCCGACGAACCACGGATCTTGAAGTTGCAGGCCTTCTCGTAAATGCCTTCGGGGAGGTCGTTCTTATCCATGATGCGCGTAAATGTCCGCTTCGCATCCAGATTCGACACGACAATACGCGCCCTGATCTCGTCACCGTTCTCAAGTACGACACCGACCGCTCTGCGATTCTCTACGAGTACCCGCTGTACGCCGGCATTTATTCGAATCTCCCCACCGTGTTCCTGGAGCGCGGAGGCAATGGAATCAGAAATGGCGCCCATACCGCCACGCGCAAGGCCCCAGGCGCCGATGCTGCCATCGACATCGCCCATGACGTGATGAAGCAGGATATACGAGGAGCCGGGCGAGTAAACACCGAGTGCAGTACCGATAATGCCCGGACTGGCCATCGCAGCTTTGATCAGGTCGTTTTCGAAATAGTCTTCGAGATATTCGGCCGCACTCATTGTGAAGAATCGGACGTATTCGTAGATCTCCTTTTCGCCCAGAGACCAGAATTGCCTGGCGAGGTAGAGGAGTTCCATGATGTCCCGCGGCCGAAATGAAGTTGGATCGGGCGGGGTGCGCATCAGAGTCTTGCGAATGAGTTTCGAGTAACGCGTCAGGTCCGTCTGAAAGCGATGCATCGCGTCCGCGTCGTGGGGTGAGTGGCGTTTTAGCTCGTGGTACGCCGCCTCTTCATCGTGATAGGAAAACAGTCTCTCATCGGTATCACCGAAATTGACGGTTCCGAGGTATGGCACCAGGATCAGGCCATGTCGGCCGAGGTCAAGGTCGCGGTGTATCGCTTGTCGCATCATGCTGCAGACATACGAGCACATGGAGTACGTCCAGCCTTTGTGCAACTCCCGAGAGTTAGCCGCACCTCCGATGAAGTCGTTTTTCTCGAGCACAACGACATTGAGTCCGGCCTTGGCCAGGTAGGCGGCGTTCGTCAGGCCGTTATGCCCTGCACCGATAATGATGGCGTCGTATTTGTTCATCGCAGAATCTCGTGCGCGGCGTTGTGTCCCGCCGCGCCCACGATGTCGCCACCCGGATGGCTACCCGCACCGCACAGGAACAGGCCGGGTATCGGTGTGCTGTACTGTGCCGCTTCATAGGTTGGTCGCATCATGAGAATCTGGTCCATCGCAAATTCAGTGTGATGCCAGTGGCCCCCTGTCACACGGTAGTCTTTCTCCAGGTCCGATGGCGTCAGGAATTCCCGATGAATAATTTGCTCGTGAATGCGCGGTGCATATTGGGCAATCGTATCGATAGCCCGCTCGCAAATCAGATCACGCGCCGCGTTGGTCCACCCCCCCTTTAGTCGATACGGTACGTACATCACGTGAGCCGACAATACATGCTGCCCGGCAGGCGCGAGCGATGGGTCGTGCACACTTGGAACTACAATTTCCATTACCGGTTTTGCAGGGCACTCGCCGTACTTGGCGTCGTCATATGCGAACTCAATGGCGTCCAGTCCCGGTGCGATTATCATTCGACCGTCAGCTTGCTGAAGACCGTCGAACTGGGGCGATCCATCCAGTGCGAGGTGCAGCTTTGCGACGTAGCCGTCGCATCGCAATCGCCGAATGCGATTGGTAAAGCCGATGTCGAGATACTCGACTCCGACGAGATCGAGGAAGGTTCTTTGCGGATCCGTTGCCGAGATGACGCGATCAGCCCCGATCTGTTCACCGTCTGCCAGTTGCACGCCTGTGGCCACAAGGCCGTCGGCACTGCCGTCTATCACTATACGACTGATCGTCGCGGCGCATCTGATTTGGGCCCCCAATGCTTCAGCCGAGGTACATAAGGCCTGGATCAGGCCGTTTACACCGCCAGCCGGTATCGTGTGGGCACCCCTGGATTCCCCAGCCGTCCGATATAGCATCGCCAGCACTGCGCTATTGGGTGATCGTGGCGCCAGTTTCGATCCAATAAGTCCCTCCCAGCTCAATGTTGCCTTGAGAAGATCACTGTCGAAGTACTCATCCATCAGGTCGCGGGCTGGAAGAGAGGCAACGCGCAAAAATTCCCGCATGTCCCTCTTGCCGATACGGCGAAGGTTGAGGCCCAGGTGTGCAAAGGTCATCGCGTTGGCGAGGCCTGTGCTTCCGATGCGTGGCATCGTTTTGAGCCAGAAAGGTTTCAGCACATCGGCAAATCGGTGTATAAGTCGGGAATATTTCTGATAGGCGGCCGAGTCGTTTGCACTGGTTCCGCTTAAGGAATCCGGGTGCACGACGACGTGCTCCTTGTTGGTACTCAGCCCTATCGTTGGAATTGGTTTCGATGTTGTCTCAAAACCGTGCGATGAGAGCTTGAGGTCGGCGGCTATTTTCTGCGAGAAGTGGCTGACGCAGTGTGCGACCGAAACGTGGAAACCGGGATGAAATTCGCGGCTTGCGCCAAGCCCGCCCGGTTCATCGGATGCTTCAAGCACCAGCACGCGCTGGCCGCTCTGCGCCAGATAGGCTGCGCAGACCAGTCCGTTATGTCCCGCCCCTATGATGATCGAGTCATACCGATCCAATCTAGTACACCGTTTCCTTCACCTGTTGACCCAAGTTGTACGCTAGTCACCGTGTGCCCGCAGAACTTCCGTGCCTACAGGCTCACGGTTCATTCTGCGTCCGCCGGCGCTATGTGATTGGCGCCAGCGAATCGATCTGTCGCACAAAATGAAGTCATACAACACGACCGCGTCGTCCCCCCGCCAGAAATGAACGAATATTCTCAGCGACCTCGTCGACGGCGCGTTGACGGGATTCTCTTGCAGCCCATGCGATGTGCGGAGTGAGGATCAGGTTCGGGATGTCTTTATCCATCAGTGGATCACCATGCACGGGAGGCTCCTCGGGGAGGACGTCGATACCTGCGCCGCCGATGCGCCCTTCACGCAAGGCGGCAGCCAGTGCGGCGGAGTCTACCAACGCGCCCCTGGCGGTGTTGACTAGCAGTGCGTCCGGTTTCATCAGATCAAGTTGTGCGCTTCCGATCAGTCGATTCGTCGCGTCTGTCAGCGGGCAATGAAGACTGACGATGTCCGACTGGGCGAGCAATTTCTCCATCGGAACCCTGTCTGGCGCCGTATTTTCTCCTGGTCCGGAATCCGGTCGCTGCGCGATGAGCACCTGCATCCCGAAGGCCCTGGCGACTCGTGCGACTGCACGCCCCAGTTCGCCGTACCCGACAATTCCCAATGTCCTGCGTTCGAGTTCGCGTATGGGAAAATCAAGCATGCAAAAATGCTCGCTGTCACGCCATGAGCCGCTACGAAGAAGCCGCTCGTAGTCCCCAAGGTGGTGCGTCAACGAGAGAATCATCGCGTAGACATGTTGCACCACGGATGGCGTGCAGTACGCGACGATATTGCACACGCCGATGCCGCGCGCGGTAGCTAGTTCCAGATCAATATTGTTGGTGCCGGTCGCCACCAGGCAAATGAGCCTGAGATGTTTTGCATGCTCCAGTTGTTCGTGGCCGAGACGTTGCTTGTTCGTGATGACGATCCCGGCGTCTGAGATTCGACTGGCGATCTGTTCATCCGGCGTCGTGCCATGGAGGATCAGGTCGATACCGGTTGCCTCAAGCGCGCGGGTATCGATGTCGTCGTGATCAACTGTGTCGAAGTCCAGGAATACGGTTTTCATTGGTCTCGTGGTCAGTAAAAGTGCCTGAAGATTACACCATCGGCGGTAGACGATGAGGTGTTTGGTAACGGCGCAGACAAGTCTGTCAGATCAGGCAACTGCGGCCACGTATACAATCTACCTGGCGATGGCAGTAAAAAAGAACAACAGGCGGATGACAAAAAACAGCGAGCCGTTCTGGCGCAGCAAACGCCTGGACGAAATGACGGGCGAGGAATGGGAGTCCCTATGCGACAGCTGTGGCAGATGTTGTCTGCACAAATTTCAGGACGACGACACTCGCAAGGTCGAGTTCACCAGGGTTGTCTGCAGGCTGCTCGATCAGGAGACCTGCCGCTGCACCGACTATGCGCATCGTTCAACCAGAGTCCCCGACTGCGTGCATCTGACGCCGGTTAACGTGTACGAGCTCGACTGGTTGCCAGCCACTTGCGCATACAGGCGTTTGTCCGAAGGGCGGGATCTTGCCTGGTGGCATCCGTTGGTATCGGGTAATCCGGATACCGTTCAAAAGGCGGGAATTTCGATTCGTGGTCGGGTGCTTAGCGAAGAGTTTGTGGCACCGGACGGAGTCGAGGAACATATCATCCACTGGATCAGGAGATAGGCGCTTGGCCGGATACCGGTTTAGATCGTGGACAGAGTATCGGGAATACCCACCCGTGGAGATGAGACGTCGCGCACAGGAGTTCAACGAGGAAATGCAGCGTCGGCGCACCATTCGCGACTTTTCCGATCGACCCGTTCCGCGGCAAATTATCGAGGAATGCCTGCGGGCAGCGGGGAGCGCTCCGAGTGGCGCCAACATGCAGCCGTGGCATTTCGTGGTCGTGGGCGACCCTGCGGTCAAAAGCCGAATCAGGGACGCCGCCGAAGAAGAGGAACGCCATTTCTACCAGCACCGCGCCTCTCAGGCCTGGCTGGATGCGCTGGCCCCCCTTGCGACGGACGATCGCAAACCGTTTCTCGATACTGCGCCCTGGCTGATAGCCGTCTTCGAACAACGATGGGGACTGACACCGGCGGGCGAGAAGATGAAACACTACTACCCTACCGAGTCTGTCGGTCTTGCCACCGGCTTGTTGCTGGCCGCACTACATCATGCAGGGCTTGCAACGCTTACACATACACCGAGTCCGATGAAATTTCTCAACAAGATTCTCGATCGCCCCAGAAACGAGCGGCCGTTCCTGTTGCTCGTGGTGGGCTATCCCGTGGAGAATGTCGAGGTGCCGGACATTCGGCGCAAGGATCTCGCAGACATAGTGACGTTTGTCGAGGATGATCCGGACGGTTCTCGCAACGATATGCCAATAGACCAAACGGGAAATCCATGACTGTCATTACCGAGTATCTGCAGATCGCCTCTGACTTCATTTGGGGGCCGTGGTTCCTGATCCCGTTGCTGTTGGGATCCGGGCTTTTCCTGACCATTCGGCTCAGGGCGATCCAGCTGCGGCAACTCGGGCCCGCACTTTACCTGGCCTTCTTCGAAAGAAAGGAAAAAACCGGCCTCGGCGAGATATCGCATTTCCAGGCGTTGATGACGGCGCTGGCAGCGACTGTCGGCACCGGCAACATCGTCGGTGTGGCGACAGCGATCGCCGCCGGCGGGCCGGGTGCCCTTTTCTGGATGTGGATGACGGGCATTGTCGGTATGGCGACCAAGTACAGCGAGGCCTTGCTGTCGGTGAAATACAGGGTCACCGAAGAGGCCGGCCACCAGGCAGGCGGTCCGATGTATTTCCTGTCGCGGGGCATCCGCTGGAAGCCATTGGGAAAGGCGCTGGGGGCGATGTTCGCTTTTTTCACCGCCCTGGCTGCTTTTGGCATCGGCAACATGGTGCAGTCGAATTCGATCGCCAGTGCGCTCAACAGCTCGTTCGGTATTGAACAATGGCAGACGGGTATTGTGCTCGCCATCGGTCTTGCTGTCGTCATCCTCGGTGGCGTCAAATCGATCGGGCGTGTCACATCCGTCATGGTGCCGGGGATGATTCTCCTCTATCTCATCGCTTGCACATGGGTGCTGATCGCCAACTGGGATCGCGTGCCGGATGCCGTCGTGATGATTTTTGACGATGCGTTCAGCGGCACGGCGGCGGCAGGCGGGTTTCTTGGTGCCGGCGTGGCGCAGGCCATGAGATGGGGCGTGGCGCGCGGCATCTTCTCAAACGAGTCAGGCCTTGGCTCTGCCGGTATTGCGGCAGCCGCTGCACGGACCGAGGAACCGGCGCACCAGGCGCTGGTTTCGATGACCCAGACCTTTATCGATACGATCGTCGTGTGCTCGTTTACGGGCATCGCGATCATCGCTTCGGGCGTGTGGTCGTCTGGTGCAAACGGCGGAAGCCTGACCCAGATGGCCTTCGATACCGGCATGCCCGGCCAGTTGGGTAGCGACATCATAGCGGTGTGCCTGACGCTGTTCGCATTCTCGACCATCCTCGGCTGGAGCTATTACGGCAGCGTCAGCGCAGAGTTTCTGTTCGGACGCCGGGTAGTTATCCCGTACAGGCTGATGTTCGTGGCGGCTGCCCTCATGGGGACAATCTACAGCCTCGACTTCGTCTGGCTCTTCTCCGACGTCATGAACGGAATGATGGCGGTCCCGAACCTGATCGGACTCCTGTTGCTGAGCGGCGTTACCGCGCGGGAAACAAGACGGTTTCTCGATTCGAGACGCAGGGCCGGGGGTGACAGCGGATAGACGCAGTGTGCTGGCCGTCAGACGAGCATCTTCCGGGCGCTTTCTTCTATCTTTTCCTCGTCTACGTTGCGTTCCCATGGGACCGGAACATCCATGCCACGTTTTACCGCGGGACGCTCACCGATCTGCTCCAACCACCGGTTGAGGTTGTCCAGACCGTCCAGTTCGACCCCTACCCACCAGTGACTCACGACCCACGGCCAGGTCGCCATGTCGGCAATGCTGTAATCGCCCGCCAGGTACTCGACCTCGCCCAGCCGGCCATCGAGGACCTCATAGAGTCTGCGGACCTCGCGCTGGAAGCGATCGATCGCATAGGGAATCCGTTCCGGCGCATAGCGGACAAAGACGCCGGCCTGACCCTGCATCGGACCGACGCCGGATATCTGGAACATCAGCCATTGCATGGCGACTGAATGTTCGCGTGTGCCGGTGGGCATAAAGCGCCCGGTTTTCTTCGCCAGGTAGAGCAGGATCGCCCCTGAATCGAATACGACGAAATCATCGGCCTCGGTATCCACTATCACCGGTATCCGGCCGTTCGGATTCAATTTCAGGAATTCGGGTGTTTTTTGTTCCAGTTCCCCGAGGTGTATGTGTATCACCTTGTATGGCAGCTCCATCTCCTCGAGGGCGATGGAGATTTTCCGTCCGTTGGGTGTTGATTCTGTGTAGAGATCGATCATTGGTTGTCTCAATTAGGAATTAGCTGTCGGTGTCTGCTGGCACTATCCAAAGATTAGGCGAATTCTACTGTGTTGGCATGCTCGGGATTTCATAAACGGACGATTGCTTGTGTTTGTCCCGCTGTTGCAGGAATCGCGCGACCGTTACGGTCTTGCAGTGGCCGGCAGGGACGCCGGATGGGAAGGCAGGGATTCTGCCGTGCAACAAGGGAGGGAGCCAGGGATGGCCCAGTCAACTGTAGAGCGGGCGGTCGCGACCGCACCGCCGCTAACAATGTCGGAAGAAATGGTGATGAGGCTCGCGCTGGAGGCGGAGCCCGCCCCGGATCGCTGGGAAGGGCGTTTTCACAGGCTGCTAGAGGCGGGTGTAACCATCGGTCTGAGTGCCGAAGGAGCTTATGGGAGTTCCTGCGCTGCCGGTAACGGGCCCGCACCGGTCATCGTCCGTGGGCCCGTTGAGCCCGATTCGATCGCGGTGAGCGGAATCCGGGGCAGCAACCGCACACCGGATGTCTACTTTCTTCTCAACGAATCCGTCCTGGGCCAGATCCAGTCCGGGTCTGCCGTCACAGTGCAGCTGCCCGGTCGCGCCGGCAGCAGGCGGGTCGATGCACGTGACTGGTGGCTGCGGTTCATGCAATGGATGTCGCTGCACACGGGTGCGTCACTCGCTATCGCCGGTCTGGAAGATCGTGCGCCGACAGCAGCCGGCACGGCGATGGTGGATCCTTTTCTTGGTCAACTGACCAGACCAGGGGCGGCAGCGGTCGTTCTGGATCTCGACTTGTCGCGGCTGGTAAACGACAACGGTCTGGAGCGCGGCCTCATGGAGGAGACGGTGCCGGCCCTGGTTCGATTTGCCGATAATCTCCTCTGTACGTCCAACTGGCCGACGCCCCTGCACCTGAAGAATGCTGTAACAAGGCGGTTGCTCAGACTCAATCTGGGTGGTGTCTTCCCGGCGATAGACAAAATGGGCGTCGATCCACAGAGTTACAAAGGCTTGCAGAAAGTCGAAAGCCTGATAGGCGAAGTCAGCCAACTGGCTTCCGCTTCCTCGATGGCACTTGCTGCCGAACGGGGGCCCTGTCTGGGGTCGGCGCGTACGCCATTGCATGTTGCGGGCCATCTTTTTTCCGAACCCGAGCTTCGCAACGGCCAGCTCACCAGTATTTCGCCATTCGCGTTCCTGCCGCCGGATCGCGAGCGTCATCGCGCCTATCTCGATCTCCTGCCCGCGATCAGGTTGACGGATTGCGTGGGTTGGCGCCGACCGCTCGCTACCGCAGCGGTCGATGCCGCCGATCTGGCGGTTCTCTATCGTCTGACCTGGGCCGTCAGGCGAGCTGCCTGATCATTCGCCGGGACCGTCCTGCAACGAGCGCCACCGACGGCAACGTTACCATTTGAACGATGACGGCGCTGTGCTATGGTGGCTTCGTAACTATAAGATATATAAAGATATAGTAGTCGATCGCCGGTTCCACGACGGCTTCGATGCGGGGGTCGGTACATTGCCTGCCCGTGGCCGGCCGTGCTATACGGGATGGCCCGGTAGGTCGACAGGGACAGCCTTGGCGCATCGGGATGTGAACTCTGCAGCTGCCGAGGAAAAATCTTGCCCATCACGTTACCCGATGCACACGGCATTACCGCGCTCGGCCTGACCGTGCTCGCGCTCATCCTGTTTTCACGTGATCGCATCCCCCTGGAGACATCCGCGATTGTGGTGCTCACCGCGCTGGTGCTCGTTTTCGAGATATTTCCGTATACGCGTGATGGCGTCACCTTGGAGTCAAAAGAGTTTTTCTACGGCTTCGGGCACGAGGCGCTTATCACCATCGCTGCGCTGATGATCCTCGGCAAGGGAATGGAGACGACAGGCGTACTCCAGCCACTGGCCCTGGCGATGGCGCGTGCCTGGAACGCGAAACCACGACTGGCCTTGCTTGCAACACTTGTAAGCGTCGCGATCCTGAGCGCATTCCTGAACAACACGCCGATCGTCATCATGCTGTTGCCAATCCTGATTACGGTTTCTCTGCGTAGCCGGGTCCCTTCATCGGGCATCCTGATGCCCGTCGGTCTCGCGACGAGCATCGGGGGAATGGGCACCGTGATCGGGACATCCACCAACCTGCTGGTCATATCGGTAGCAGCGGATATCGGGCTCGAGCGCTTTGGCATGTTCGATTTCTCCGTGCCGGTAATCATCGTTGGGTTCTTCGGCATCCTCTACCTGTGGCTTGTTGCACCCCACTTGCTGCCCGAGCGCGAACCACCGATGGCGGATACCTCGCCACGAATCTTCAAATCTGTCTTTTTTGTTACCAAAGACAGCTTCGCGCTGGGAAAGACGCTTGCCGAGGTTCGCGACCGGACGGAAAAAAGGATGACGGTCAACCAGGTGCAACGATCGGACGGGCTGGTCGTCGCAAAGCTTCCCTCAATGATCCTGCAGGAGGGCGACAGGCTACGCGTCAGTGACACACGCGAGAATCTCAAGGAATTCGAAAGACTCCTGGGCGTCAGTATGCATGGGGTCGAAGAAAACGATGAGAGCGGTTCGGACGAATTGCCGACCTCGAGCGCCGATCAGCAGATTGCAGAGGTCGTGGTGACGACAGGATCTCCGCTGCACCAACGCACGCTAAACACCAGCCAGTTTCGTGCGCGCTACCGATTGCTGCCGCTGGCCATTCACAGGGCACGCAGCGCGCCCGGCGAGGTCAGCGGCGATTTTGAAGACGTCCTGCTGCGGGCTGGCGATGTCATTCTGGTGCAAGGGAGCAGCCAGCACATTGCGGATCTCAAGCACAGCGGCAACATGCTGGTACTCGATGGCACCATGGATCTTCCGCACACGCACCGGGCACCGTGGGCGCTGACCATCATGGGCCTTGTGGTGTTGATCGCGGGCCTGGGTATCCTGCCTATCATGGTAACGGCGTTGGTGGGTGCGATGACCATGGTGCTGACGGGTTGTCTTAGCTGGCGGGATGCCTTCTCGTCGATCACGGCGTCCGTGGTGCTGATCATCGTCACCAGTCTCGCCCTCGGCCACGCCATCCTGAGTACCGGTACGGATACATTCCTGGCCCAGCTCTTTGTTATTGCCACGTCGGGCCTGTCGTCGACGATGATACTGAGCGCATTGATCATGTTGCTGGCCGTGATGACCAACCTGGTGTCCAACAATGCGGCTGCGGTCATCGGCACGCCGATCGCGGTCAGCATCGCGCAGCAGCTTGGATTGCCACCGGAGCCGTTCGTGCTTGCGGTTCTTTTTGGCGCCAACATGAGTTTTGCCACACCCATCGGCTATCAGACCAATCTCCTGATATACAGCGCAGGCGGATACAAGTTCTCCGACTTCCTGCGTGTAGGCATTCCGCTGACCATCATCATGTGGATCGGGTTTACCTTCGTGCTGTCCTGGATTTACTCGCTGTAAAGAATGCCGCCGAGAGTCTCGCCGGGGTTGACCCCGGCAGGGAACAACTGTAAACATTGATCCCGAAATGACTGATCGTGCCGAAACCTTCGCATCCGCCTGGAGTTGGTGGTGGTCTGCTACCCGGGAGTGGGTGCGGACTCGCGACTGATCGTCACGGTCGAATAGAGAACCAACCCACCTCCGCGGAATCCGGGGGTGGGTTTTTTGTTCCCGCGCTCCGGATCCACGGAACCGGAGAATCAGATGGAACCACCATTCGACATTGCCGCCGACCTGGACACACCGGTGTCGGCATATCTCAAGCTCGGGTCTTTTAGCCCGCGATTTCTGCTCGAAAGCGTGGAAAGCGGCAACCGCATCGGTCGCTATTCCTTCATCGGCTTTGGAGAAGCGATGGAAGTCCGACTCGATCGGGCCGGGTTCCATATCGGCGCGAGAACTTTGCCACGGCCGCGCAACAAGGAAGAACTCCTAAGTCTGATGCGGCAAGGCTTGCAAGCTGCGCCTTCATTAACGCCGGACTATCCGGATTTGCCGTTTTGCGGCGGTCTTGTCGGGGCATCTTCATATGACCTGGTGCGCCTGTTCGAGAATCTGCCTGACAGTCGCGAAGGTACCGGGGAGGTACCGGAGGCGCATTGGCTCGCACCATCCAGCTTGTTGGTGTTCGATCACCTGACGCGGCGCGCTGCGGTTTTTCACGACGGCAGCGACGAGGAGCGCCACGCAGTTCGAAACGACGTCGTCCGGGCCTTGCAAGGTGGCGTGCCCGTCCGCAAACGCGGCGACTATTCCAAACCTGCGGCGGGGATGGAAGATTCCGAGTTCAGATCTGCGGTAGAGCTGGCGAAGCAGCGCATCTACGACGGCGATGTTTACCAGCTGGTGTTGTCCATCTGTTTTTCGGGGGATTCGAGTCTGTCGCCATTCGAGGTATACCGGGCGCTGCGACTTCTGAATCCCTCGCCCTATATGTATTTTCTGGAGCTTGGAAACACGGCGATCGCAGGCTCCTCGCCGGAAGCGCTGGTGCGGCTCAGAGGCACAGAGGCCTCCCTGAGGCCGATTGCCGGGACCCGGCCCCGGGGGCAAACACCAGAGCAGGATATCGAACGCGAAAAGGAACTGCTGGCGGACCCGAAGGAAGCTGCCGAGCATGTCATGCTGGTGGACCTGGCGCGCAACGATCTCGGTCGGGTCGGCGTTCCCGGCAGCATTCGGGTCGAACCCAGCCGAACGGTCGAGCGCTACAGCCACGTGATGCATCTTGTTAGTGGCGTGGTCGGTGAACTTGAAAGCGGCAACGACGCGTTCGATTTGTTTGCGGCGGCCTTTCCGGCAGGAACCCTTGTTGGCGCGCCAAAAGTACGTGCGATGGAGTTGATCGAGGCTTACGAGCCGACGCGACGCGGTTTTTATGCCGGTACCGTCGGTTACTTCGACAAGAACGGCAACATGGATCAGGCCATCGCCATCCGGACCGTCGTATTCGACAACGGCCGCTTCAGCTTCCAGTCCGGGGCGGGAATTGTTGCTGACAGCGACCCGCACAGCGAGTACGAGGAAGTCATGGCCAAGGGCGCGATCCTGAGACAGGCGCTGGAGATCGCGAGGAAAGGATTGTGAACAAGCATATTCTGCTGATCGACAACTACGACTCGTTTACCTACAACCTGGTACAGGCCTTCCGGATTCTCGAGGCGAAAGTAACGATCCACCGTAACGACGACATTTCTGTTGCACAAGCCGTCGCCATCGGTGCGACTCACCTGGTGATTTCTCCCGGACCCGGCGAGCCAGCGGCAGCGGGCATTTCCGTGAAACTCATCCGTAAAATGGCGGGTCGTGTGCCGATCCTTGGCGTCTGTCTGGGACACCAGTCGATCGTGGCTGCGTTCGGCGGCAGGATCGTTCATGCAGACCGGCTGATGCACGGCAAGACCTCGCTGGTTCAGCACGATGGGCGGGGGGTCTTCGAAGGTCTGGATAATCCGTTCCCGGCGGGGCGATATCATTCGCTGGCAGTTCGTCGTCAGGACTTGCCAGCCGAATTCGAGGTCAGCGCACACACGGAGGAAGGAGAGGTGATGGGTGTGCGGGAACCACGGTTGGCGATAGAGGGCGTGCAGTTTCACCCTGAAAGCGTGCTGACACCCTGCGGTCAGTACATCCTCGGCAATTTTCTGCGACTGTCCGTGCCTGGATATCAAAAGGAGGTCGCCAGTGTCTGAAAAATTGAGATCAGCGCTGGATGCGGTCCTCAACGGTCGCGATCTCACCTGCGAAGAGGCATCGCAGGTGATGGTCGAACTGGCAAATCCTGAATGCCCCGGGGCGCTGGCAGGCGCGGTGCTGGCCGCGATGCGCTCCAAGGGTGAAACCGCACAGGAAATAAGGGGTCTCGCCCATGCCATGCGGCGACTCGCGAAATCGCCGGCGCTGGCGGTGGGCCCGGACTACACGGACATCGTCGGCACCGGTGGAGACGGCTCGGGCAGTCTCAATATCTCCACTGGTGCCGCCCTGCTTGCGGCGGCATGCGGCATCCCCGTCGTAAAGCACGGCAACCGGGCCGTCTCCAGCGCCAGCGGCAGCGCCGATGTGCTGGAATGCCTGGGTCTCGACCTGCCCCTCGATGAAAAGGCCGCCGCCGATTGCCTTGAAGCAACGGGTTTCACCTTCCTCTTCGCGCCCTTCTATCATCCCGCGATGAAGACACTGGCCGCGGTAAGAAGGTCCATGGGGGTGCGCACTGTTTTCAATATCCTCGGTCCGCTAAGCAACCCGGCCCGCCCATCATACAACCTGATCGGTGCCTACAGCCCCGAAGTGGCAGGGCTGATGGCCGATGCGCTGGCTGGCATGGATATTCGCCGCGCCTTTGTTATCCACGGTGAACCGGGGTGGGATGAGGCAACACCGGTCGGCCCGTTTCTCTTGTTCGATGTGCGCGACGGCGGGGTCACTCGTTCACAACGCGATCCCGAGGAGTGGGGATTGCCGCGTTGCACGCCGGAGTCCCTGGCGGGAGGCGACGCGAAATTCAATGCTGGGCGTCTGCGCGAGGTCTTCAGCGGTTTCGACAAGGGGCCGCACCGTGATGCCCTTGTCCTTGGGGCTGCACTGACACTTGAATTGACAGGACGATGTACAACACCGCTTGAAGCGGTCGCCACGGTTCAGCAGGCGATTGACGATGGGTCTGCAGAAAGTCTGCTCGACCAGCTAGCGAAACCGGGTGGGCGGCAAAAGCGATGAGCGATTTTCTTGACCAGATGGCTTTGTCATCCAGGCGCCGGGCTGACCTGTTGCGAGCGAAAACCGGCATGGATGATTTGTACCGTCGCGCGATGGAGGCAGAAGCTGCGCCCCTGCTCAGACTGAGTCCGCAGGACTTCGACCTGATTGCGGAGATCAAGCTGGCATCACCGTCCGAGGGCCGCTTGGCTGTCGATGCGCAGGGAATTGCGGCCAGGGCAAGTACCTATGGGCGTTCCGGCGCCTGTGCGGTATCCGTGCTGACGGAACCGGATTATTTCGGGGGTGACATCCGGCACCTCAAGATGGCAGTGGCCGAGCTAGCTGCGTTGGATATTCCCGTGCTGGCCAAGGATTTCATGACCGATCCCTGCCAGGTTTGCGAGGCCCGCATTGCCGGTGCCGGAGGCATCCTGCTGATCGTGAGAATGCTGGACGACGGCACCGCCAGGGAAATCCTGGATCTCAGTCTCGAACTGGGAATGTTTGTCCTCGTCGAAGCGTTCGATCATGAAGATCTGACCAGGGCGGGTAACTTGCTGCAAGGAGCCACACGAGACACGGGACGGGTGCTTGTCGGGCTTAACAGTCGTGACCTGCAGAGTCTGGAGGTCGACCCCGACAGACTGATGCGTCTGGCAGGAGAATTTCCATCCGGCGTTCCCCGTGTGGCGGAAAGCGGTATTGGCAATGAAGATGACGCTGCACGCGTCGCCAGCATGGGCTATTCCCTCGCGCTTGTCGGCACGGCGCTCATGAAGAATCCTGATCCGGGCGCACGAATAGAAAAGATGCTGGCCGCCGCTCGT